>ERZ802830.3762-NODE-3762-length-12555-cov-7.9932_pt1 | contig 12555 bp, 6 predicted proteins | sample MGYA00345654_ERZ802830 | MGnify/ENA primary metagenome ERZ802830 (study PRJEB30503, sample SAMEA104212375) | marine metagenome | biome: Westerlies Biome; feature: [SRF] surface water layer (ENVO:00010504) within the epipelagic zone...; material: water... | reverse complement strand
GAAAGAGAAGTAAGATACGCTACAAATCAAAAGTCAATATTTGTGGATGAACAAAAAGGTAATGTTACTCTAGCTCATGTAGTATTTGAAAAGGGTCATTTATTTGTACCTAAAGAAAAAAGAAATTTACAAGAATTTTTAGCGCATCATCCTCATTTTAATTTATTATTTACAGAACACGATGCTGTTGTAGAAGCTGCAGATGATTATGATTTATTAAAACTAGAAATGGAAGCGATGAACGCTGCAGTTGGAATAGATGTAGATCAAGCAGAAGCTATAATGAGAGTTGAATTAGGAACTCAAGTAAATAAATTAAGTTCTAAAGAGCTAAAAAGAGATGTTTTAATATTTGCTAAAAGAAATCCTAAATTATTTTTAGATTTAGTAAATGATGAAAACGTTGTATTAAGAAACTTTGCTATTACAGCAAGAGAAGCTAATATAATAAGTTTATCTCAAGATCAAAGAACATTTACTTGGGCTAGCAATGGTCGAAAGTTAATGAATGTACCTTTTGATGAAAACCCATATTCAGCTATGGCTGCATGGTTTAAAACAGATGAAGGACTTGATGTTTATAAATCTATCGAGAAAAAATTTAAATAACAAGTGACTATAATTAAGGGTGGTTTTATCGCCACCCTTTTTTTTTAAAAAAATTAAAATGGCAATAAACGTAAATACGGTATATACCACAGTTTTAAATATTCTTAATAAAGAACAAAGAGGATATTTAACACCTGATGAGTTTAACAAAATAGCTACTCAAGTTCAATTAGAAATATTTGAAAAGTTTTTTGAGGATTATAATCAATATATACGTATGCCAAAAACAGATGTAGAGTTTGCATCTAGGATGGATCATATAATGGAAGAGTTTCAAGTGTTTGAAAAAACTGAGTTTGCAGATAATACAACCCCTCCAACATCTAATGTTTATGCCCAACCAACAGATTTACATAGATTTGGATCTGCTTCTTGGAACAAAGGCACAAATTCACCTCCAATAGAAATATTAAGTAATAGAGATTACAATAAAGTAAAACTTTCTCCTTTAACTCAACCTACAAATAACTTTCCTGTCGCTAAATACAAACAAGACAAATTAACAGTATTTCCAAGTCCAACTATTTTTGTTAATACAGACGTTACTTTTAATTATATTAGAAAACCACTAGATATAGTTTGGGCTTATAGTGTAGGATCATTAGGCCAATATATATATGAACCTACTAATACAGGTGCTGGGGTAGTTCCAACTACTGGATCTGTTAATTTTGAAATAAGCGAAAGTCAACAAACTGAAGTTATATTAGAAATATTAAAATACTCTGGTATAATTATAAGAGATCCACAAATAATTCAAGCAGCATCACAAGAGCTAGCTCAAGAAGAAGTAAATTCAAAAAGATAAAAAATGGGATTAATAAACGAAACTAACGCTCAATACTATGCTGGTCAGCAGGCTTTTACTAATTCTGTAAACACTTTATATACTTGGACGGGTAATACTTCATTGGTTACTTCTCCAAAGCCTAATTTTAAAGTTTTAAAAAATGGCGTTGAATTAATATTAATTACAGATTATAAAGTTACTGGTAATGAAGTAACTTTAATAGTTACTCCTGTTTTAACTGATGTAATTGTTATACAGTTGTTAGAGAAATCTATTTGGGACAACTATGGTAGTTACGCGTATATTGATTTAACAGACATAGTAAATAACTTTATGGTTGCTTATGTAGGTATGGATAAATTAATACCAAGAGCTAAGAGGTCTGATGTTATATTCCACGCTAAAAGAGGTTTACAAGAATTTAGCTATGACACTTTAAAATCTGTTAAATCACAGGAACTTACTATTCCACCAAGTTTATCTTTAGCAATTCCACAAGACTACGTTAACTATGTTCAATTGTCTTGGGTTGACTCATCTGGTGTTAAACATATTATATATCCAACAAGATTAACTAGTAACCCAACACAGCCTTTATTACAAAACGTAGACGGAACACCAGAGCAAGATAACGATGGAGAAAACTTAGAATCTCAACAAGCTGTTACTAACGAAAGATGGGCTGGAAATGATAATTTAAATATCACAGGACAACTAACTGATCAATTATTTCAAAACGCGGATGTATATGATCTTTCTTTTGCTAAAATAGCTTATGGGCAAAGATATGGATTAGAGCCTGAAGTTTCTCAAAAAAATGGTTGGTTTACTATAGATGAAAGAGAAGGTAAGTTTAGTTTTTCAAGTAGCTTAGCTAATGAATTAATAATATTAGAATACATATCAGACGGTCTTGCTTATGACATGGATAGCAAAATACCTAAAATGGCTGAGCAAGCTATATATATGCATATAGCGTATAGCATATTATCTAGTAAAATTAACATACCAGAATACATTGTTCAAAGGTTTAAGAAAGATAGAAGAGCTCAATTAAGAAACGCTAAAATAAGATTAAGTAATATAAAGCTAGAAGAATTTACACAAGTAATGAGAGGTAAATCTAAGTGGATTAAACATTAATACATGGCTGAAATAAAAAATACTTTTCTCAAGTCTAAAATGAATAAAGACTTAGACGCTAGGCTTTTACCTAATGGTGAGTATAGAGATGCTCAAAATATCAATATAAGCAGATCAGAAGGACCAGACGTTGGTGCTATTGAAAATGTTTTAGGTAATATAATAAAAGGTGTTAACGTAAGTTTAAAAGAAGATATAGCAGCTTTAGAAAGACAAAAAGTAACAGAAAAGTATGGCACTGTAATAAGACCAACTGAATTAACTTTGCCTAATCTAGAGGTAATAGGTTATTATATGGATATATTTAACGATAAAATATATTTATTTCTAACTGATTACACTGATGGTTCTAATAATCAATTAAGCAATTTTGCACCTGCAGATTACATAGATACATCTAGTGGTTTCCCAGGTGTTTTTATTTACAAGGGAGCTGGGTGTTATATAGCTGAATACAATGTCAATACAAACACTTATAGGATTTTAGTTGCCGGAAATTTTCTTAATTTCTCTAAAACACAACCTATTTTAAACGTAAACCTATTAGAGGATTTATTATTTTGGACTGATAATAGGAATCAACCAAGGAAAATAAATATACAAAGAGCATTTGACGACAGCTATGAATTTTCAGGAACTAATAATCCTTATTATTTTAATGAAGACCAAGTATCTGTTTCTAAGTTTGCTCCATATGAAGCCTTTAGCTTTTTAGACACATCTAATAATCCTACTTTAATTTCAAATTCAGAAGAATACTTGCCTGCTCATATTATTACTACAGCTGTGTATACTAGAGCTACAGGTTTGTTTACATTTTCAAGCCCTGCTTATTCTACAATAACTCAAGATGCCAACAACCCTGATTTAAAAGCTCAAGCAACTGGTGTTATTGGAGATAAAATTACTGTAAATGATGAAGACGAGTATATTGTAACAAGCGTGACTACTTTGACCGCTACAGCAACTTCAGCTATAAATCAGTATACAGACGGCATAACTGTTAAGGTTATGATACAAAGAGCAAATCCAGAATACAATAGTAGTTATAAAGGAGACACTAATTTACTAAAAAATGAGTTTGCTAAATTTAGCTATAGATTTAAATATGAAGATGATGAGTATTCTTTAATAGCTCCGTTTACACAATCTGCTTTTGTTCCACAACAATTCGGCTACTTTATAAATGACGATGAGCAAGTAACTTTAGAAAGTGGTAATGTTAGCTTTATGGAAAATAGAGTTGACCAAGTTAAATTAAACTTAACACTACCAGACTTAGGATCTAATATAAAAAATAATTTAAAAATATCAGAACTACAAATATTAGTAAAAAACTCTGATGAATTAGCAGTTAGAGTTATAGAAGATGTGCCAGTAAGCGTTTTAACAGCTTTAGGAGCAACCAATAAGTATCAATATAACTATTTATCATCTAAGCCTTTTAAAGTGCTTCCTGAAGCAGAATTAATAAGGGTATTTGATAAAGTCCCCATAAGAGCATTGACACAAGAAGTAGTTTCTAATAGAGTTGTTTATGGTAATTTTTTAGATAAACATAGTTCTCCAGATAATTTGCATTATGATTTAAATTATAATCAAAAAAGTTACCCGTCTGGAAGCAGTGATCAAGATCAAGCAAATAGGAACTTAAGCAATGAGTTTCCTTTACATACTTTAAAGCAAAACAGAAGTTATCAAGTTGGTATAGTGTTAGTTGATAGGTATGGTAGGGCTTCAAACGTGTTATTAAATGATGAAAATAATATAACTGCAGGTAGTAAAAATTCTACTATATATACTTCATATGAAAACTTTGGAACTAATAGTGTTAACTTTACTGGTAATTATTTAGATTTAACTTTAAGATCTGAGATTCCTTTAACGTTATCTAAAAAAGGTTATCCAGGTTTATATTCAGAAACAAACCCATTAGGATATTATAGCTATAGAATTGTTGTAAAACAACAAGATCAAGATTATTACAATGTTTACACACCTGGTGCTTTAGCTGGAGATTTAATGTGGGATGTTTCTTCAGAAAGTTCTAATACAACTATAGTTCCAGAAGAGCAATTACCAAGCTATATTACTACAAGTAGAATATCTATGTTAAATTTATTTGGGGACAATATAAATAAAGTACCGAGAAACTTATCAGACGTAAATGGAAATGATGTTACTTTTGGGAGTGAATCTTTGCTTTATAACAGGGTAAATCCAATATATGCTTATGGTACTACTTCTTATAATAAGCAGTCAGTGGTAAGTGCAAAAGGTGAAAAAGTTATATCAATAGAATCTTTTAGAGATTTAGGGGCTTGGACTACCACAAAAGGTGTTTTATACCCAAATGGTGATGTAGATACTGCAAATGTGCCTCCACAACCTTGGTATCCTTACTATGTATCAGGTAATAAATACAACTTCCATGATGTGTTTTTTAATGCACAAGCAAACCCTTTTATTGCTACAATAGAGACTAGTTTTAAAATAGGAGCAACACCTTCATACGCTGATAAATACAATATAGAAAAAGCTTGGCAAGATTTAGGTGTTTTTGAAACTGAACCTACTAAGTCTGTTTTAGATATTTTTTGGGAAAGTTCAAGCTCAGGTTTAATATCTGATTTTAATAATGAAGTGGTTAATCTTGTTCCTAAAGGAGTTGAAGATTCAGCTGGCAATAACACGTCATTAGGGCAAAATGTACAATATATACATACAGAATCAACTGCTAGTGGCGCGGACGCTACATTGTTTTTTGAACTAGTAGATGCTGCTGGAGTTAAACTTACAACAAATTCTACTTTGTCAATAGATTTAGTAACTGATGGAACTGGTGCTGATAGATCCGTAGAGTTTCAAATATTAACAGATAACACTGGAAGTGTTACTAAATATAAAATACAAACAAACGCTTTATTTGTATTTAATTCAAATGCTAATGTAAACGAAAACTACACATTTAATTTACTAGCTACTGATACATCTGCTTCACCAACACCCTTGTATACTAATGCTCCTATTAGAATAAGTAATTGCCAACTACTAGATATAGCGCCTATATTTAGTAATAACCCACCAGCCATTGTTAGAGAACCTATAGGTAACTTGTTTACTATGACAGCTGATAGCTTCTTAAATGGTTCAATTGATAATAGTAGGAATAAAGAACAGTTGTTTTTAGCAGTTGTAGACGCAACTACCGAAGCTTTGTATCCAGAAATATATGTAGTTCCTAACACTGGGTCTAATCAAGACAGGACAATTATAGCAAGCAGCTTAGCAGTTGATGGTGTATATAAATTAAAACTAATTGATGCTAACGGTACTGGTTTAAGTACTTTATCTAGTCAATTTGATGTAATATTTACTCAATAACAAGTGATAGTATATTATGGCTAAAATAAAGTTTTTCAATGCTTTTGTATTAAAAAAGAATATAAATAATACTACTGGTACTGGTGATGCTGCATATCAACCTGTTTTTCCTGGGTTACCCAGCAATCCTCAAAACTACCCTCTATATCCTACTTCTGCTAGCTCACCTTTAGGTAGAACAAAACCTATAACAACACTTAGCGATAACGATAGAAACTGGATCATTGAAGAAGCTAGAATTACTGGTGGTTTTAACAACGTTAACGGTGGCTACGGCGTTAGAGCTTATTTAATAGAAGATACTAATGAGCAAATAAGAAGACAAAATGCTTTGATTTACTCCGGGCTTTACAACTCTATAACTAATGTTAATGATACTAATGTTTTTTCAGTTGGCGAACAAATAACAAAAGCTGTTGATCCAATGTATGGTTCTATACAAAAGCTAAATGCTTTAGATAGTAATTTAGCTATATTTCAAGAAAATAAAGTAAGTAGGGCTTTAATAGATAAAGATGCTATTTATTCAGCTGAAGGTAACTCTGCAATAACTTCTACAGACAATGTTATTGGTCAGATAACACCTTATGTAGGTGAGTATGGTATAAGTAAAAATCCAGAAACATTTGCTGTTTATGGATATAGAAGATATTTTGTAGATAAATACAGGAACACTGTAATGAGGTTATCAAGAGATGGTATGACACCAATATCTCAATATGGCATGTCAGATTATTTTAGGGACGAGCTTGGTAAAATAGAAGATCAATTTAAGGAATTTACTTTTACATGCGTTTTCAATACTGCTCAAACAACAGCACCTTTTAAAATAAACGTAACTGGATCTAATATTAATTTTATAGAAAAAGGCATGCAAGTCACTATACCGCAGTCTACTGGAAGCATAATAGCAAGTGTTGTTGGTATATTTGATGAAAATAATATATACTTAGACAGGAGCCCTGGTGCACCTATATCCGGTGATATAACTTTTACTAAATATATTAAAGACAGAATTGTAGCTGGTTATGATGTGCACAATCAAAACTATGTTGTATCTACTCAAGATAAAGATGTGACTCCAAATGGTACTGACGTTTTTAACACAGTTGCTTTTGAAGATTCAATAAATGGTTGGGTTAGTTTTTATACTTACGAACCTAAATTTATGGCTAGTTTAAAAAATAAATATTATAGCTTTTTTGGTTCTGATATTTATGAGCATTACGACAATACAACTAGAAATAATGCTGGACTATTCTATGGGGTTAGAAGTAACTCAAACATAACTTTTATATTTAACCCTATTGTATCTGTAACAAAAAACTTTAATACAGTTTCTTATGAAGGAAGCAATGGTTGGCAAATAGATTCTTATAAATCTGACTTTCAAGGTTTTGATTTAGTTAATAGTAATTATATAGAAAATCAAGATGTTACAAACTCTGTTAAAAGTTATGATGAAGGTTTATATACTCAAAACGGTATACCTTTAAGAGCTGGTTTTAATAGAAAAGAAAATAGGTATGTAGCTAACTTGGTCAGCAATAGCACAGTAAGAGCAGGTGAAGTTGTATTTGGAAACGCTATGTCAGGAATAAAAGGTTACTTTACTACTGTAAAAATATCTACAGACAATACCACTCAATTAGGTGGAGCAAAAGAATTATTTAGCGTATCATCGAATTACGTATTATCATCTTATTAAAATTAAAAATATGACAGAATCAGAAATAGGAGCTGCGATAGCAGTTACCAAAGCAGCTGCCGGCATGTTTGCGGCTTTCCAAGCTAACAAAGCAAAAGGAGACGCTAAAGATCAAAAAACAATAATAGAAAATTTAGAACAATCTAGACAAGCTATTATAAATCCATATACAGGTATAACAAATCCCTATGCTAATTTAAGCGTTGCTACACAAGCAGCTGAAATGCAAGCAGAGCAATCGGACCTAGCTTTAGCAACCACATTGGATAATTTAAGACAAACTGGAGCAGGTGGAGCAACTGCTTTAGCTCAAGCAGCTTTAAAATCTAAGCAAGGAGTTTCTGCTACTTTAGAAACACAAGAAGCAAACAATGAGAAATTAAGAGCTCAAGGAGAATTACAAGCACAAAGAATGGAAGCTGCAGGTAAACAGTTTGTTTTTGGACAGCAAGAAACAAGGGAAATAGGTCAATTAGATAGGGCTCAATCTTTATTAGAAAACGCACAAGCACAACAAATGGCATCAAGAGGACAAGGTATAGGTGCTCTTGTAAGTGGTTTAAATACATTAGCAAATGTTGAAGATCTTGGATCTGTTTTTGGTGGAGATTCTTCTGCTTCATCAGATGGTGTTGTTAGAGTAGGAAATCAAAGGTCAAATACAGGTAATTTTTAATAATAAATTATGGCAGGAACATATTACAACCCAGGAAGGGTGATAGATACAAGCGTTGGTGAATTTACCAAAGGCATTGAAGACATTGAAAAGTCTTTAGCTAAACAAGCTGAGCTAAAAGAAAATGAAGAAAAAAATAGGATTAAACTTCAAAACAAGCTTAATGAAGATTTATTAGGTTTATCATCTAGTGTTAATGAATTTCCGGAATATGCTGAAATAACTATAGATGATCAAGTTAAATCAACTCTACAAGATAAATACGAAGAAGTTTATAGATTAGGTGTAGATTCTATTGGTAAAGATAATTCTGCTTACTTAAAAGCTAAAAGAGAGTTAGAAGTTGCAGCTAAAGAAGCAGGTTTATTTTTAGCAGCTTTTAATAGCGAAGGTCAAAAATTTGAAGATTCTGAGTCATTAGAATTAGATCAAGTTGGAGCAGCTTTATTAGCTCAAGATACTAATAGAATTGATTTTATAAGAGACTATAATAAAGGTGGTTCTAATATAAAACCAGAATTAGTAAATGGTGTTTGGGTATTTAAAATGAAAGATAAAGATGGTGAAGATTTTATAGTAAATAGTAGGGCTTATTTAAACGAAAAGCAACCATTTTTAAATTACCTAGAAGATGACACTGAAAAACTTGATTTAATTTATGAAAACTATGCTGATAATTATAAAAATTTAGAACAGAAAATTAAAAATAAAACATTAAACGGAGAAAAAATTACACAAACAGAAATAAAAAGTATGGAAGAAGCAAATGCTTTTTTAGTAGATTCTTTAAAAAATGACAAAAACTTAGTTGATGGCTTTAATAGAGTTAATTATCAAAGATTACCTAAAAAAACTAGATTAAGCCTTGGAGAGTTTGATGAAAACAACGATAAACAAAAAGAAGCATATGTTAATTTTCAAATTGATAGAATTAGAAAAAGAAAAGGATTACCAGATTTAACGACAGTTAGTATAGCTACAGATGAAGTTACAATTCCTGAAAGAAGAAAACAACAAGCACAGAAACAAAAATCTACTGCAAAAACTATAAGCGCTGAAGAAAAAAGTTTTGGAGACAAACTTATAAATAACTTAAAAGACTTAAAAGAAGGTAAACAAGGAAGTGAAGACCCATATATAGGAACTGATTTAGATGGTAGGAATATTAGAAAAATAACTCGTGATGGTAATAAAATTACTTTTGTAACTCAAGATTTAGATAAAAGTGGAGAACCTACTGGCGGTGCTTTTCCTCAAACTTTTAACTTGAATAACAAAAAAGATATTGAAAAACTTGAGCGTAAACTATTAAAGCAAACGCCTAGAAACTACAATGTAGCTAAAATTGAAACATATATTAATGAAAAAACAGGTGATTTTATAGTTGGTGAAGAAGAGTTTGATGTAGATCCTTTAATAAGTTTTAATGAATTTAATGGTGATGAGACCGATGTTGTTGAAAAATTAGAAAAACTATATCCTGATGTTACTTTTAAAGAAGCTACTCCTGGAGTTGATGCTATTAGTGTAGAAATGGATGATGGAGTAATTGAAGAATTTAGATTAAATGATAGATCAGATTATGATGATTTTATAAAACTTGTAGAATCTAAAGATGATAACACAAGCAACAGTCAATTAGCTACCGCACAGGCTTTAATAGAAAAATATTCTAAACAATGAACGAGGAATTAGAAAGAATAGTTCAAAATATGATTAACGCTGGTGAAAGCGAAGAGAATATTGCTTTAGTTATAAGAAATTATGTTCCAGAAAAAATAGAAACAATTACTGAGACTGCAGAAGCTCCAGCTGTAGAAAACGCTGAATTAGTTTCTGAAGATATTTCTATAGCTGATCCTACTACTAAGCCACAAGCATCTATAATGGTTGGTGGTAATAGAGTTTATCTAAATGAAGTTATACAATCTTTACAAGATCAAGATGATAGACCACTAGAAGTTCAAACAAAAGAGTATAAAGATAAAGTTATAAATATAACTAAAGACCCAAGTTTAAGTAAAGAGCAAAAAAATGAGCAAATATCAGGCGTTTTAAAACCTAGTTATTTAACACTAAAAAGCGGAACTGGAGATGAAGCTGTTTACGTACCTAGACCAGAGGTTAAAAAAAGAATGGCAGATAACATGCCTGAAAGTATTAAAGAGTTTGAAACTAAAGAAGATTTAACAAGCGCTATAAACGAATCTATTGGTAAGACAATAAGAGATGATGAAGGAATTAAAGCTTTAGTTGAAATACAACAATTTAATAAAAAAGATATTCTTGAAGAAAAAGCTTTAGAGATACAAAACAAAGCTGATTTAACTACTCCTGAAGGAGTTGCTAAAGCTAAAAAAGAATTTAATGATTTTTATGCAGCAGAAGTTTACGGTGAGCTAGAAAAAAGTCCTGCTTTTAATAAAATAATAAAAGACTTAGAGGTTGTTGGAGCTGATGTAGCTGGAGAGTTGAACAAAGAATGGGGAAGATATAATGATGAGTTTTTAAGAGGTATAGATGAGTCAAGTTTTTGGAGCCCTGGAGGTGTTAAAGAAAGGGCTTATAAAGGTATTAAGTCTTTTAAAAGCGCTATTGATAAAACAATGTTAAGTGGAGAGCAATTGGCTTTTCAAAAAAGTGATGAAGAATTAAAAGATCTTGAAGCTAAAATAAAAGATAAATCTATAGGTTTAGATGATGAAATAAGTGTAAGAAAACAAGAGGTTGGTATGTCAGGTCGTCCTACTTTTACAGTAGAAAAAGTTAAAGTAAAAGATAGATTAGAGGAATTAAAAAGTAAAAAAGAAAATCTCACTGAAAACATAGTAGAGGGTTTAGATAAAATAAAAGCAACAGATGATTATCTTGCTTTATTTACCGAATCACCAGATATAGAAGGTACTGGTTTTGAATATTTTTTAAATGCTAGTCTAGCTGCTCCATCTATAATAGCAGAGCAAGCACCTCAATTAATTGTTGGTGGTCTTTCACTTTTTGGAGGTCCTATTACCGCTGGTATAGGTACTTTAGCTATGTTTACACCTATGTATGCTGAAAACTACTGGAGCGCCTTAACAGATGGACTAAGAGATGAACTAGGTAGAGAGCCAAGTAGAGAAGACTATATAAAAGCTTTAGAAGAAGGTAAATACGCTAGCCAAGCTAATGCCGCAGCTTTTGCTGCTGTACAAACTGCAGCAGAAAGATTTGGAGCTAAAAAAGTATTAAACTCTACTTTTAATAAACTTGGTAAAAACACAGCTGGTGGTGTCGGATCACTTTACAAGGGTGAAATAAAAAAGTTTGCAAACAATGCTGTAAGAAAAGGATTAGATATGACTGAAGCAGGTTTTACAGAAAGACTTACAGAAAGTGCTCAGTCTTTTTTAAATCAAGTTTCTATAGGTACTCAAACAGGTGGTGCAACTGATATGTTTAAATTCATAGACATTGATCAAATAAACAAGGAAGGTGAAATGGGTATGATAGCTGGTTTCTTTATGCCTTTTGGCACTAATGTCCTTAGACAAAGTTTAGTTGAGCTTAAAAGCTCTGCTAGAGATGTAGCTACTAAGTTTGATTTAACGTCTAATATTCAATTAGCAGAGGCTGACAAGTTCTTTTCAGCAGCTCAAAAAAACATAGATAATAAGTTTAAAAATGGCGAAATAACGGCTGAAGAAAAACAATTAGAAGTAGAATCTTTAGCTAACACGAGAAACGCAGGGTTAAAAATACCTAAGAAGTTTGGAACACAAGCTAAGCAAAAATCTTTTGATTTAATACTTGAAAGACAAAAATTACAAGATGAGGTAAATAAAGAAGATGAAGCTTTTACTGGCCCAGCTAAAGAAAGAATTAAAGAAATTAATACAGAGCTTGGTAATATACAATCTGTAGAAACAGCTACTAGAGCAGCTGTTAAAGCTGTAGAAAAAGCTGACATTGATTTAAATGTAATAGAGCTAGAGACTGAAGCCGATGTAGAAAACTACCTTAAAGAAAACACGAACATGGCTGCTTCAAAAGCTAAACAAGCTGGTAAGCAAAGAGGATTTATACTTGAAGATGGTAAAACTATTATTATAAATAAAGATGTAGCTTCTAAAGAAGGTGCTGTAACCACAGCTGGTCATGAAATACTACATGGTATTTTGTTTAATACACTTAACAAAGGTGATGAAAGTGCTTTTGCTTTAGCTAATGCTATTAAAATGCAATTAAGTAATATTAGCACTGAAG
>ERZ802830.3760-NODE-3760-length-12564-cov-6.76169_pt1 | contig 12564 bp, 10 predicted proteins | sample MGYA00345654_ERZ802830 | MGnify/ENA primary metagenome ERZ802830 (study PRJEB30503, sample SAMEA104212375) | marine metagenome | biome: Westerlies Biome; feature: [SRF] surface water layer (ENVO:00010504) within the epipelagic zone...; material: water... | reverse complement strand
GCATGTTTAAAAACATCCATAGTTCTATCCATACCAGGACCTTTTCCATACCAGATTCCAAAAACACCATCTTTCTCTCCTCTTTCTTTAAATTCTCCCTGCTGCGACCCCCAAACAGCAGTGGCACCTAGCTCCTCATTTAAGCCAGGTTGATGGACTATTGATTTTTCATTTAGATATTTTGCTGCGCGTTGAAGTTCAAGGTCATACCCACCAAGCGGAGAACCCTTGTATCCAGATATAAAACCACCAGTATTGAGGTTGTTGCGCTCATCAAGTTCTTTCTGAATTAATGGCAGTCTAACTAAAGCTTGAATCCCAGATAGAAATATCTTTCCTTCTCTAGAGGTATATTTATCACTAAGAGAGATTTCTTTATTCATTGTGTTAGCCCATATTAGATAAATTTGTCATGTAATTATAAACTTTATTGGGCTAAATTTCTGGAATTGCTAGCTGAAATCTTTAAAGGTAAAGATATCAATTGTGTTGATCATTTTATTTGATTTTTTATACATTGTTGAAGCTAGTTTTTGTGCCTGAACATTCTTAAATTTCTCAAACCATCCAAAAAGAAAATTTCCGGCCATATTCGTGAAAAACTCAAAGATCTTTACGTCCAGAGTTATCTCTTTTTCTTTTTTACCAAGCAAATGACTAGGCCTAAATATATTGACGCTTTCAAATCCTAGTTCTTTAATCTTATTTTCCATTTGCCCTTTAACTTTCAAATAGTAATTAAGCGATTTTGAGTCAGCTTCAACGGAGGAAATTACAGAAACTGACTTAATGTTTGCTTGTTGTGCCACTTCAGCAATCTTAATAACCAAATCATAATCAACTGCTTTAAATTTTGCTTTGATAGACTCACGCATGAGCAGCAAATCTCTGAGCTCAAGTGGATAACCTAAACAAATGAATAAATGATCAGCATGAGGCAGCTCAATATGCTCATCTAAATTTAAAAACTCTACAGGCCTTTTATAATTGAGTTTGCGTCTAGCGATTACTGTGACATCTTCGTTTAAGGGAATTTGATTTATCAGCGTTGTGCCCATCAGGCCTGTGGCGCCTGCAACTAAATATTTTTTACTCATCGATATTGAATTTGAAACTAAAGATCTCCTTCTTTTCTTACTTCGCTTCTTTGAACCTCAAATTTTTCACCATATCGTGCTTCTAATTTATCTTGGTTTTCTTTGATAACTTCAAAAGGATCAAGATCTAAAGCTGAGCATGCCGTAATCCAATACCACATGATGTCACCAAGCTCTCTTTTCATATGAAATATGTTTTCCTCTGAAGGTGGTTTGCCTTGTAAGAACATTTTTTTCACAATTTCTACAAACTCACCCGTTTCACTTCCAAGCCCCAAAGCTGCGGTCATTAGCCTTGCAGATTCAATTGGCGACCTGTTTTCAACGTCCTCTAAACTCTGCTTTAATGCATCTAAATCTAAGCTAGGCTGACTTGTGACTTTCTTAACAAAATCACCATAAGTAGAAAAGAATTTTTTGACTTCATCACTCATATGTTTTCCTTAATCAATCTTACCATCAAGATATATAAGTTATAGTATCTGAGTAACAATTGTACTTATAAGAATCATAAAAAATGAAATTTTTCCTTAAACTGCTGTCTTGGATTTCATTATTATTTTTAATTGCATGCGGTGGTGGTGGCAGCTCGAGTGATGCTGAAATTATAAATCCAATAACATCTCCGACTCCAAATGATTTACCAGAATGCAATCCATCAGGATATGAAAAAACTCTTTATTGCTCCTACACTAGATTAGGACTGGACAGAGAATTTTATGTCTATATCCCAGATGATATTTACTCAAATACTGCAAACCCACCACTTCTTTTTAATCTTCATGGTTACAGACGCCAAGCAATAGATTTCTTGGGATATTCAGGATTTCAAATATTAGCTGACGAAGACAAGTTCATTGTTATTCACCCACAAGGATCAATATTACCAAGTTCTGGAGAACCGCATTGGAATGACACTGGCTGGTCAAGTGAAAGCCCAGCAGATGATGTTGATTTCATATCTAGTTTAATTGATTGGGGTTTAACGAATTATCAAATTAACCCAAACAGAGTTTATGCAACTGGAAAATCTAATGGAGGAAAAATGAGCTATCATCTTGCATGCAATCTAAGGTACAGAATAGCTGGCGTTGCCTCTGTTGGTGGAACTATGAATCCAAACACATACTCAAGCTGTAATCCCAGTCACCCAACGCCGATCATTCATATACATAGCGAGGATGATACTGTTGTTCCTATTGATGGAAATTGGCGGTCGCTTCCACTCACTGAAATGATGGATTACTGGAACACATACAATGCTTGTGAAGATAGCCGTGTTATAGCAATAACTGACGAAAACAATGACGGTGAAAGTGGTGAAGTTTTTTTAAATTATGCGTGCCTTAATCAAGTTGAAACAAAATTATTTCTTACAAAAAATATGGGGCATGATTGGCCAACTGATTTAAATTCTTACGACATTATTGCCGCTGACGAAATTTGGAAATTTTTGAAGCAATTTGATATGAATGGAAAAATCCAAAATTAGTTGGTAGGGATGGAGGGAGTCGAACCCCCACGCCTTACGGCACTGGAACCTAAATCCAGCGTGTCTGCCAGTTCCACCACATCCCCAGCTGATTGCTTATTCTATATGACAAAGGCAAGGATTAAACCCAAAATTGCAAAAATAACCCACATTATTGTTTCTTTTTGGTTTCCCTTCTTGAATGCCATATATGAAAGGACCCAAAAAATAATGGGTGATAGCATCAAGAAGGCTTTGCCAACAAGCAAACCTGCCGGTATTAAACAGACGATAAGAAATATCTTAAAGAAGGTCTCATTTAGGATGTTATTCATTGGTTTCTTCCGTTGCAAGTGCTGAATTAATTCTTCTTAGTTCTTTTTCAATCTCATCGGCTTCTCGTGAAAGAGCATTGAGCCTGTTGAGCACATCAGAAATTTTTTGGTTATTCTGTAGTCTGTATTGGTCAATTGCTTCTAGTGCTGCAGTGTTTTCTTCAGCAACATTTTTTTGTTTATTGAGCTCGTTTGTTAGCATTGTGATTTTCAACTGCAGGTCTTCAGCTAACTCTATTTTCTGGTTGAGTGATTCAAGCCTATCTTCAAGACTATTAGTTTTAGCAGAAATATTAGTTAACTTCTTAGTATTGCTATCAGAGCTAGCTGTTTGTTTTTTAAAATTGTCTAGATATCCTTTTCTATGGCCCCAAAGCTTTCTTACTTCAGTATCAAGAAAGGATATTTGATCAGTCATTGTTTCCATATTTTGAACAGAATCTTCATTTGTAATTGATAAGGCATCTTCAATTACTTCTACTTTTTCTTCTAAGGTCGCCAGTTGTTTTTCGTTTAGGCTTTTTTGCTCTTCCATAAAAAAGTACATACCAACCAATGAAGCTATTACTCCAACCAGGATTAATGCACTAAATAGAAATTGGCTACTACCATTAGTTTTTCTTCTTCTAGGTATTCGTGTTGGCTGACTCATAATTTACTCTCTAAATAGTGCCATAAATTCTAGAAACTCTTTCTTTCTTTCACCATCAGCGTTTTGATTTGTTAACAATATATCTGCAATCGGGTTAAATGAACCAGAGACTAATTTCTTGAAGGCAATTGAATCCATATTAATATCTGTTTTCTGATCATCATTTATTACGTTATAAGTAAAAACGCTGTTGTTAATACTCAGTCTCCACATTTGATCAAGATCTTTGAAGTAAACCAGCGAGTCTATTTTTTGGCCATCTACCTTTGAAGGATCTAATCTTGTGGCCATAACATCTAAAAACATGCCAATGTTTAGTTGGTGAAGTTGATGATCCTCTGCATCATCATCACCTATTAGTGCTACATCTGCCAATTCTCCCGTCATTTCAGCAGCTGAACTATTGTAGAAACTAATCGCGTTTGGATTGTATGCTTTGCTTCCAAGCATTTTCAATGCCCGCGCCTTAACATCAATGTATTCATTTTCTTTAAAGTTGTCAGCTTCAGCAATATCAGCAAGATACAATGCCCACTGATAATCCTCTTCATTCATTGCTTTTTGTAACTCTTCTTTAATCTTATCAATACTAACCAGTTCAAGAATTCGCCTATTTAGCTCACTTTCTTTAAATGGGTAAAGATTTGTTGGGTTTCCATCGAACCAACCAAAGTACCCGTTAAATAAATTTCGTGAACTCCATTCAACAGTGCCGTACAGCTCAAATAGATAAGGGTCAGTGCTTAAGTTATCTGGAAGCCTGACCATCTGCGATGCATCTGTTGGAGAGAAACCCATATTGAGATATCTCATTGTTTGGTCGTGAACATATTTAATTGCATCTCTGTATGTTCCCAGAATATTTTGTATCTTTTCTTTGCCAAGTATTGGTTTTCCGTGGGATGGAACAAGTATTTCTGGTTCAAGGCTCATCATTTTTTCAATACTCTTGTACCAAGACCTAAAACTACGATATGACGTACCCCTAATCGTGTAAACATTTGGAAATGCTTTGTATATATTATCTCCTGGAAATAAAGCCTTCATTTCGTCAATCCAGACAAACAATTGATCATCTGTTTCACCAGGGGCATGATAAAAATCTACTCTTTTACCACTTATTTGCATTGATAGAGTTTCATGGAAAGTAATGTTTGGTCTGACATAGCCAGGTGTATCTATGCCAGCTTCAAGCTTAATACCAATTCCATTTGATTCTGCTTTATCTTTATTCTGTAGAATTAGTCCAAACATCTTCCCTGACCTTGCGCCAATTATGTCTCTCTTTATCCCAAAGAATTTCTCGAATTCTTCGATTGTTGTTTCATGAGAAATAACATCAAGATCTGGATAACGATCTAAGAAAACTTGGGCACCCAATGTATGATCGGCATGAAAGTGTGTATAAGCTATTGTTGTAACTGGATTATCTGAATAACTAGCGAAATCATTTAGTATTCTCTCTGCAGTCTCCATCCCTCCCATGGTATCAATTACAAAGTCTTCATCCTCACCAATAATTAATATTGAGTTTGCTAGACCGTACCCTACGGCTACAACTATATTCTCATGAGGTTGATAAATATTTTCAGAGAATTCTTCAGAAAGAGCTTTTAAATCATCATTGTTCTCTCGTTGCCTTATTTCATTTTGATCTAAGTCAATCTGTGGCTGCTCAGAGCATGCACTCATTAATAGAACAGATGTGATAGATGTTAAAAATCTCATAAAACTATTTTAATGCAAAAATTTTAGATGTGCAGAAAGATAAACTAGACTGTGTTTATGAATTTAAATAAAAAATCTGACCTTTTATTGAAAGCTTTTGAACTTATTGAAGACGGCATAAAAAACAGAGACTCACTGTTTCATACACTTACAATGAGTAGTTTTGACGGAAAAAATATTTCATCAAGAGTAATGGTGCTTAGAGATTTTTGTAAAAAAACGCGTACATTAAGATTTCACTCTGATGTACGCTCATCAAAAGTTAAAAATTTAAAAAACAACAAATCTACTAGTGTGATTGGTTATGATCCAAAACTAAAAACACAGATCAGGTTTCAAGGAGTATCTAAGGTTAACCACAAGAATAAGAAAACAAAAGAGGCATGGGATGAATCACAAGCCATATCTAAGAAATGTTATTCGGTTATGGATGGGTCTAGTGCCATTATAAATAGTCCAATGAAATATGATTTCCACATGAAAGATATAGTTCTAGAAGATGGTTATGAGAACTTTTCAACCATTGAATTTCAATTCAATTCCCTAGAATTTCTTTACCTACAAAGACAGGGTCATAGAAGATGTAGGTTTTTGTGGAATGAGAAGGGAAAGCTTTCTAGCTCTTGGTTGGTGCCTTAAGAACTTATAATTTCATTCAGAAAACTATTTACGTACTTTGAGATTTCTTCCGATGAAAGCACAAGACTATCGTTAACATATTTAGCTTGTCTTACTCCTGTCCACAGAGGCTCTTCAGTAGCTGTTTCAAAGATTGAAACTCTCAAGAACATTCGATCAACATCATCGTAATCATCATAAAGATAGTTAGAGTAGTAGCTGTTTCTGTACCTGAAATTACTTCTCTTTGAATCTTCTTCAACAGAAAGACTTACTTTTACAGTAATTTGTGATTCAGGACTTTGGTTAAGGCCCAAATTCATCATTTGCTCATTAAACTCTTTCTCAAAAGCTTGAACAGTGAATGGGCTAACCTTTACATCATCACTCGGAGCAAAAACTTTAACCCCAAATGTTTGGTAGTTTGATAAATCAAAAAAACTAATTTTTTCGACGTTCACTGGGCTAGAACTACAACTGACGACTGCCAGTAGAGTTATTAAACTTAAAAATTTCTTAAACATACCTTTATTTATGACCTAAAATATATATATTAGTTCCCTAAACCTTTTTCAAGATGCAAAGCTATAAACTTTTAGACAAAAAACAAAACTCTTCTCTGGGCTTCGAGGCAGAGCGCTATTTGCTGGAGGAATATAATTCAGAACATATTCATCTGAAAAATGATTCAAAAGAATTAGTTTTTATGGTGATGTTTAGAACAATTCCTGAAGATTCTACTGGTGTAGCTCATATCCTTGAACATACGACACTTTGCGGATCAGAAAAATTTAAGGTAAGAGACCCGTTTTTTATGATGTTGCGAAGATCAATGAGCACATTTATGAATGCTTTCACAGCAAGTGATTGGACCGCATATCCATTTGCAACACAAAATAAAAAAGACTTTTTTAACTTGCTAGATGTATATCTTGATGCGGTTTACTTTCCATTACTTGAGGAAGATGACTTTAAGCAAGAAGGTCACAGATTAGAATTTTCAAAGCTTGATAAGAGTAGCAGTGATCTTGAATACAAGGGTGTGGTGTTTAATGAAATGAAAGGCTCTATGAGCAATATTTCAAATACTACATGGCAGGCCTTAACTAAAAATTTATTCCCTGATTTAACATACAGAAATAACAGTGGTGGTGAGCCTAAAGATATTACCAACCTCACACATGACTACCTTAAAGGTTTTCATCAGAAGTTTTATCACCCTTCCAATGCGACTTACTTCACATGGGGTGATGTTGACGCAAAAGAAATTCAAAAATTTATTGATGATAAATTAGCAAAACGCTTCAAGAAAATTCCAGAAAATAAGTTGGAATTTGTAGAAAAACAAAAAGATTTTAAAGAACCAGTTGCTGCAACTGAAGCATTTAATCCTGTCTCGAAAGAACAAGTAGGCTTTCAAAACTACTCTGCATGGACACTTGGAGAAAGTTTTGATATCAATCAACTTTTAGAGGCGCACCTTATATCACTTCTGCTTTTAGATAACTCATCGTCACCTTTGTATAAAGTTTTGGAAACTAATGATATTGGCAAATCTCCTGCTCAAATACTTGGTCTTGAAGATAGCATGCGACATCTAATTTTCATTTGTGGAATTGAAGGCGCCTCTGAAAAATCACAGGATAAGTTTAATAAGCTCATTGATATGACATTCGCTGCAATTAAAAAAGATGGTTTTTCAGAATCACAGATTGAATCAGCACTTTATCAGCTTGAACTAAACAGACGTGAAATCTCTTCCAGTTCTCTCCCTTATGGATTACAGATATTGCTTTCGATGGCGCCTGGAGCACTCTATAAATCAGACCCATTAGCGCTATCTAATATAGATGAAGCATTAAAACAGTTAAAAGAAAATGCCCTTAAAGAAGGCTATCTACAAAACTTAATAGATAGGTTTTTTATTTCAAATAAAAACAGGGTCAACCTGGAAATGGTGCCTGACTTAGAGCTCATCAATAAGAAAGAAGATGAGCTGCGCAAGATTTTAGATGGGATCAAATCAAGCATGAGCAGCAAGGAAAAATTGGACTTGGTCAATGATGCTAAGAAATTGGCTGATAGACAAAATGCTGAGCCAGACAAAGAAGTTCTTCCAAAATTAGAGCTTAATGATGTTCCTAAATCTATTTCTTTTCCAAAAACAAAGAAACTTGCAACATTTGGATACAGCCCAACGTTTTATGAGCAACCTACTAATGGGCTTACATATAATTCTGTAACCAAAGATCTAAACCTTGCATCACTAGAGGATGTAAATTCATTAATGGTTTTATCAGCTTTATTTGGAAAAGTTGGCACTAAAGACAAGGACTATATACAGCTTCAAGAAGATATTTCTAGAATATCTGGAGGCATTAATGCCTCAAACCATTTTTATGTTGATAAAAGTGGTGAGGTCAAAGGTAGAATTTCTCTTTCTTCAAAATTTTTACCTGACAATACTGTTGAAACAACAAATTTAATGTTTGATATTCTTCAAAATACAGATCTTGAAGAAAAGAAAAGAATTACGGAACTAATGTTCCAAAATTTTATGGGCTTTCAACAGTCAATAGTAGAAAATGGTCACAGATTTGCGATGCTTGGAGCGGCATCGTTGCACAATAAGCTTTCTTTTATTCAAGAAAATATGGGTGGGCTTAGCGCCATTGCAAGTTTTGCCCCGTATATCAGCCAACAAGACGAAATGATCATTAATCAATTAACAAAAGTTAAAGATTTCTATAGCAACTTAAATAAAGGCAAAGATGAAATGCTATTTATATCTAACCACAAGCTCTCAAGTGAGCAACTTAATGACATAAGAAAAATTGATTTTAATAAAAATGGAGACTCAAATGTATCTTTGGACTTCAATCCAAGCTTTTCAAAAGTAGCATTGCCACTTAATACACAAGTAAATTTCTCTGCATTATCGCTTGATGCTCCAATATATGATGCCAAGGAATCACCAAAATATGTAATCCTATCAAGCCTTTTAAGAAATGAATTCTTGCACAAAAAAGTTAGAGAGCAAGGCGGAGCTTATGGTGGAGGTGCAGCTTATGATCCATTTTCAGGAACATTTAAAATGTTTTCTTACAGAGACCCAAGGTTCATAGAAACCATCGAAGACTTTGAGTCATCTCTGAGCTGGGCTGCCTTAGGAAGCTTTGATGAAGACAATATCTTGGAAAGCAAACTATCTGTATTGTCTGACATTGATAAACCGTCTTCCCCTGCTGGAGAAGCATTTAAAGATTATCGTTTAAATTCTGAAGATAAAACACAAAAAGCACGTCAAGAATACAGAAAAAATATTATGGAAGTATCAAAAGAAGATATCGTAGAGGCAGCTGAAAAACTAAAATCACAAAGATATAGCGTTTTCTCAATTATTAATCCAAATCTTGAGAAAACTGCAGCAAACGAAAACTTCTTAATTAAGAAAATCTAAAAAATATTAAAAAAACTTCTCTTTTTCTTTAATGGGCAACTTTTTAGCTGTCTCTGATAGCGTATTGAATTGTATTTTACTTTCTTAGCAACATCTTGAAGCCAAGCTTTATCTTTAAAGGATTTACGCTTATAACCACCATATCCCTCATGATATGCGATATACAACTTATCCACTTCGTAGCTTCTTATACGTGCCGATGGAGCTTTAGATAAATACCAACCAATAAAATCTACTGAACTATCGAAATTTGACCTGCGTGCCCTTCCGTTGCCAGTTTCTTTTTGATATTGCTCCCAAGTTGCTTCGACAGCCTGAGAATAACCTCTTGCACTGGAAGGCCTCTTCCAAGGTATGAATCCTAGAACTTTCTCTCTATCAGGCGCTGCATTAGCATCAAAAGATGACTCTTGTCTAATTATTGCCATCACAGTACTAGGCTCTGCATTCCATTTTTTCTTCGCATCTAAAAGTGAATTACTCCATTTAGGGTTTTCATCGATGATGACACAAATATCATCTTGATTCATCGGAACCTTGGCAGAGCACCCCAATAAAGAAATAAAGATTATGATGACTATGTAATTCTTCATACTTTTAAAAATTCTTTTATATTCTCTTCAGTAATTATTTTTATCCCTAGATCCAAAGCTTTTTTATGCTTTGATCCTGGATTCTCTCCTAAAATAACATAATTTGTTTGCGAACTTACACCACTGGATGGAATACCACCCCTTTCTTTGATGAGATCCTTAAGTTCCTCTCTACTAAACTCATCAAATGATCCTGTAATGACTATCTTCAACCCATCAAGATGATCTAAATCACCCAATTGAAAATCTTGAACCATTAAAACTTCTAACAGTGCATCGATGCCAATAGGGTCAGATTCAAAGAAATTTAAGATTTTGTTGGCAACAATATCACCAATGCTATCTATGCCCATAAGTTCATCAAAGCTAGCACTGCGTAAAACATCAAAACTTTTAAAGTGTCTTGCCAGAGCTGCTGCAGTTGATTCACCCACTTCAGGAATACCTAATGAGTTAATAAAAACTTCTAAGGTTGGATTAGTTGCAGCTTCAATACTAGAAAATAGGTTATCAATTGATTTTTCACCAAAACCTTCAAGGCTTTTAAGCTTTGATTCATATTGTCTAAGTTTAAATAAATCAGCTACTTGGCTCACAAACCCAAGATTGATGAGACTTTCATTTATCTTGTACCCAAGGCCATCAATATTCATCGCTTTTCTCGAAACGAAATGTTCAAAATATCCTAATAATTGTGCTGGGCATCTCATACCAGCATCACATTTCATGAAAGGCCCTTCTGTTTTTAAGGCATTACCACATGACGGACATTGGCTGGGAATGTTTACATTAGTTTCTGACCCATCCCTAACGTCGACATTAACTTTTGTTATTTGAGGTATTACATCTCCAGCCCTTTTTACTAAAACAGTATCATTTACTTTGATATCAAGCCTGCTTAGTTCATCCATATTATGCAAGGTAACATTTGAAATATTTGCTCCTGAAATTAGCACTGGCTCAACAGTTGCGTAAGGTGTCACAATACCTGTCCTACCAACAGAAAATAAAATTTCAATCACTTTTGAATACTTCTCTGATGCCGGAAACTTCCATGCAACTGCCCATCTTGGAGCTTTAGAAACAAATCCAAGCTTTTGTTGGTGTAAGAAGTCATTAACTTTTACTACTGCACCATCGATTTCGTAATCTAGATCTTCCCGTGATGATAAAATCTCAGATACGCTTCCAACCACATGCTCTGCATTGCCAAATGAGACCAAATCGCATACAGGAAAATTATTTTTTTTTAAAAAATTTACAAATTCTTCATATGATTTATAGATGGCATCATCTGAGTGTCCGCCAATTCCATAAAAATATATATCCAGTGGTCTTTGTTTGACTATTTCAATATCTAGGTTTCTAAGAGTGCCTGCAGCAGCATTTCTTGGACTTACAAATGTTTTTAAATTATCAACTTCAAGTTTTGTGTTGATGTTACTAAAGTCATCAAGTCTAAAAAAAACTTCTCCCCTTATTTCAATTGTTTTAGGGCTTGAATACTCAATCACATGAGGAACTTTTGCAATAGTTTTAATGTTATTAGTTACAACTTCACCAGTTACCCCATCTCCCCGGGTAACAGCTTTAGTTAAATTACCATTTTCATATGTTAATGAGATTCCGATTCCATCAAATTTTGGCTCAACAGAAAAAGTTGTTTTATCAGTATTGAGTCTTTTTAGAACTCTTTCCTCAAATTTATAAAAATCTTCATCTGAAAAAACATTGCTTAAAGAAAGCATAGGTTTTAAGTGATTGTGCTTTTCAAATTTTCTTGAAGTTGATGCCCCTACTTGTTGAGTTGGGGAATTTTGGTCTACACCTAGTATATTTTCAAGCTCTTGTAGTCGTTGATATAAAGCATCGTATTCAGCATCAGATATTTCAGGATTATCCTGCTCATGATAGAGCTTATTGTGGCGCTCAATTTCTTTTTTTAATTGTAATAATTCTTTATTATCCGCCATAAGAGCCATTCTTTAGATCAACTTCGTGTGCTTCATTTTTGTATTCACTAATTCTTTGCTCTGAAATAGTATTGAAGCTCTCATCACACAACTTCATATTCCAAGCATCTGCGATTGATCTTCCCAATTCCAACATTTTATTAAATGTTTTTTCAACATTTCTTTGCCCTTTTAGGTGAAGGGCAATAGTAATTACTTTTATCTCCGAATTATCTGAGAAAGTGCCTGGTTCCTCTCCATTCAGAACTAAAAAGCTTGGTGTTAAATTTTTGCCAGGATTCTCAAAGTATCCATTCTTATAATCTAGTCCATTAGCTGTTATTTTTTGTTTTAACAATTCGAATGAAGGTTTATTGTCTAGCTTAGCCATTAAATGAAGGACTATGAATTTTCCTTCATTAGCATCAGGCAGATCTAGCTCTCCTTGCCTTGGCACCCTTACCTCATTGATTTCTTCTACCTTGCCAGTTTCTGATTCTAATGATTGTTTTAATTTTGCTTTCTTTTTCTCTCTCAGATCTTTTGATATTTGAATATCATCTCTCTTTTTATAAATATCAATTAGCTTAAGAACTATAATGCCTCCAATAGTTAAACCGAGGACCAAGTAAATTAAATACTCATATAAAGAATTCAA
>ERZ802830.3758-NODE-3758-length-12568-cov-5.50156_pt1 | contig 12568 bp, 8 predicted proteins | sample MGYA00345654_ERZ802830 | MGnify/ENA primary metagenome ERZ802830 (study PRJEB30503, sample SAMEA104212375) | marine metagenome | biome: Westerlies Biome; feature: [SRF] surface water layer (ENVO:00010504) within the epipelagic zone...; material: water... | reverse complement strand
GGTATACACCTTACCTACATGTGCGCTACCTTCTGCATCACTCGCAGGAACAGGAGATATCGCATACTTATTCATAAAATCATCATTAACTACCTCTATAGGATTTCTTTTAGTTGGATCTCTAAAGTTGAGTCTATATGTTAAATCATATGTATTCTTCTTTCTAGTCTCACCATCATCTTTTGCACCTTCTCTTCCCTCTATCTTTCTTTTATTACTCGACTTGAACTTACCTCTTTTTGCCGTAAGTTGCATATCATCATTATCATTTCTAGAATCAACATAGTCAGCAAAAACAACTTTACCAGTTCCTTCCCCTCTCTCTATAGATTTTCCGCCCGATTCTCTTACAAGACCTTGCTCAATTGCTCTATCAACATTTTTAATCTTATTTCTTCTATTGGAAGTAACAATATAAGTTGTATTGACTTTAACTTTTTTGATTGCTTTTCTACTCTTTCCCTGTATTTGTATCTGCCTTCTTTGATTCCTCTTAGTTATACCTTTAACTGTAAAACTATGAGACCCGTCTTCTGCCTCAAACTTAAACTCCAAGTCTCTATTCTTTTGAGAACCTTGACCAAAAATCTCAAATTCAACAGGAACAAAACCTGTAATTTTTTCTGGTTTGATAAGTTCTCCGCCCCAGGTCCAATGTTCAACCGGAAAGATTATATTGTTATTTTTATTTTCACCTACAACAACAATAGGTCTTTGAGTTCTACTATCCCACCAAGTTCCTACTGATTTCCTCTGAACAAATTCTTGATATTTTAGAATTTCCGACCTAATAGGATCTCTAAGATAGTTTGCATAATCATTTGGATTCCAATCTCCTATAACTTCACCATTTACAGGGTCAAGCCTAACTCCATAATCATTTTCATCGAAATTGGGAATCAGAGTTTCGAAATCTAAATTTTCAAACTCATTTTTATCGGTGTAAGTTTCAAGTAGAGTAGCAGTCTCACCAAGAAATGCCCGAGCATTTACTTTACTTGCCTTTCCAAAAGTATCTTTAATTTCTACAAGTGGTGGATACTTATATCCAAAACCAGGATGAATTACATCAACAGCAAGAATAGATCCATCGTTTCCAACAATGGCATTTGCCTGAGCACCAATTCCTCCTCCACCCAAAAAATTAACTTCAACTTTATTAGTATCTTCTAAATCTATATTAGGTTCTAATCCCTTAATGTCTGCACAATTTCCAACATATGATTTGGGCAGAACACTTTCTGCAGTGAGTGCATTTACTTCATTAATATTTAAATATCTTACTTCATCCCTATTAGACACAATAAATTGTGTTCCAGGCTCAAGTTTCGCATATTTATTGGCTTCATAAATGCTTACGTTGCTAACATAACCTCTATCAGTAGATATATATCCAACTCTTATATCTTTTTTTCCTGCTTTTGAAAAGAGATTAATCTCTGCCATACCTAAAAAAGTATTTACCTACTAATATGATAATATTTATGAGGTTGGTTGAACAATTGTTTCTGGTTGTGGATTATATACAACTGACGCTTGTTCTTTAGGTGGAAGTGCATATGATTTTTTATCTGTAGAAGTAGGACCAACATCAGCACCATCATTAACACCCCTGTTAATAGATTCTGCACTTGGCAGTTGTGTATGAGGTTGTCCTCCCCCACCACCATCAAGGGTAAAGAAATCTGATACTGCCATATTAGGAGTCAAATCACAACCAAATACATTTAATTTTACATTAGTGAAGTTCATTGCTCCAGAAACAGTGCCAATAATTTCTGTAATTTGACTTGTTATTCCGCTGATTTCATTAGTTACGCTAGAAATTTGAGACTCAATTTCTCCAGCAAATGATTCTAAATTATCTAAAAGTTGCTTATTAGCCCGGTTAACATCATTTACTGTGCTTCCTATTGTAGATGCTACAATATCTTCGGCATAGCACATAGGAACTTTTGGTGCTGTATTGAATTCATTTCCACGTAGAACTTGACTCTTTGCTTTTTTCTCAAGTTCATCTAAATTAATAGCACTTGTGAGTTTTTTTAAAATCTGATCGGAAAGTTTTTTAATAATTTGATTATACAAACAATATGTAAGTCCGGTCATCTTTTCTTTTACATCTGCAAATAGATGTCTAAAACTGGATGGTATTGAAGATACTATTTGACTTAATCCTTGATTTATAATTTTAGTGATATATTCTGCTATTTTATCATATATCACCTTCATATATTTTGACATAGAATTAGCAGCGTTTTCAATTTCTTTTCTTATATTCCTAACAACACTTGATGCCTTTTCAACATAACTTTGAAATGATTGTAGATACTTATCAATCATATTAATCAAGTTATCTGCAACAGTTTGAATTGCCTTGACAGCAGAACCTACAGAATCGTCTGCTTTCATCATAGGTATTTTATACTTATACCTATCATCTCTTTTGATATCTGAAACATCAAGTTGATGAATACCATCAACATGTTCTTTTGTTGCTCCTACATCAGCAGGAGATAATGGTGAGGATTCTCGCTGTCTCTGCTTGTCAAGAGATTCTTTCACTTTAGTCTTAATAAAATTTACTATCTCTTCTCCCTGCAATCCTCGTTCTGATGCTAAATTTTCTGCCGCAGAAATATACTGTCTTACTATAGGATTAGCAGAGGCATCAGCAGATAATCCATACTCATTTAATGCAGTTCCTGGTGGTGGAGGTAATGTGTAAGGTGATATACCGGGTTTCGTGGTTTGAAGAGATTCGTCGGGCAAAACTTCCCTTTGAGATTCAAGTTTTGCAACTTGTCCTCTAGCAATACCACTGGTGGCAAGAGATCCTGGAGCGGTATCAGTAACTTTAGTATCGCCAATTGTTGGTGCAAGAACTGTCTGAGAATTATTACCCAGAATACCCATGATGACCGGGACTTGCATCTCTGGTCCATCCATGAAAAACCCAAACACCATATTACCTTGGCGGAGAGCTGGAGTCTGATATGCCTCAGTCTGTCCTCCGCCAGCAGTAACGGGATACATAATCTGTGCCCATGGTAAATCTTCAGAGGGAATAGTTTCTTCTCCCTGATCATGAAGACCCATGATTCTTACTTTATATCTTCTTCCCCAACCAGGGATTTGTCCTGGATTAGCATACTTACCAGAGAGAATATTATCTCTCCAGACAGAATCATCTGCAATCTGACCAATCCACCAATTAAAAGAAGAACCTAAAAACCCTGGATTAAAACTAGTAGTTCCTTCCATCAATCCTCATATATTCTACATTCGTCTGCTTCTGGCCATTCATCACAATACATCTCGAAAGATGTTGGATCGTGATTTTCATTGGGGTGATTTGCTTGATATTTTTCTAGATGATCTAACTCGTCTTCAATATGTCTACGACGTTGGGGACTAATACCTCCCGATTCTAATTCATTTTTATCGTCGTCGATGTGTTGTTGTAATGTTTTATCTGACATAAATTTTACCTATTTTTTGATGTTCTTCCAACGGAATCTCTTACTAAAAGTAATTTAGTATAAGTTCCGTTAAGGTCAAGATAATGACAAAGTTCGGTTATAATATATAGACCGCCTGATTGCTCATTAACATCTTCAGTTAGTTTATCTTGCTGCTGTGGCGAGTCTATATACACCGCATCACCAGCATGAAGACTGAAGTCTCCTGGTATGATAACCTCTGCTTTAAAAGAAAAGAATTGGTTATATCTCATTATAGACTGATTTAGAATTTTTTCAACCTTTAAGTTTTCTTCCTTTGACTTTTCTAATTGTTGCTCAGTTGTTCCGCTAGGAAGACTACCAGTATCTTTGATTGCAAAAGTTGTTCTAGAAAAATTTTTATTTCCACCTAATCTTCTCAATTCGGGATTTTGTATAGAAAGATTTTGACCACCAGTAGTTAAAGATTCTTCAGTTTTATCTGAGTTGGGTGTGGATACTGAATATACTCCAGTAAAAGGATCGAAAGTAATTATTCTAGTATCACGGGCACCAACCTTTTCCTTATCACCTGCAGTTTGCACGTTGCTTTTAGAAAAAGACAATGCTTTTGTATCATATCCCTCTGGTACTTTTTTACCACAATCATCTGGAGTATCATTGTAAATGATATATTTTTTTGGCGATTGCTCAAATAAAGAGTCGATAGATTTAAAATGATAACCTTCGGATGTTTCCCAAAAGAAAAACCCAGCAGTGTTTCCTGAAGCAGTCCCCTCTCCACTAGTAGCAGGCACTGCTTTTTTTGATAACCAATTTATAGCATAAAAAGGTTTCTTAGCATTCCCCATAAAATTATACTCCTCTTCAAAGGTATCTTCAACTCTACTGATATCTTTTTCTGTTCCAAGATAATTAGCATCAGTAAGAATCTTCTTTACTGCTTCAGATATCTTTCCTTTAAACTTTTCATATAATCGTATTCTGTCATTCAAAAAATATTCTTTAGATACTGAAGAAATAGAAACTAACTGACCATGAGTATCATCTGAAAATGGAACAACCTCATTAGCATATAATGTTACTTCAAGTTTAGTTCCTTGATTATCCTCCATAACAAATCGCGACTTCTCCTCCTGCCCAACTAAAGGAAGACCATCAAGAACAGTTTTCCCATCTACAGCACCACCAGTATCAACATAAAAAATATTTGTACTTATCGTATTATTCAATATACTTTCAAAGTATTGAAGTTTAATGAGACCACCAACCAGCTCAGCAGTCTTTCCCTCATTTGAGGCAATATTATATGATTTTATTTGTGCAGGTGCTGATAATGCTGCTCTTGCGTCCGACGACATATCTTATACTTTATTACTATTTAACCGATAAAACTTAGAATTTCTTTGAAGTTTGATTTACTTGCGGAAGAAATATTTGTAGTTCTCATAGGTTCTTTCTGTGGAGTCGAAGCAATAACTTCCTTACGATCTATAATGACAACTTCACCCGCAGTTGGGTCATTATAAGAAGCATAATTCATCAGAATCTCAACTGCCTTCTGACCCTCTGCCTTATTGATAGCACTTAAGAAACCAGGGAAGGCAGTTTGAATTGCCATCGTAGAATCCTTATCAATAACAAACTCACCACTGGTAAGCATTGCTGGTACTTTATCGATGCCTTGCTGTCCGCTGACTTCCCCACCAAATTGAAGTCTCTGGAATGCATTATACATTTGCTGAGGTTTGATATGTGCTGCATTGTTACCTACACCCGCATAGTAACTAGTGCCAGAATCATCTTTAGGAATTGCTGCCCAAACTTTTGAAAGTCTAAGCATTGCCTCCTTAGGATTTTTTCTTGCCATATCTTTTGTTACATTTGCTTGACCAGGTCCAATCAAATACTCTGCAATCTTTTTCTGGTTCTCTGCATTATACAATGCAGTATTGGGGTCTAATCCAACTGCTCTTGCTCTATCATTTAAGTACTCTGGTAAGTTCTGCCAAGCACCTACAGCACCAGTTGCTTTACTTGCAACTTCTGCAATCGTCATCTTAGTGGCACCAGGCAATGTAGTACTAGGATACATTGCTTCATATCCACCACGACCAGCTTCATACTTGTAGATAAGGTTTAAGACTGGTCCCCATCCACCTTCTACAACTTGAGGAACATCAGTAGAAATATCTGTACCAGTAGCAGAGTCTCTCACTGTTGATGTTGAACCAGGACCATATGTAGAACCAGGTTCCATTGTCTGTGGTGATATACCTGCCATACTTTGAATGGTTTGAGTTAATAACTTCTCAATAGTTGTCGCACCTTTTACGGTCTCTGTTGTTTTTTCTTCTTTAGACTGTTCTATTTTGGATTTATTTTTTCCAAACAATTCTTTAAAAGTGTTACCAACCCACTCAGAGAAATTAGCAGATGCCTTTGGTGCATCCTTCAGTGAGTCTGCTGATACAATTCCACCATCACTGTATGCAATTGCCAGATTACTCTTCAGTTTTCCATCTTGAAATCCTTTTAGTAATAAGTTATTGAAACCTGCACCAATACTCTTGTAATCAGATTGAGAAGGATCATCACCAGCAAGCACCTTGGTTGCAGTAGCAAGAACAGGACCGAAGTAATCTATCTGACTGAATGCTTTTGTAGGACTAGCAAACTTAGATTTATCATCATCAACCCTTACCTGTGGAATTTGTTGATTTCCCTTTGCATAGTTGGGTTTTATAATTGTTCTATTTGATATATTTGTATTTGCTTGATTAATTAATTTTGTATTCGTATTCGTATTTGATATATTTGTATTTGCTTGATTAATTAATTTTGTATTTGATATATTTGTATTTGCTTGATTAATTAATTTTGTATTCGTATTTGATATATTTGTATTTGTAATATCTAATGGTTTGATTTGACCACCCTCTTGACGACCTTGTATCTCTGCTGGTTGTGGTTGTTTATCTTTAAAGATTGCATCATATAACAAACCACCAAGTTCAGCACCAGCAGCACCACCTAAGGCACCACCGATCCAAGTTCCAATACCAGGACCAAGAATAGTTCCAAGTGCTCCACCTAACCACATACCAAGACCAGAACCTACACCTCTGAATGCTGCCTTACCTACAGGGTCACCTGCTATCATTGATAATACAAACTCAATGATACCACCGATAATTGGCACTCTCTTTACAAGAGGTTTGATAATACTTACCGCACCAGATACAAGTTTTTGAGTTCCTTTAACGGCAGCAGTCCTAGCAAGTTTTTCTCCTCCAATACGGAGAGCAGTCCTCGTTATAACTCTACCAGCACCGCGAGCAGCAACACCAGCAGCAACCTTTCCTCCTGCTGTTCTTGCTGCCTGTTTATTGACACCCTCAGCGATTTTGATTGCCACCATGGCACCAATCAAAGCACCATTTAATAATTTATTTACTAATCCCGCAAAATCATCAAACTTTTTAGCACCCTCCTCACCAAATATATTTTTTACTTGACCTCTTGTCCAATCATATGCTTTGTATCCCCAATCAATAAAGGTAACTAAACCATTGAGAATCTTACCACCAAAATTAATCAACCATTCACCAATACCTATAAGACCAGTCAAGATTGGTTTCAATAAAGGAGCAACCTCTACAAGTCTATAAAGTAAATATCCTCCAAGAACATTCATAAGGAATTGCTTTATCCTATCAAGAAAACTCATTCCTGGAACCTTAGGTAGGTCTAACTTTCCACCAGTATCCTTTGGTTTCTTTTCTAACTTTGCTTCTCTTTTTGATCGTCTCTCTTGCTGCTCTTCTTTCTTTCTGTCATTCTCTTCTTTCTTCTTAGAGGCAAGAGTTCCCTCTAACAACCCAGCAATTGTAGTCAGTTTCTCTTTGATAACTATTGTTTTCTCTTGATCTTCTGCTTTCTTGTTACTCAAAATTGGAACAAGTTTATCTGCAGAGATAATACTCGTTCTTGGTTTTATGATTGCCGAATCTGTTGCGTTAGGAAGTAATTTCATCAGTAATCAATGATTCCTAAGAGGTTTGCTTTTTCTCTTGATGCAGTTGATGCACTAAATTCAGGAAGTTTAGTTGATACTGGACTACGCTTAGGTGCATTTACATTAGTTCCACCATCAATCATAGTCACTTTTGGTTTTGATTTTTGTAGTGGTGTAATCTCAGGTATCATTGGTTTTGATTTACCAAGTTCAATCTGACCTCCAGTTTGTGCTTTAACGGGAGCAGAAACAGTACCTAACTTAGCAGCAATCCTGCTTCGCATTTCTGATCCGCCTTCACCAATCTTCTGCCCCTTTCTTAACTTATCTAAATCCCATCTCTCTCCTGTTCCTCCCCACGCGCTAGGACCATAATTCTCATGAGCATTTCTACCATCTAAATTAGAACCTGCTTCACCATGAGTCATTACATTTCTGATATTAATATCACCTGCAGTCCAACCCATACTCTTTCCAATAGTTGCTGCCTCTGTTGCCATCGCATCTAGTTGTGCTTCAGTAGGAGCTTGTGCCATATTGGTTTCATTTGAACCTCCACCCATTGCTGCCACTGACAATCCAATAGAATTAGAATTTCTGTTATAAGTGTGCCCACTAGTTCTATCATAATCTACAAGTCTATGCTTCTTACCGTCACCAGTAAATACAGTATGATAAGGACCAACTACACTATTATATCCACCAGCAGTCCAGTGTAAATAAAGTGTTTTACCTTGCTTTGGATATACTCCAGGATTCTTTGCCCCCGGTGGAGTGCTTTGTGATTCTTTTCTTGCAGTCATTTCTCCATCACCACCATCTTCACTGCTACCACCACCACCAACACCTGCCATAGATTTAATGGCATTCATTAGAAAACCAACAATACCACCAGGTTCTGCATTAGCATTGCCACCACCAGTATTACCGGCAACATTAAGACCAGGAAGTTGAGTTGCTGCCTGTGCAGCTTCAAACTCTGCTTCTTTTTCATCTTTACCTTCAGAAATTGCTTTATTTTTTTCAATTTGAAACTTCTGATTGTATTCGTGAAAAGTCTTTGCTTCTGGATGTGTTGTTATACTCTTAGGAGGAACTAGTTTAGATGCTGATGCTCTGCTACGTTTATCAGTCCTCTGCTTAACAGACAGTTCCTTCTTAGTATTCTCAGAACCAAGAACCATGTTCCATTCATCAGAACCAGGAGATATGCCAGTCAGTTTATCCGACTGTCTAATCATATGTCCAAGTGGTCCTGCCTTGGTCACAACCTTATTGATTTGTTTTACAACAACATTTCCTTCAGGAGAACGGTCATAACCAACCACATAAGACTTACCAGAGTTGCCTGGGTTCTCAATATGTCTTGTTGTTTGCATTCCCTTACGATACTCTCCAGGATTAAATGTTACTGGACCAACCGCACCACCACCCTGAGCATACATTGTGCCCTGCATAATCTTTGGTTTATTTGTTCCGCCACCAGCAGCATTCATTGTCATCATAGTATCAAGACCATACTTCTGTACGGCACCAGTGCTCATTACAAACTCACCATTGGTAAGCATTGCAGGAACTTTATCTATACCAGACTCACCTTTTACACGACCACCCTCTTCATAACCGCGCAATTTTTTCATCATCTCTTCTTGCTGTTTTCTTCTGTTATATAACTTACCTGCAAGAGTATTGTTACTTACATTATCTAACTTACCTTCAGTCGCTTTTTGTGCATCACCACTGAACCAAGACATTGGATTAAAAATATTAAAACTATTTTTGTCTTTTTTCTCAACAACTCCACCACCATTAAATTGTTGTAGTTGTAATTGTGTTACTTTACCACCACCATTAAATGCCTGCATATCAATACCACCCAAACCAGTTGGATCTTGTCTAAGTCTCAAAGGATCAACAAATTGATTTGGCATGTTATTAAGAGTTCCACCACCACCAGCATCTTTTAATCTAGTTCCCTGAACCAGTGCTTCTCTATCACCAGCACTCATATCTTTTGTGCTAGGTGCTACTTCTAATTCTTGGCGAGATGTATCTGCCCTTACTGTTTCATTTTCAACTACTTTATCTTTTCCAAGCATCTTACCAATGCCATATATACCCAAACCTGTTGCAACTGTACCAGCAACAATCGGATTCTTAAGAAGTGCAAGAATCTTTGGTGTGAATTTAATTAATAGTCCTGTTATGGTTGTTATAAACCCACCAAGTTTAGTTCCAAATAATAAGTATCCTGCAAGTAAGGTAGGCCAAAAATCACCCAAGAATTTAATAATATTATTAATTTTTGTCTTATTATCTGGGTCGCCAAACCATTCTATCAACTTAAACAGTGCTCTGCCTAAAAATATAGTTGTAAAATACTCAATAATTTTATCAAAAATAGACTTAACCGGAGCAACAATAGACTTTGCTGCCTTCATCAATACAGAATCTTTCTTCTCTAACTTATTTTCTCTAACAGACCTCTTCTCTTTTTCTTCTTTCTTTCTCTCCTTATTTGCTTTCTTCTTATCAAAATCTTGATCCTTTTTTATAATCTCAAGAATACTATTAATACCTTTTAGGATGTCATCAATGTTATTATCTTTTTCTTCTTCTAAAGGATCGACATTAATCTTCTGTTGATTTGGTACAACTAATGCACCACCTTCTTCAAAAGATTTAGTCTCTTGCTCATCAGATTTTTTCTTTCGGTTTAGAAAATTTTCAATGAATGTACCAAACTTATCACTATCGTTTCTTGTTTTAAACCCCTCTTTTCTTTCCTCACTAGTCAGTTGCTCACCCTCAATGGTGCCTTCTGCTATTAACTCATCACGATACTTGGCATACTTATCCTCACCAAAAAACTTTGAGGGAACAATCGCACTTGCTTTGATTGTAGTTACTTTTGCTTCTGGTGGTGCTTCTACAGGTTCGTCTTGAATCGAACCTAACAGGTCATCAAGTCCTTCTGGGATATCTTCTTCCACTTCCTCTTCTTCACCAATCATATCCCTTGCCATCTCATGCAAGATAGTATCATTATAACCCATAATAATACGACTATCAACATCCGAAGATTCAGCATCATCAAGAGAGTTGTATGTCTTTGATATGAGAGCAATTTGGTCGTCAGAAAGTTTGGCGACAAGATCCTTTCCCAGCATTTTGCTGTAAGATTCTCTTATCTGTGCCTTACTTCTTCTAGCCATTTTGTTGTTGCTTTAATTTTTCATCTTCAAGATGTGCTTGCAATAATCCAACGTAAATGTCTCTTTCCCAAGGGATAAGATTCTCAATCTCAGTTAATGAATATTTATGGTACTGTACTAAGGCAAAATTGAGACGATAATAACTCTCAAGATCCATATGGATCATGCCTACGCGAAAAAACTTGACAGTCCCTCCAAGACAACCACGCTCTCTACTTTAGTATTTGGATTCGTTACAGTAATTGAATGAGACAGTTTAGGCATTGTCTCAAAGAACTTTTCAATATCTTTAAACTGTGTGGAATTCATTGACTCAACAAATTCTTTTATCTCTTTCTTGCTACAGTCTGCTGCAGCCCATACTTCATCTTCAGTATAGATCTTATCAATACAAGTTGAGATTAATTCAAAGGATTGATCCATTACATTTTTATCACTGAAGTCAAAGTTATTCTGAATGAATTGATCCAGTGATGGATACTTCATCTCCATCATAATTGATTCATCAATCTTGATTTGTTTTTTATGATTCTCATTTTTTTGAATTTGAATATCATCAAGATCAATCGTCACTGGGACTTGTGTTTTTCCATCATCAGGGCAAATAATATTTACTTCAATCTCCTCACCAACAGACTTACCTCTGATGTTGAGAAACAAATATTCGATATCAAATGTAGGAAGTTTCTCTACTTTGATACCCTTTGTAATGATACAACTTTGAATAACAGTTTTGATCGCATTAGTGATTTGTTTGGTATCCTCACTCTCTAATGCAATAACAAGTACCTTTTCTTCTTTAACTAGAAATGGTCTATATGTAATTGTTTCTTCTGTTGATGGCAACTCAAGTTCATATCTTGGCGTAGCAATCTTTGGTAAAGGCATAATATCCTATAAAGTTCAGTGAAATTATTTATGAGAGATTTTCAAAACCTTGATGTTCTTCAACAATATATCTAAGGTAAGTCATTGATACAGTACACTTCAATAAATCTGTAGACCCATATGATAAAGGCATTGAATTAATTGCAATTGGATATGCATCTTTAAAAGTGTATTTCAAATTTAATCCATAATCTTTTTCAAATTTAGTCACATGCATTATTGTTTTATAATCATTAGGATACTGTACCTTATAATGATAACCTCTACCAGTTCTAACATTTCTAGTATCGTCTCCAACAATAAAGTTGATCCATTTTTCAAAATATCTAATCTGCGAATACTTTTCCCCTTCAACATAAAAAGTTAAATCAAGTCTATCATCATACATCCTTCTATATGCATTTCTTTCAGTAACACCATGCCTGTCACCTGTAATTTCTTGAGTGTTTAAAGATACTCCAGGAAGAGATGCCTCAGAACAGGACATATGAAACTCTTCTTTAGACACACCATTAAAAAAATTATCCAGCACTGAAGGATTAGATATGCTAACAGAAAATTTTGACGTTAGCGACGGTCTAAGCAACGCACTTTTTATTTCTCCTATAGATTTAGCAGTTGCCATCTAAATAGTTTTTAAGATTATATACTATGTATGGCGGAAAGTAATAAAAGTAAGTACTATCCTTCCTATCCAAAAAAATATAAGGGCAATCCTAATAATATTATATGTAGAAGTAGTTGGGAGAGAAAGTTCTGCCACTATTGTGACTTGAATGAACAAGTACTTGAGTGGGGGAGTGAAGAATTTTATATTCCATATGTCTCACCTGTTGATAATAGAGTTCACAAATACTTCCCTGACTTTATTATGAAAGTTAAGGAAAGTGCAGGAAGAATTAAAACTTATGTGGTTGAAGTGAAACCTAAGAAACAATGTGTTCCACCAAAGAAACCAAAAAGACAGACGAAAGGTTATCTAT
>ERZ802830.3757-NODE-3757-length-12574-cov-7.67577_pt1 | contig 12574 bp, 10 predicted proteins | sample MGYA00345654_ERZ802830 | MGnify/ENA primary metagenome ERZ802830 (study PRJEB30503, sample SAMEA104212375) | marine metagenome | biome: Westerlies Biome; feature: [SRF] surface water layer (ENVO:00010504) within the epipelagic zone...; material: water... | reverse complement strand
ATCGAGAATACGTACACCGTCTCAAACACCAGCCATTGATATACTCCAATAAAAAACATATTTCTTATTGCCCCACAAAAAAATAAGAGTGCCTTCAGAGGCAGGTTTCTTTGTTGTTCAATTCCATAAACTATCCTAAAAACAATAGCATAAGCATCGCCTGTCAGATCAACAAGATAACCATAGTAATAATTTGAGCACCTCATATTCGATGGAAAATACTCTTTTTGTTAAATGTATAATTATTCATAAAATAAAGGATCGATAAAGATGACTTCAAACAATCCCAACCTCCTAATTATTATGTCTGATGAACATCAAACTGGAGCGATGGGTTGTGCCGGCCATCCCATAGTCAAAACACCTAATCTTGATACCTTAGCAAAAAATGGAACTCAGTTTACGAATGCATACACTCCTTCACCTATATGCGTTCCTGCCAGGGCAGCTTTTGCAACAGGCCATTACACACACCAAACCGGTTACTGGTGCAATGCCCACCCCTACGATGGGAAAATAAAAGGCTGGACACATAGGCTTCAGGAAAATAACACCCCCGTACTCTCGATAGGAAAACTTCATTACAGGGACGAAGCGGACCCCACTGGTTTTGACACACAAATCGCACCTATGCATGTAGTCGACGGTATTGGAGACATCATGGGTGCAGTGCGCGATAAACTTCCACCCCGGCCAAAAACCAGCTCACTGGCCGAAAGAATTGGCCCAGGAAACTCTTCTTACATAGAATATGACAACCAGATAACTATGGAAGCAGAAAAATGGCTCAAGGAACATGCGACGAAACAAAAACATTCATGGGTACTTTTTGTATCATTGGTTTGCCCACATTTCCCATTAATCTCGCCACCAGAATTCTTTGACCTCTATCCACCCAAGACTATGCCCCTGCCAAGGGATCATCCTGAAACTGGAATTGAACGCCATCCATGGATTGATGCCCAAGCTAAATGCCAACTGTATGATCAATTTTTTACCGACGAAACCCGCCGGATCGCCATCTCCTCCTATTTTGGCCTATGTACATTCCTCGATCATAATATAGGTAAGATTTTGCGCGCCCTGGACAGCTCTGGGGAATCTTCAAAAACCCGAGTTATTTACACAAGCGACCATGGTGATAACCTTGGTGCGCGTGGCCTTTGGGGCAAATCAAACATGTATGAAGAATCCGTGGGTATACCTTTGATAACTGCGGGTCCTGATATTCCAAAGTCAAAAAAAATTAAAACCCCGGTCTCATTGCTAGATTTTTATCCGACTATTCTGGACACCGCGGGGATAGTACCCAACAAAGATGATCAAGCGCGCCCCGGAAAATCTTTATGGAAAATTGCTGATCAGAATGACGATAATGGAAGAGTTGTGTTTAGTGAATACCATGCTGTGGGCGCAGCGACAGGATGTTTTATGATACGTAAGCGAAATTTCAAATATGTATATTATGTGGATTACCCTGCACAATTATTTGACCTTGAATCGGATCCCCTCGAACAAAACGATCTTATAAATGATCCATCGCACGTTGCTTTAATCAAACAATTTGAAAAAGAATTACGACATATCTGTGACCCTGAATTAGTAGATCGGCGTGCAAAGAAGGATCAAGCAACACTGGTGGAGAAGCATGGAGGCAGAGATGCGGTCTTAAAAAGAGGCAGTTTCAATGGGACCCCTGCTCCAGGGGAAAAGGCTATATACGGCTAAGTTATCTTTTAAAGGAGAAAGAATACAGGTTCCGGTTATATATTGATAAGCGGTTCCTGAAATCGAAAAACGACTAGTCTAAAAGGGTTTATCGCCTCGAACGAGAGCCCGATATAACATGCGGTGCTGGCTATGATCGTAATCAAAACCTGCCTTGTGCATCGAAGACCTATTATCAATAATAAGCATATCACCCAATGTATATTCATGGATATATGTGAACTCAGGTCGAATTGCTTCTTCGAGTAATTCCGCAAGGAAATTCTGGGTTTCTTGGGGTTCCATACCAATTATATTTTCTGTTTTTGCTTTGTGAAACCAAATTGACCGAGTTCCTCGTTCCGGATGCGTTCTAACGAGGGGATGTATCATCGGTGGAGTACCTGCTTCCTTTTGCTCCTTAACAATATCTAAATTACCCGTTGCAGCGCGAGCGCTGCTTATAAGCGTATTGGTGGTTTTCATCCGATCAATTTTGATTTTCCAATCGTCCGACAATGCTGAATACGCTTCTCTCATATTACATAGGGCGGTCCCACCCCCAGTATCTGGTAATGCTACAGGATAAAGTGCGGTAAATTTAGGTGGGTATTCTTGATTGGTGTGATCTGTATGCCAGGTGGCATTATTAGCTATTTTTGCCGGTTTTCCAGCACTGTCTACATGGCGATTTGATAAGATACTAACCATAGGTACACCCTCGGCGATATAGCGCCGATTTTGATCTTCCATCAATTCTCCAAAGAGGCTTACTGCTTTCATGAATTCTTCAGCTGAAAAACTCTGCTTACGGATCACCAACGCTACATTGTCTAGAAGAGCATTATACAGCTCTTTTTTCATTTCTTCAGAAACCGGTTTATTGAGGTTTACTCCGGTGGCCTCTGCGCCGATGTATTTATTTATCTTTTTTATTTTCATATCAGAATCACAGATCTATCTTTATTTAGTTATGAGGGGCAGACTGCTCTACTGTGGGACCGTCACCGGCGATGGTTGTTCGCCTCATATCACGGGGTTCATTATGAGGAAACGGTCTCGCCCGGTGCATAGTTTGTCGATTATCCCACATAACTAAATCACCTTTGGACCATTTATGGGCATATACAAAGTTTCGTTGAGTAGCATGATCCATCAGATCTCTTAATAAAAGACGTGCCTCTGGAATAGAGAGACCATCTATCAGACCCGCATGTGAGGAAAGATATAGTGATTTTCGGCCTGTCCCCGCATGTTGTCGCACTAAGCGCTGACGCACAGGAGCGAACCGAGCACGCTCCTCCTCAGTAAAATCAGTAAATCCAACTAATTGTCGCGAAAACATTTGAGAATGCTGACAGACATAATCATTGATTTCTAATTTTAAATCCTTCTCGAGCTCATCATACGCATTCGGCATATGTGCAAACTCTGTATCCCCCCCTCTCGACGGAGTTGAAATCGCGTGCAAAATTGAATACTTCGCCGGCACCACTTTAAAAGAACTATCTGAATGCCAAAGGCGGTTACCGATCGCAAATAGCCGCCTTCTATCTTCAGCCTCAAAAGGTTTATCATCCTTATCTAAATTAGAGACGTCGGCAAAAGTGCTGGGCAAGCGAACATCTTTGGGTTCGCGGAGACTGGTACCGATGGCGTGTTCTATTACACCTAATTGCTCAGAGAATTTAAGTTGTTGCTCATCAGTGATAGTCTGCCCCCTAAATACAAGAACAGCATACTTGTTCATTCCATCATGAACAGCCATGATTTCGTTTTCCGATAAAGGATGGCGAAGGTCTAATCCGTCAATGCTGGCAGCAAAACCAGGACCAAGTTGTTCTAGATGGATCGGCATTATTAGGCAGTCCCCAGGCAGATCAAATCAATTTATTAGCCATCAATTCCCTCACGAATATAATTGTCTGACAGGATCTTAATTTGGGCAACCCACTAGTCTACTAAACACAAGACTGATGAATTTTGTGGTTAAGTGATACACACTTTCTCTGGCAAGTGAAACTTGAGAGCATCAGTCATTATATTTGGAATCTTGGAGGTGGATATGAGTGGTAAAGGCGTCCTCGCCATCTGGAATGATTGTGCAAAAGGTGAGGAAACTAATTATGAAAACTGGTATCAGAACGAACATTTACCTGAACGATTAGGTGTTCCTGGGTTTATCCGAGGTCGTCGCTATGAAAATCTAGTTGATTCACCAAAGTTTTTCACCTGGTACGAGGTCGCATTTCCAGACACTTTAACCTCTGAATCTTACATGGAACGGCTCTCAAATCCCACTCCATGGACACGAGATATTATGAGTAATGCATTTGTGAATGCGAGTAGAACCGTTTGTGATAGACATATCATATCGGGGGAAGTATTTGGCTCAACAGCGCTAACCATACAAATCTCTGATAACCAAACAAAGGCACCAATATTAAATGATATAGAAAATGACAAAAACCCTTCGGGAATAGCTCGAGTTGAGAACTGGATAGCCAATACAGCATTCGATACGGGTGCTATGGCCGAGGAGAGTATTCGAGGACGAGATAAAAAAATTTCATCGTGTCTCTTTATTGAAACTTTACGAAGAGAGCAGGCCATGAACCTAGCTGAACAATTTCGGAAGCAGTTTTCTGATATGGCGATCGGTGTTTACGATCTTATCTGCGAGAGACACTAATCATTAAATTATGATTTTCTGTATCGCTGTCCTTCATCACTTTCCGCTCCTTCGAATAAAATAGAGCGTTTTAGATCCGAGTCAGCTGCACAGCGTTCGAAATCTGCGTCCATTAACCATCCTTCCGGCGACCCCACCGATGTAAAGTTTCTATAATCGTCTTTTCCTGCAACCAATGAAACAAGGGTGCCCGATCCGTTTCTCTGCTTCATAGACGGTTTGATATATCTAATTGCTACCCCGATACGTCTATCTGACGTGGTATTGGGTCCTGATGCGTGAAATAGATGTCCATGATGCAATGACGCTTGTCCTGTCTCTAATATCACGTCGACACCATCGCTATCGTCTACATCCACGGCGATCTCCTGACCACGCGTCAAAAGATTATTCTCGTCAAATGTGTCATTATGAGGGACCAGTTGATCTTTATGGCTACCTGGAACAAACCGCATGCAACCGCTTTGCAAATTAGAGGGACAAAGAGCAACCCAGGCAGTAACTTCCTCGGCATCATCGAGTCCCCAATATGTAAGATCCTGATGCCAACTTACAACATGCGGAGTATTTGCTTCCTTAATAAATAAACCGCCACTCCAAACCAATAAATCAGGTCCTAATATTGGCTCTACAGCTTTAATAAGATTTTCATTGCGAATCAATTGATCGAAAGACGGAATAAGTCTATCGGGATACGATCGTATCAAAGCAAGTTTTTCGGGATTATCTGCGGTTTCATTCTCTGCCTTTTCAAGGTCTGCTCGTATTTTCTTTGCTTCGTTCTCACTGACTGCATTTATTGGGAAAACAAAGCCGTCTCTGGAATAGATATCTTCAATCGTCTCTATGTTTACAGACATCACAACACCTCCTAACACCCAACGTCTCCACCTTATTCTTTTTACTTAAAACAGAAAGGTCAAACGGGCTTTTTGCTTATGCATACCAACTTAAGATAGTATCTTGTCAATTAGCAGATTATTATCAAAGAACGATCAAAAGCAAGCCAGTAAAAAAGTCAATACAAGCTGCAAGATGATGAATATGAGGAGATACTTTGAATAACATCTATTCCCCACTGACAGAAGTTCGAAAAAATCTTCGGATAAATTGGTATCGATGCCCAATAGATCCCAAGACGTTCAGAGAACTAATGCAACCAAGTGACTTTCAAGGTTTTATTCAAGCAGGCGGGCATCTTTTTATTTTTCTTATTACAGGAGGGTTAACCCTCTATTTTGCGGCAGAGAAATTATGGCTAGAATTTTTGGCATTCCTTTTCCTTCATGGTACATCAGCTTCATTTTTCAAAGGTATCGCCGCGCACGAATTGGGACATGGAACCGTTTTCAAAACCAAGGCGCTAAACAGAATATTCTTGCGCATATACAGCATCATCAGTTGGCATAATCACCATGAATATGCAATGAGCCATACATATCATCATAGATATACGTTGCATCCTGAGGGAGATAGAGAGGTTGTTCTTCCACTTGAAATATTAATGGGGAAGCCGCTTTATTTGCTTCAAATCTTCACATTTAATATTACTGGTGGACCGGTCACCAGCGGTATAATTCCAATTATTAAAGGAACTTTTCAAACTGCATTTGGAGGGAACGGCGCATCGGTAATAAGTGGAGAATGGAGCAATGCGCTGTACACCGCCCACCAAAAAGAGCGTCCTCATGCAATAAAATGGGCGCGGTTGATAATCTTTTTTCACGCGTGTGTTTTACTTTTGGCTATCTACTCTGAAAACTGGGCGCTTCCACTGGTATTATCAACCCAACAATTCACAGCTAACTGGTTGAAACACTTCGTAGGGTTACCCATGCATTGTGGATTGCGCAGTGACGTTGCAGATTTTCGAAAATGCGTACGTTCAATTACGTTAGATCCAATTTCAGAGTTTTTATATTGGCGAATGAACTGGCACTTAGAGCACCATATGTTTGCTGGAGTACCTTGTTATAATCTTAAGAAGCTACATAAAGCCGTTGCTGATGACATGCCAAAAGTAAGGACTTTTTTTGGCGCATGGAAAGAGATGCTAGAAATCAAGCGCCGCCAGCAACTAGACCCAAATTATGAATTTGATACCCCTGTCCCCAACGCCAATAAAACCCGAGGGAGCAAAAAAATGGCTCATACAGAATCTATCGGAGACCTCGCTCCTTCTAGCCTCAGATAGATACCGTATTCGCGTAGTTCGTAAAAATCTAATCAACCACAAATTTTGGCGGATGAGCCGCTATCACATCTTCATTAAGTTGTGCTCCCCATCCAGGCCCCGGGGGAATTTGTACACATCCAGACTTTATCTCTGGTTTCCAGGATAAGATGTCATCCTTCCAGGGGACATCGTCTATATCTATTTCCATAACACGAAAATTTGGGAGAGCAGTGCAAAAATGAGCGCTCATCAGACTGGATAAGTGCCCGTAGAAATTATGTGGGGCACAATTAATCTCATAAGCTTCCGCCATCGCTGCTATCTTCAAACCCAACCAGGCGCCATTCCAAGGTATATCGATAATGGCAATATCCATTGAAGCATTTTCAAAGAATGGTCTAAACTCTCTAACTCCAAATAACGATTCACAAGAGGCAATAGGAGTGGCTATTCGCTCTCTAATTGAGGCTAATGCGACCGGGTCGTAAAGATCTATTTCAATCCACGATAATTCAAGGTCATCCAATCCACTCGTAATTTGCCTATACCCTTCGGGCTTACAATTAAAATTTAAGTCCAGTCTTAGTCCAACCTCAGGACCCGCGCCCTCTGCCATGGCCATTAGCTGGTTCCTCAATTGTTCGACGAGATCAGATGGCGTGTTAAGATCAGGCCAGCCTGGGGCAGCGGCAAAGCCTGGTGCATGTCTACCTATTTTACCATCTTGATCAAATGTAATCATATTTGTTTTCAGGCCCGTGTATCCGCCATCACTGACGCGCCGTCCAAGCTTAATTAAATCATCAATGGTTTGCAGGGGTTCAACACCGCACAGTTCCGCAATTTCGGGGCGTATGAGATATGTCCCGCAATGGCTCCAGTATACTGGGATTTCCTGTCTGATAGCTCCCCCTAGAAGATCATAAACCGGAACATTGAAGGCTTTACCTTTTATATCAAGAAGAGCATTTTCAATCGCAGCGATAGCTTGTTGGTTGACGCCCCCGGGCGCTTGGCGTGTTGCAGCGTAGAGATATTGATGAATGCGTTCATGAGCAATCGCATCCATGTCTTTTATTCGATCAACCAAACGCCTGATCACTCCAGACAAGCCAGGGCTCCCGTAGCATTCATTGAACTCAGCAATACCAGTTATATTTTCATCTGTAGTCAATTTAAGAAAACTAAAATCACGCCAACCAGCATTGCAGTGAAGTATTTCACATCCGGTAATTCGCATATTGCCTCCTAATTTGATGACCAAATATATTTAATTCGAATAAGATATTCTCAAATAAAACCAAACATTAAGACGTATAACACCCTTATAAAACTGGACCGAGAGTTGCTGCCAGGTCTGCGGGCGACATTACATCTTTATCAAGCGTCACGCGCCATCTTTCTGTGAAACGTATTTTGGGCATAACAGGTTCGGGCCGCTTTCCATCAATTAAAAAACCTTCAAATCCTTTCGTCATGACATCATTACATCGATCCACATAAACTGGGAAACCTCCAATATATGGCATAAAAACTCTTGGTTTTCCCGGTATGTTAGCACCTACATACCAGCTGCTACAGGTAGACCGTAATGAGATTTTTGAGACCTCATTTACATGTTCAACCCAATCATCTTCATATTTATCTATTGGTTCAATAGTTTGGGCTCCAATGTCTCTTAAATGGCCAATGCAATCTACGATCCAGTCAACATGCTGTTCTATAGACTGGATCATACTTGCCAAAACTGAAGGACTTCCCGGCCCAGTAATCATGAAAAAATTAGGAAACATCGCCGTTGAAAGTCCTAAATAGGTGCGAGGACCCGCTGCCCATTTATCGATCAGGCTCAAACCGTTTCTTCCGCAGATTTCAATCTTATCGAAAGATCCCGTCATCGCTGCAAATCCCGTAGCGAAAACAACAGAATCTAACTGATAGTTTTGCTCATCATGAATAATGCCATTTTCAAAAAATTCCTGAATTGGTTTTTCAGAAATATCGATCAGACTGACATGTGGCTCGTTGAAAACTTCAAAATATCCTGTATCTACACACAAACGTTTACAGCCAAACGTATTTTGAGGACACAACAAATCTGCTGTCATTGGATCCTTGACTATTTCTCTAATTTTTTTTCTGGCGAATTCTGCAGCAGTTTCATTAGATTCAGCATTGAACAGTAGATCTCCAAAAGCACCCAAGAACGGCAGACCTCCACGTTTCCAAAACTCTTCATATTTCGATAATCGTTCGCTTTCACTTGCCTCTACAGCTGGCTGGAAATTAAACGGGAAATAAACTCCAGCAGGCCTACTCCTTGCCTTTGCACGCAACTCCGGATAGTTAGCCTTAACCTCTTTTTCATAACCCGGGTCCATTTTAGAATTCCACGCGGGCACAGCATAATTCGGCGTCCGTTGAAAAACTTTGAGTGATTTTGCCTGTTGAGCAATTATAGGTATTGATTGAATTGCCGACGAGCCCGTACCAATTACACCGACATTTTTCCCCGTAAAATCAACTCCACCATGCGGCCATTCCCCTGTATGATAAATATCTCCATTGAAACCCTCTAGTTTTTCAAATTGTGGGATATTTGCAGCCGACAGACAACCGACTGCCATTACACAAAATTGTGAAGAAACGCGGTCTCCTCTATCTGTATGAATGAACCAACGATTCTTATTTTCATCAAACACTGCTCGCTCAACTCGAGTACTCAGATAGATATTGTCATGGAGGTTAAATTTTTCTGCGACATGATTGGCATACTTCAAAATCTCTGGTTGAGGCGAATATTTCTCGGACCATTCCCACTCTTGCTCCAATTCTTCACTAAAAGAATAGGAATACTGCATACTTTCAACATCACAGCGAGCGCCAGGATAACGATTCCAATACCACGTGCCACCAACGCCACCCCCAGCCTCATAAACCCTTACAGTAAGCCCCAGACTGCGTAGTCTATGGAGCATATAAAGGCCGCCAAAACCAGCTCCAATGACGACAGCATCAAATTCACACTCCGTTTCGGGTGGTCTAGATTCCACAATACGCTCCTTTAAGAAAATTTAATCCTAAATCAAATCTCATTCAAAAACTTATCTATCAATCCCTCTGGTGCCTGAATAATATGTTTCTGTTCTGGAAAGCTACCAGTCTGGACATCCTCTATAAATTCCTTGAACCCAGCAACTCGTTCCGCTTGCATCTCCTCTTTCATCTTAAATATATTACGATATTGCTTAGAATGTCTCGGATACGGAGGAGAATTATTACCAAGAATATCTTCTGCAAACAGAAATTGAAGATCTCCACCCTTACCGCCACCGATAGAAGATGTCAGCAAAGAGGTTCTTTGGCTAATTTCAATAAGTAGTTGCTCGGGAATTACCTCGACCTCGACAGCATAGGCTCCAGCTTCTTCAAGTGCCTTTATTTCATTATATATCCAAAGAGCTTCATCTAAAGTCTTACCTACTGCTCTCAATCCACCAGTCCAGGTACTTTTTCTAGGTACGAGCCCCGCGTGTCCTTGTATTGGAATACCTGCATCCGCAGCTGCTGCAACAAATTTGGGGCTCCATTGACACATAATAGCATCAGCCCCAATGGCCATAGCATCGTAGCCAAGACGGACTGCTTCTACTTCGCTTGCAGCCGCAACTAAGGGTACGGAGAAAGCCATAAATGTATTGGGTGCAGCTTTCCTAATGCTAGCTGCCAGTTCTGGCTGATTTGGATCAAATCTTACCTTCATGGTATCAATACCTGCCTCCTCTGCGGCGATTGCCTCCTCAGGAGAGAAGGGTAAAGTCTCCACCAGCACACGCTTTCCTTTACAGTCTCGAAGATCTTTTACTGTATAATTTCGGGTGCCATAAGCACCGCCAAGCGACATAACACGTTTTAAACCATCTTTCTCCACGCCCCTTTTTGGTATTCCCCCATCACCAGTAGAATGACTTGCCATAGATTTCTTCTTTCTATTATTTGTTGCTGGATTATTACGCTAACGACACCTTATTATTGAACAAAGATTTCTCAATGTCGTGGGCTTTTTTGTAAAATAGGGGGAAATATCGCATGTCTAGGCGTGGTTTAAACTTTGGTATCTTTTTAGCCCCGTTCCATCGCCTGGGGGAAAATCCAACGCTTGGTATGGCGCGAGATTTAGAACTTATCGATTGGCTTGATCATCTTGGCTATGATGAAGCGTGGGTAGGGGAACATCATTCTGCGGGTTGGGAAACAATTGCAGCCCCAGAAATTTTCATCGCGGCTGCGGCAGAGAGGACACGCCATATTCGATTGGGGTCTGGCGTAACCAGTTTGCCATATCATAATCCATTTATGGTGGCACAAAGATTTGTCCAACTTGACCATATGACAAGAGGCCGAATAATGCTTGGTTGTGGACCTGGGGCACTAACATCAGATGCTTATATGCTTGCAATAGATCCAGTTACACAGAGAAACCGAATGGTTGAGTCGCTTGCAACCATTGTAGAACTTCTGAAGTGTGAAGACCCTGTCACAAAAAAAACAGATTGGTTTGAGTTAAAGAATGCCCGCCTACACCTAGCGCCTTATAGTGATCCATGCTTTCCAATTGCTGTTGCAAGCACCATCACTCCCTTTGGGATGATGGCGGCGGGTAGACATGGGCTGGGTGTATTATCAATTGGAGCTGGCTTACCAGGCGGGCCTGAAGCTCTCGCAGGACAATGGAAAATAGCAGAAGAAACTGCTAAAGAGAACGGCGTAGAAATGAACCGAAAAGATTGGCGGGTTGTCGTCGTAGCACATATCGCCGAGGATACAGAACAAGCACTTAAAGAAGTGCAGGCAGGAGAGAGACGAGAAACCCTGTCCTATTTCGCTGACACACTTGGGAGACCTCCCGGAAGGTCCGACGACCCCTTGAGAGAGGGTGTAAAAATGGGCACCACACTCGTGGGGGATCCAGATGTAGCCATAAAAGGTATCGAAAATTTGTTAGAGCTCAGTGGCGGCGGGTTCGGTGGTATAATGTTCAGAGCTCATGAATGGGCTAATAGAGAGCAGACAATGAGAAGTTATGAGCTATTTGCACGATATGTTATGCCGCATTTTCAGGGTTCATTAGATAGCCTTTATGCATCAAATAAATTCACAAAAGAAAATAGGGTTGAGGTTGTAGGCCGCAATGTGGAAGCCGTGCGTCGGGCTTTTACAGATACGGGGCGTGAAGTGCCAGATGCATATAGAGATCGGACACTGGGTGCCATGGATATGGACCCGGTAAAAAATAAAGCAAAAACGAGCAATAAACGCTGACAATTGTAATAACGAAGACTAAAACTATGATTTGAGATCACAACTTTAACTATTCTGAGTTTATGCTCAGATTTTTTACTAATCCAATACTAGAACCTGCTAAATCGTCCGTATCTGCCCCAATAAGCAATTCCAATATTTCTTTTGGTTTTGAGCCAAAAGCTTTTTGATAATCTTCGACTACATTTACCTGTTCATTTAACCATTTATCTAACGGGTCAGACGCATTGCGCTTTATGATCATAGCATTAACTTCACCATAAAATGGACTCTGATATAAATCTCCCGGGTTTCCATGGCCAACCCAAATATAGGATAACATACGACCGGCTGCTTTTTTTCCTTCAATTAACTCAACCGCGGGTCGTAAGAGTTTTTCAGCTAGGGATGCTGTTTCTGGATCATATGGAAATGTTATATAAAGTGCTAACGCCCGATCGTCCCTGCCTTTCGAGGTAATATCTGATAGTGGAACTGGCTTTAAAACCTTCCAACTCCAGGACAAAACGGAAGTTGAAGTGAGTGCTGTTGGAAAACGCCGTCCAACCATCGAGACACTGGACTGTGATACTACTCGAATACAACCCCTACCACACGAAGAGTATTCGTTAGATTTTTTATCTTGGAATACAATTTCTTGCCACCCTTCGCTCACCAAATCAAACGGCAGATTATTA
>ERZ802830.3755-NODE-3755-length-12575-cov-13.2253_pt1 | contig 12575 bp, 11 predicted proteins | sample MGYA00345654_ERZ802830 | MGnify/ENA primary metagenome ERZ802830 (study PRJEB30503, sample SAMEA104212375) | marine metagenome | biome: Westerlies Biome; feature: [SRF] surface water layer (ENVO:00010504) within the epipelagic zone...; material: water... | reverse complement strand
ACAGATCTGATGATATCGATCAGATAATAATGAAACGCCGCGGCAATCATCACCACACCGGCCCCGATCACAACGATAACGTAATGATCTTGCCACCAGCCCCTACCGTCAAGGTCTGGGATCGGTATGGACAGGTCAGTTTTCAGATCGCGCGGGGTTACTTTGGTTAACAGCCAGTAAACTCCGCCGGTTGCCAGAAAAACCCACAGCAGCGGATGTTGGATCAACTTTAAAAATATCTCTTGCACAAAAATAACCTAAAGAAGAATACGGCAATACCCCACTCAACCCTATTAACGCGTGGCGATCAAGTGCCCGATTGGGCGGCCTGCCGGGTGGCTGATTATGTGGCCGATTGCCTGTCCGGGACGCTGGCCTGCTGATTTGGTCGCTGATTGGCAAGCCGTGCGACAAGCCCGACGGCCCCAAGGGCGGTTTGGAAGGGGATAAGTCGGGTTTATCCGGTATTGCCGCCTGCCCACGTCTTGCAAACGCCCCTTGGCTCGCTTAGGTTTCCCCAGACTTCGTCAGAGATCTGGCGATCATTGGCAAACAATGTGCTGGCCGTCCGGCCCGCAATCAAAAGGACAGACTATGGAAGCGTTTCAACAATTTATCCCCCTCATCCTTATTTTCGGTATCATGTACTTCCTGTTGATCCGTCCGCAGCAACAAAAAGCCAAGCAACATCAGAAAATGGTCGAAGCGCTGCGGCGTGGCGATCAGGTGATCACCCAAGGCGGTTTGATCGGCAAAGTTCTCAAAGTGAAAGACGACAACGAGATTGAGGTCGAATTGAGCGAAGGCGTGAAAGTGCGCGTTGTGCAATCTACTATCGCCAAGGTCATCACCAAGACTGAACCTGCCGCGTCCTGATTTCTGATAAAGGCTGCACGCAATGCTGCAAATTGATTTATGGAAGCGCATTCTGATCGTCGCTATGTGCGTGATTGGCCTGTTTTTGGCGTTGCCAAACGCATTCTATACGCGGGTTGAAACCCATAATGATGCGCTCAAAGCGCTCAGTGCGGCCGGGCAAGCCGACCAAACGGGCGCGGCGGTCTCGACCGATTGGCCGGGGTTTTTACCGTCTGCTTTGGTGAACCTTGGACTGGATCTGCGCGGGGGTGCGCATCTCTTGGCCGAGGTTCAGGTCAGCGATGTCTATGCGTCGCGCATGCAGGCGATGTGGCCCGAAGTGCGCAATGCGCTGCGCGCCGAACGCGCAGTGATCGGTACGATACGGTTGCAACCGTCCGAGCCTGACCGTCTGGAGGTGAAAATCTCGCAACCCGAGGGCACGGAGCGCGCGATTGAGGTGGTACGATCCTTGGCACGGCCGGTGGTGTCGGTCAGCAGCGTGGGTGAGACGGACATCGTTGTGTCTGCGCAAGACGGCGTTTTGCAGGTGCAGCTGTCTGAGGCGGAAAAACTGGCCACGGATGACCGCACGGTCAAACAGGCGCTTGAAATTATTCGCCGCCGGATCGACGAAGTGGGCACCCGCGAGCCGACAATCCAGCGACAGGGCACCAGTCGGATTTTGATTCAAGTGCCGGGCATTGGCTCGGCGTCCGAGTTGAAAGCCATCATTGGCACCACGGCACAGTTGACGTTTCAGCCGGTGGTGGGGCGCGCCTCTGGCGTCGATGCGCCTGCGGGAAGTGGCAATGAGATATTGCCGTCACTTGATGAAGAGGGTGTATTTTTCAAACTTGAAAAAGCCCCGGTTGTTACCGGTGAAGAACTGGTTGATGCGCAACCCAGCTTTGACCAGAACGGTCGCCCGGCGGTGAGTTTCCGCTTTAACACCTCTGGCGCCCGAAAGTTTGGGAATTATACGGCGGAAAATATCGGCAACCCGTTTGCGATTGTGCTTGATGACGAGGTGATCAGCGCGCCGGTGATCCAATCGCATATTGCCGGCGGTTCGGGTATTATAACCGGCAGGTTCACGGTTGAGGAAACCACCAAACTTGCGGTGCTTTTGCGGGCGGGTGCCCTGCCAGCGGGGCTTGATTTCCTTGAGGAGCGCACCATCGGACCAGAACTTGGGGCCGATAGTATTCAAGCTGGGAAACTGGCCTGTGTGGTGGCCTTTGCCGCGGTGCTTGGGTTTATGATCCTCAGCTATGGTTTGTTCGGAGTGTTCGCCAATATCGCGCTGATCGTCAATGTCGGGCTGATCTTTGGCCTGCTGAGCCTGATTGGAGCCACGCTGACCTTACCCGGAATTGCTGGTATTGTGTTGACCATCGGTATGGCGGTTGATGCGAATGTGCTGATTTTTGAACGCATTCGTGAAGAATTGAAATCGGCACGTGGGCCGGCGCGGGCAATTGAATTGGGGTATGAAAAGGCACTGAGTGCCATTTTGGACGCCAATATCACCACGTTTATCACTGCGGTGATTTTGTTTGCGATGGGGTCTGGGCCAGTGCGCGGGTTCGCGATCACGCTGGGCTTGGGTATTTTAACTTCGGTCTTTACGGCAATATTCGTCACACGTTTGATGATTGTCGTCTGGTTTGAAAACCGCCGACCAAAAACGATTGAGGTTTGATATGCGTCTTCGACTTGTTCCACAAAATACCAGTTACGATTTTTTCTCACGCTCGAAGATGTTTTTGGGTTTTTCGAGTTTTTTGATGCTGGCCTCTATCGTGTCCTTTCTGTCTCAGGGTTTGAATTTCGGCATCGACTTTCGGGGGGGGACAACGCTGCGTACCGAAAGCGCTCAGGTGGTCAATGTAGCCGAATACCGGACCGCGCTCCAACAGCTTGATCTTGGCGATATCACCATCTCTGAGGTATTTGACCCCAACTTTCGCGAGGATCAGCACGTCACGATGATCCGGATACAAGCACAGGACGGGCAAGAGGCGATTTCTTCGGACATCGTTGATCGGGCGCTTGAAACCCTGCGCACAGTGGCACCGGACATTGAGTTTATGTCGGTTGAATCTGTCGGGCCGAAAGTATCGGGAGAGCTAATTCAGACCGCAGCAATTGCGGTGTTATTGGCGATAGGGGCGGTGCTTATTTACATTTGGCTGCGGTTTGAGTGGCAGTTTGCCGTTGGGGCTGTGGGGGCACTGGTGCATGATGTACTGCTAACCATCGGGGTGTTTTCGATGTTACAGATCCGGTTTGATCTGGCGATCATTGCGGCGCTTCTGACCATTGTTGGGTATTCGCTTAATGACACTGTTGTGGTGTTTGATCGGGTGCGTGAGAACCTGCGCAAATATAAAAAGAAGCTGTTGCAAGAGGTGATGGACCAGTCGATCAACGAGACCTTGTCGCGTACGGTGATGACATCGGTGACAACCCTTTTGGCCTTGATAGCGCTATTTGTGCTGGGCGGGGATGTCATCCGTGGGTTTATATTTGCGATGATCTGGGGGGTTATTGTCGGCACCTATTCATCGGTTTTCGTGGCCTCGGCGCTGTTGTTGCGTTTGGGGGTCAAGCGTGACTGGTCGAAACCTGACGCCAACACCGGGAATCAGTTTGCCAATGTAGATGCCTGAGACGGAGGCCCACGTTCTGTGGCAGGCGTTGCAGTTCGAGGGTTTGATCTGGTTGATCACTGCTGCCTTGCTGGCAGGGTTTGTGCGCGGGTTTTCCGGCTTTGGGTCCGCATTGATTTTCATGCCGTTAGCGGGTCAGTTTTTGCCACCCCTCTGGTGCGTTATGACCCTTGTTGCAATGGATATTTTTGGTCCTGTCCCCAATCTGCCGCGCGCCTACCGTGATGGCAGGCCCATGATGATCCTGTGGATGATCCTCGGCATGGGGCTGGCGTTGCCGCTGGGCTTGTTGGTTTTGGGGCAGATGGACACCTTGCTGTTTCGCTATTTGGTGTCGGGTATTGCGCTTTCAGCTCCGCTGGCATTAATCGCCGGGTTTCGCATCCGCGCTGCTTTCTTGACCCCAAAGGTCCTGTTCGGGGCAGGTGTGTGTGGTGGCTTTCTCGGGGGCATCTCGGGCATGCCGGGGCCACCGGTGATTATCCTTCATATGGCCAGTCGGCTGGCGCCCGCGATCATCCGGGCCAATACGATGATCTATCTTTTTCTGTTTGATTTATCGTTGTTACTAAGTATGACGCTGAGTGGTGATTTGGTAGCTCTGCCAGTTGTTATCGGATTGGTGCTTCTCGTCCCGTCGATGTTGGGCAACATAGCCGGCGGTTATATTTTTAATCCCGAAAAAGAGACATTTTATCGCTGGGTTGCTTATATCGTCACACTTGCTGCAGCTGTTGGCAGTTTGCCGCTCTGGGATTAGGAGATGTTTATGCAGATGAATGAGATGAAATTTTTCGAGGGCGTCCCGGTGGATGGTTATGGTCCAGGTTTTTTTCGCGTCGCGGGGCAGGTGGTGCAAGGGCCGATCTGTCTGGGGCCAACAGGCCTGTGCGCATGGCAGGGCTATGACAATCTTGACCCGTTGATCGCGTTTTCTGATGTGGTAGATGTTGTGTTTGTCGGCACTGGCGCAGAAATCGCCTTTTTACCAGACCCTGTGCGGCAATGCTTGGAAAATGCCGGTTTTGGGGTCGAACCCATGAGTTCGCCCGCTGCGTGCCGCACCTATAATGTGCTTTTGGCGGAAGGCCGACGTGTGGCTTTGGCGGCACTGCCGGTTTAATCCAAGGCGAAAATTTATCGGTGCAACGGGCCGATTTGACGTGTGGCTTAAGGGGAGCTGTTTTCCAAAGCTGTGATGATCGGAGAGAAATCATCACAGTTCAAACTGGCGCCACCGACAAGCGCGCCATCGACATCTGCAACTGCAAAGATCTCGTCTGCGTTGCCGGCCTTCACCGAGCCCCCATAAAGCAGACGGAATGTTTGGCCGGCGTCCTCACCAAACCGTTTTATCAGCTGCGCGCGGATAAAGCCGTGAACTTCTCCGATTTGTGCAGCGGTTGCCACCAACCCCGTGCCGATGGCCCACACGGGTTCGTAGGCGATTACTGCGGTTTCACCGGTCGCTATGTCGGGGATCGAGGCGGCCAACTGGTCGGCAATCACTTCAAGTGTGCTGCCTGCCTCGCGCTGTTGCAGGGTCTCGCCGAGGCAGATGATCACAATCAGCCCCTGGGCCATGGCCGCTTGGGCTTTGCCGCAGACGACCCTATCGGTTTCATCGTGGTCGCAGCGCCGTTCCGAGTGCCCAACCAGTACATGGGATGCTCCGGCTTCGCTAAGCATCTGGGCAGAGGTGTCTCCGGTGTGGGCACCAGAGGTCGCCGTATGGCAATCTTGCGCTCCGATGGCAATCGCGGTGGTGCCGGTCTGGGCTGTGGCAGGCGCTATCAGCGTGTTGGGTGGACAAACGACTATATCAACCTTGGGTGTAGGGTGGCGTTTGGCCAGCACGTTTAAGTGTTCAAGTTGTGTTAGTGTGCCGTTCATCTTCCAATTGCCAGCCGCTATTTTACGACGCATGATGGAACTCCTTAAGTGAAACAGTAGGGGGATCTTGTGTCAAAGATCGCAAGGCCGCGCGTGAGTTAGCTGCCGTTCAAATCCCGTGCAAGCTCAGCGGGGTCTTTAAATTTGATCGATTCACCGCAACCGCAGGCATCTTCGACATTGGGATTGTTAAACTTGAAGCCGCTTTCCAGTAGGGATGTCTCGTAATCGATCTCGGTCCCGAACAGAAACATCTGCGCCATCGGTGCAATCAGAACCCGTGCACCATCCTGATCGACGATCTCGTCGTTTGGATCGGCCTCGTCAACATATTCCATGGTGTATTCCATGCCCGCACAGCCGCCTTTTTTAATCCCGATGCGCAGCCCGGAATGGCCTTTAGTCTTCATCAGCTTTGAGATCTGAGTGCACGCTGCTGCGGTTATGCTGACGGCTTGTTTTCCTGGGATCGCAAACATGTCAAATCTCCTAAATCACATAAAGCCCAATTCTAGGCGGGCTTCGTCACTCATCATCTCCATGCCCCAAGGAGGTTCCCAGGTCAGGGCCACGTCAACGTGTTTGACCCCCGCCAAAGGTTCGATTGCCTCTGCAACCCACCCGGGCATTTCACCTGCCACAGGGCACCCCGGTGCTGTCAGGGACATCGTGACTTGAACCTCATTTTCATCATTGATAGCGATGGTGTAAATCAAACCCAAATCATAGATATTAACTGGAATTTCAGGGTCATATACCGAACGGCAAGCTTCGACAATCTGGTCATAGAGCGGATGCCCGGTGCTGGAGGGAGTGATAAGTGGTGTGCCTTCTAGAGGCGCGGAAACCTCGGTCATAACGTATCCAGTTCTTCTGTGCAGTTGTATATATAGGAAGCGCAGAGCCTCGCGTCCAGAGTTGAATATGCGGTGGGTTGGATTGTGTGGCGGAACCCGCTGTCGTTCGGGGGGGTATTACGGGCAACAAAAAATTCTGCCTCCTCAGCGCAAGGGTATGTATGCGAGGGTCGTTTCCAGACTGTGTCTGTCGCACGCCGCTGCGTCCACAGACAGTGCTCAGAAAACTGAGGGCATTTCAAGGTCCCTTTGATACTTTGACTTTGGCGTAAGTCGAAATGTGGCGCTCGGCGATAATATCCAGTGTCGCATTGAAACACTGCCGCTTTCAAATTATGGACGGGGTCGAACCAAAAGGGGCTGACATGAAAAGTACGGGTTTCAGTAAATTGGCGGTTGACGGCAAAGCCCGTTGTGGAGTGCTGCACACGCCAAGGGGCGAGATTCGCACTCCGGCCTTCATGCCGGTCGGCACTGCGGCCACGGTAAAAGCGATGATGCCCGAATCAGTACGCGCCACGGGTGCTGATATCTTGCTGGGCAACACCTATCATCTGATGTTGCGGCCCACAGCCGAGCGTATCAGCCATCTTGGAGGCCTGCATAAGTTTATGAACTGGCAACGGCCGATCCTGACCGACAGTGGCGGCTTTCAGGTGATGAGTCTCGCCGGGTTGCGCAAACTGACCGAGCGGGGGGTGACCTTTAAATCCCATATTGACGGCTCGAAGCATGAGATAACACCAGAGCGATCGATGGAAATCCAGCGTCTGCTGGGCAGCGATATTGTCATGTGCTTTGATGAATGCACGCCGTTTCCTGCAACCGAGGCAGAGGCGTTGGATAGTATGCGCCTGTCGATGCGTTGGGCGCAGCGCAGCCGCGACAGTTTTGGCGACCGCCCGGGGCATATGCTGTTTGGGATTCAACAGGGCAGCGTTTTTCCCCAGCAGCGTCAGGAAAGTGCTGATGCGCTGCGCGCTATTGGTTTTGACGGCTATGCTGTGGGTGGGCTGGCGGTTGGCGAAGGCCAGCCGATGATGTTTGAAGTGCTTGATTATGCGGTGGATATGCTGCCCGAAGATCGACCGCGTTATTTGATGGGGGTCGGCAAGCCAGACGATATTGTCGGAGCGGTGGCGCGCGGGATCGATATGCTGGATTGTGTATTGCCGTCGCGTTCTGGACGCACTGGCCAGTTGTTCACTCGGCGCGGTGTGGTGAATATTAAAAATGCCAGACATCAAAATGATCCTCGTCCCCTGGATGAGACTTGCGCCTGTCCCACCTGTCAGAACTATTCACGGGCCTATTTGCACCATGTGTTCCGGGCTCAGGAAATGATTTCTGGGATGCTGCTGACTTGGCACAATCTGCATTATTATCAGGACTTGATGCAAAGCATGCGCGACGCCATTACCGCCGGGGAGTTTGAAGCCTTTCAGGGCCAGTTTCATGCCGAACGTGCGCGCGGAGATATTGACCCGCTTTAAGGGAGGGTGTTTAGCTTGTTGCAACACGGCTCTTGTCAGAGCGCGCGCGCAATGCCATGATTTTTCTGGTCTGGGTGGGTTGAAATCGGGGGGACATTGACCCAGATAACACCACAAAGAAAACGTGACGGGTTTGGGGTTAAGCCGGTATGGTTGTAACCTCTCGTCGAGAGCAAGGACTGAACATGCAAGATACTCTGAACGCCTCTTACCCTGTGTTGCCGCTGCGAGACATTGTTGTCTTTCCGCATATGATCGTGCCTCTGTTTGTGGGCCGCGAAAAATCGGTACACGCGCTGGAAGAGGTGATGCAGGATGATAAGCAGATCTTATTATCCAGCCAGATTGATCCCGGTGAAGATGATCCAGAAATTGAGGGTATTTATCAGACTGGCGTTCTGGCCAATGTGTTGCAATTGCTAAAATTGCCTGATGGCACGGTAAAAGTTCTGGTCGAGGGACAGGCACGGGTTAAAATAACGTCATTTATTGAGAACGAGCTTTTTTTCGAAGCCGAAGCTGAATATCTGACCGAGATGCCAGGCGACCCCGATGCGATCGAAGCGCTTGTGCGCACTGTTGGCGATGAGTTTGCGCGCTATGCCAAAGTGAAAAAGAACGTTCCCGAAGAGGCGATGTCAATTGTTGCCGAAACCACCGAGCCCGCCAAGTTGGCTGACCTCGTTTCAGGTCATTTGGGTATCGAGGTCGAAAACAAACAAGAATTGCTTGAAACGCTCAGCGTCAGTGAGCGTCTGGAAAAAGTATATGGGCTGATGCAGGGCGAAATGAGCGTCCTTAAGGTTGAGCGCAAGATCAAAACCCGCGTCAAAACCCAGATGGAGCGGACACAGCGGGAATATTACCTGAATGAGCAGATGAAAGCGATCCAGAAAGAACTGGGGGATGGCGAAGACGGGCAGAGCGAAGTGTCCGAGTTGGAAACTAAAATTGCTGAAACAAAATTGAGCGTTGAGGCTAAGGAAAAAGCCGAGGCAGAGCTGAAGAAACTCAAAAACATGTCGCCAATGTCGGCCGAAGCCACGGTTGTGCGGAATTACCTCGATTGGATGCTTTCTATCCCATGGGGTAAAAAATCGCGTGTCAAAAAAGATCTGGGCAAGGCGCAAAAGGTGTTGGATGACGACCACTACAGTCTTGAGAAGGTCAAAGAGCGTATTGTGGAATACCTCGCTGTGCAGCAGCGGAGTCAAAAGCTAAAAGGCCCGATCATGTGTCTGGTCGGACCGCCCGGTGTCGGCAAAACCTCTCTGGGAAAATCAGTTGCCCGAGCGACCGGTCGCGAGTTTATTCGCATCAGTCTGGGCGGTGTGCGCGACGAAAGCGAAATCCGAGGCCATCGGCGCACCTACATTGGTTCGATGCCCGGCAAGATCATTCAGGCATTAAAGAAAGCCAAAACCACCAATCCATTAATATTATTGGATGAGATCGACAAGATGGGCCAGGATTTTCGCGGTGATCCGGCGTCCGCCATGCTCGAAGTTCTGGATCCTGAACAGAATAGTACTTTTGTGGATCACTACCTTGAAGTTGAATATGATCTTTCAAATGTGATGTTTTTGACGACGGCCAATTCGTATAATATGCCGGGACCGCTTTTGGACCGAATGGAAATAATTCCACTGGCTGGCTATACTGAAGATGAAAAGCGTGAAATTGCGCGGCGCCATCTTATTGATAAGCAGATCAAAAATCATGGCCTGCGCAAAGGTGAGTTCGAAATCACCGACGGGGCGCTGAATGAAATGATCCGCCGCTATACGCGCGAAGCGGGGGTCCGCAATCTTGAGCGTGAGATTGCCAAATTGGCGCGCAAGGCAGTGTTCCGCATCGTCAAGGGTGAAAATGAGACAATTTCGGTCGACGATGATAACCTGAATGACTTTTTGGGGGTTAAAAAATATCGATACGGTTTGGCTGAATTGGAAGACCAGATCGGTGTGGTGACGGGGCTGGCCTACACCAGTGTCGGTGGCGATTTGCTGTCGATCGAGGCGTTGCAATTGCCGGGCAAGGGTCGGATGAAAACCACCGGAAAACTGGGCGATGTGATGAAAGAAAGCATTGACGCTGCCAGTAGTTATGTGCGCTCAATCAGTCCCCAGATAGGGGTGAAACCCTCAAAATTCGATAAAATCGATATACACGTGCATGTGCCGGAGGGTGCAACACCAAAAGATGGTCCCAGCGCTGGTTTGGCGATGGTGACTTCAATCGTATCGGTTCTGACTAAAATTCCTGTACAACGCGACATTGCGATGACCGGCGAAGTCACCTTGCGCGGCAACGCGCTGGCGATTGGCGGGCTCAAGGAAAAATTGCTTGCGGCCCTGCGCGGCGGTATCAAAACTGTGCTTATTCCTGAAGATAATGAGAAGGATCTGGCGGAAATCCCCGATAACGTCAAAGAAGGCTTGACCATTATTCCGGTTAAACACGTGTTGGAAGTGCTGAAATATGCACTGGTGCGGGAACCAGTTGAAATCGAATGGGATGAGGCGGCTGAAGAAGCGGCCGCCGCAGCTCGGCTGAAAGCCGACAATGGCTCGACTGGTGCGGTGACACATTAAAAGCCCCAATATCTGTGACTGTGGGCGGTGTAACCGCCCAGCTACAACTTAGGTTGACTGACGTTCGGATTTCAGACTGATAAGCCTTGGACAATTTATCTTGACGAGGCAAAAGTCTGTATGAGCAGCGGGAGGTAAACACGGTAAGATAGCTTGAATGCAAGCGATCTTGGCCGAGAATGTTCATGGGTTAGCTTTTGTTGAAAAACTTTCCAAAGCCCCTTGCACAGCTTTCGTGCTTTAGATAACAAGCCGCTGTGGGGTGATTAGCTCAGTTGGTAGAGCGCTTCGTTTACACCGAAGATGTCAGGAGTTCGAGTCTCTTATCACCCACCATCCAACCCCCTTATTTTTATAGTTTTCCTTGTTTTACTGGCCTATGTCACTATAAATGTCACTATAAATGTCACTACAGATGTCACTACAAGGTGGATATAGTGGATCAGTTGACAAAGAAAGATTATCCAAATCCGACAATTGATTGGGTGCGTAACAAATGGTCAGTCAGAGTGTCTATTCCCACTCAGATAAGGCATTGCTTTGGTAACGGCAGTGGCACCACTTCAAACAGGACTAAATCTACAGGGACGCCAGACAGAGCCATTGCGGAACGTATGAAGCACGACCTTGGCAACAAGATTTATAAAGAGTTCGATGAAGCACAAAAAGCCTATGCTAATAGAGGTGATGCGACTGCGAATTTTCATGCCATTAAAATCATTCATGAAGCAGCTACTGAACTTGATTATAAGAACGGTAGCTTTCCTGACCTAATCCCCGATACAGATTATGATGTATTAGTCGCCATGAAGAATGATTTAGATACCTTGGCTAACTTGGCGCAAGACAGCAGGGAAGGAAAGCCAGAGTATGCAGAAACAAACTTAGCTGTTCTTCCTGATTTGGTCTTGCTCCAAAAAGCTATTTACGAAGATAAAGAACCACCAGAAAGTTATGCGCATACTCTAACTCAGATAAAAGATAGAATGAACATAACAGGCATGTTTTCTTTACGGCAGCAGTCTGTATTAATTCAGCATCAGTCAAATATAGCTCAGTCATTCTGGCAAGATTTATTGACTGCAGCAGCACTCAAGCAAGGTAAAAAGCCACCTGTTTTTGAAGCTGAGTTAACTGGGATCGACATCAGTGTTCTGGATAATAACCTGACTATACCGACAGTTATAGCGGACGTTTCCCCTTTTCCAAGTAAAGCCATTACTAGACCAAGACGTGCCAAAGCAAAAAGTGCTTCAACTATGCGATCATGTTTGGATGAGTATCATGCTTACCTTGATAAAGCGTACGATAAGGTAGACACAAAGAATAAATTGAAGAGAGGTATTACAAGGTTTGTTGATCTTGTTGGCAATCTACCACTCCAAAAAGTTGAGCCGCTGACGATTTATAGTTTTATGGATCAACAAGAAGAAGCAAACCCCACTATCTCTGCTAGGGTTATCAAAGATAATAACTGGGCATGTAGGAACTTCTTTAAGTTTTGCATACAAAAGGGATACGTAAAGATTAATCCTTTTTCTGACATCGATATTACAAGACGAGGGTTACCTCCTGAAAACCACTTGGCCTATACCACAGATGAGCTACACACCATATTTAAGTACGACTGGAAGCCCCAAGAACGGTTATTATTACAACTCTTAGTAACAACAGGGATGAGGCTCACAGAGGTGGGGTGTCTAACTTGGGAAAGGTTTGATGACAGCTATGATGGCTTCCAAGGTATGCGTTGTTTTAGCTTGATTGATACAGCTAATGAAAAAGTCAGGGTAAAGAACGAAGGCTCGTCACGTATAGTGCCATTACATAATGATGTCCCGTTGCCCCCCAAAGCTAGTGGTCGCCTGTTTAGTTACAAGATCAATGCAGATGGCCTTTGTAGTCACGATGCAGGTCGAGCGATTAACCCAACGCTACAAAAACTTGTTCCTCACCCAAGAAAGAGTGCGCACAGCTTTAGAAAAACCCTTAAGAAAATCTTACGCAATGCAGGTGTGTCGAAAGAAATAAATGACTTCTACACAGGCCATTCGCAGGGTGATGTATCATCAAGTAGTTATGGTGGTGTTGCTGTTGATGTTCGCTTTGCAGAAATCAATAAAGCTAAACATCCATGGCTAAAATATACTAGTGACGTAGGTTAACTGTTCGTCTCATTATTGCAAAAGCCCCACCAAGGATTAC
>ERZ802830.3750-NODE-3750-length-12583-cov-7.35496_pt1 | contig 12583 bp, 11 predicted proteins | sample MGYA00345654_ERZ802830 | MGnify/ENA primary metagenome ERZ802830 (study PRJEB30503, sample SAMEA104212375) | marine metagenome | biome: Westerlies Biome; feature: [SRF] surface water layer (ENVO:00010504) within the epipelagic zone...; material: water... | reverse complement strand
TTTGATTTTTGAGAATTTTAGGGTTAAAAAAGATCAATTAGACCTTCCGGCAAATCAACCATAATAGATTTATTTTGTTTATCTACTTTTACTATTATCTGATCATGAACAGGAATTAAGATTTTCTTGGTTTCTGTTTTTACTTCGATTAGAGACTGAACTGTCTGAGTATTGAATCCAATTATAGTACCAACTTCACCTAATTTTTTATCTATTATTTTAAAATTTATTACATCGTGAAAATAAAATTTATTTCCTTGTAATTTAGGTAAAAGTTTCTTAGGTAAGTAAACATTCTTTTTTAATAATTGATTTGCTTTAATTTCAGTATCAATATCTTCAAACTTTACTCTCAGTAAAGAAGATTTATGAATTAGGCACTTTTTTATAAAGTATGGAATTAGTGAATTATTTTCCTCAATGAAAAAATTTTTTATTTTTTTTAAGTTTTCAAGCTCGTCACTATCAGTTTTTATTAATAACTCGCCCTTAAAACTATACCTACTAACTATTTTACCTAGATAGAAGAAGGTATTTTTTTTCATTTGGAAGTATTAGTTTAATCCTTTTCAGAGCTTTCTTCAGCAGCAGGTGCTTCTTCAGCAGCAGGAGCTTCTTCAGCAGCGGGAGCTTCTTCAGCAGGTGCTTCTTCAGCAGCAGGAGCTTCTTCAGCAGCAGGAGCTTCTTCAGCAGGTGCTTCTTCAGCAGCAGGTGCTTCTTCAGCAGCAGGAGCTTCTTCAGCAGGTGCTTCTTCAGTAGCAGGTGCTTCTTCAGCAGCAGGTGCTTCTTCAGCAGCAGGAGCTTCTTCAGTAGCAGGTGCTTCTTCAGCAGCAGGAGCTTCTTCAGATTTTTTTTCCTCTTCAAGTAATGCTTTAGCAGCATCTTCTAAACGTTTATCACTGACTTCTTTTTCTTTTTTTAAAGCTTCCTTCTTAACCTCAGAGTCTTTTTTTGTGATAGTATCAATTTTGGATTTTATCTTTTTATCCTTTTCAGACAACCATAAATCTAATTTTTTATCAGCCTCTTCTTGAGATAATGCTCCTTTTTTTACACCGCCATTTAAATGATGTTTTAACATCACTCCTCTGTAGGAAAGTAGTGTACGTGCAGTATCTGAGGGTACTGCACCATTCTCAAGCCATTTAATAGCTTTCTCAACATTAATATCTACTGAAGCTGGATTAATATTGGGATTGTAACTTCCAATTTTTTCTAAATATTTACCATCTCTTTTAGCTCTGGAATCTGCAGCTACTAACCAATAAAATGGTTTTCCTTTTTTTCCATGTCTTTGTAATCTAATTCTAACAGGCATATAATTAATTTATGAAGGTGCTCGACCCTCGGTTATTAATGTTTGGGGGGCAAAAATATGATTTTTATTTGTTAGGACAACATATAAATTTTAATTTTTTTTATCGCAGTAACTTTAAATAAAAAAAACAGATTGCACAAAGGACTATTTTATTGTATTTTTGCCCCCTAAAATATCAAAATAATGCAGATTTCAAGAAAAGAAATTGATCCATTAAATTCAATAATCACAATAAAACTTGAGAAAAAAGATTTTTCATCAAAAGTTGATGATGTTTTAAAAAATTACAGGAAAAAGGCAAATATACCTGGTTTTAGAAAAGGCTTTGTTCCTATGGGACTCATAAAAAAACAGTATCAAAATGCTGTTACTGCTGAGGAGGTTAATAAAATTCTACAAGATAAATTGAATAATTTCTTGAAAGATGAAAAAAGAGATATTTTGGGAAGCCCTTTGCCAGTTGTTAAAGAAGATTTAGATTGGAAATCCGAAACCCTGGAGTTTGCATTTGAACTTGGTATTTCACCAAAATTTAAAATCAATCTTGATTCAAAGAAAAAGGTCATTCATTTTAAAATTTTTGCAGATGAAAAAATGATAAATGATCAGCTTAATAATATCCGAAAACAGTATGGAAAAATTGTTTCTAAGAATGAGATTAAAGAGTCATTTGAAATTTCGGCATTATTTCAGTCTGATGAAAATACAATCAAAACATCATCCAATTTTCTTCTTCAAGATATTAAAGGAATTAAAAACAAAGAGTTAATTAAAGCATCAAAGCCAGGAGATAAAATTAACTTAAAAATAAAAAATCTTTTTAAAGATTCTCTCAAAGCAAAACAAATTTTAAGTCTTAACGATACAGATTTGTCAAAACTAGACGGTGAAATCCATATAGAAATTAAAGAAGTTAATGAAAGAATCCTTTCAGAACTAAACCAAGAATTATTTGACAAAATATATGAGCCAGGATCTGTGAAGTCGAAAAAAGAAATGAAATTAAAAATTGCTGAAGGAATTGAAAAACAACTAGAGCAACAATCTGATCAAAAACTATTAAATGACATCAATGAATTTTTGATTGAAAATACAAAAATAAAGTTACCGCAAAAGTTTTTAATAAAATGGATGCAGAATTCAGGAAAAGAACAGCTAACACCTGAACAGGCTAAAGAGGAGTATAATAAATCGGAAAAAGGAATCAAATATCAGCTGATTGAAGGTAAAATTATTTCTGATAATAATTTACAAGTAGAAATGGAGGAGATTAAAGAATTTTCTCAAAATATGATTATTTCTCAAATGACTCAATATGGACAACCAATTCCGCCTGATAATGAAATAAAGAAAATAATTGCAAGAATTTTATCAAATAAAGATGAAGTAAAACGAATTCAGGACCAAATTATCAGCAAAAAACTCCTAAAATTTTATTTGGAGAAAGCTCCACTAAAGGTCAAGAAAGTTAGCTTTGAAAGCTTTATAAAAGAGGCATACCCGAAGACGTAACTTTTTTTTAACTAATTTTAATAAATTTTTACAACTAATAAAATATGGATTACGGAAATGAATTTAAAAAGTATGCAACGAAGCACCACGGAGTTAATTCTTTACACTATGATAAAATAGTCAGCAGTTTAACCCCATACATAATTGAGGAGAGACAATTAAATGTTGCTCAAATGGACGTCTTTTCGAGACTTATGATGGACAGAATTATGTTTTTAGGAACAGCTATAAACGATAGCGTTGCAAACGTAATCCAAGCCCAACTTTTATTTTTACAAAGTATTGATTCCAAAAGAGATATACAGATGTATATAAACTCTCCTGGTGGTGGAGTATATGCTGGCCTTGGAATTTATGATACAATGCAGTTTATTACTCCTGATGTAGCAACAATATGTACTGGTATTGCTGCCTCTATGAGTGCAGTTTTATTAAGTGCAGGAAAAGCGGGTAAAAGATCAGCTCTGCCCCATTCGAGAGTTATGATTCATCAACCTCTTGGAGGAGCTCAAGGTCAGGCATCAGATATAGAAATTACTGCAAGAGAAATTCTTAAATTAAAAGATGAATTATATCAAATTATTGCCAAACATTCTGGACAACCAATAAAAAAAGTAACTGAGAATAGTGACAGAGATTATTGGATGAAAGCAGAAGAAGCAAAAAAATATGGAATGGTTGATGAAGTTTTAAAATCATCCAAATAATGTTAGTTTAAATGAGCGATAAAAATGAATTAAATTGTTCTTTTTGTGGAAGGGCAAAAACTGATACACAAATACTTGTTGCAGGACTTGATGCACATATATGTGAAAAATGTATTGACCAGGCGAGTAATATAGTAAATGAAGAATCCTCAAAAGAGAATATACCAAATTTAAATATAGAGTTAAAACCTCCCAGGGAAATAAAATCTTTCCTAGATGACTATGTAATTGGACAAGAAACAGCAAAAAAAATTATAAGTGTAGCAGTCTATAACCACTACAAAAGACTAAATAATCAAAATTCTAACAATACACTTGAGATAGAAAAAAGCAACTTACTGCTTGTAGGTCAAACAGGCACAGGTAAAACTCTTTTAGCACAAACAATTTCAAGATTTTTAGAAGTTCCTTTAGCTATAGTTGATGCAACCGTTTTAACAGAAGCTGGATATGTTGGAGAGGACGTGGAAACCATTCTAACTAAATTATTACAAGCTGCTGATTATGATACCGAAAAAGCTCAAAAAGGAATTGTTTTTATTGATGAAATTGACAAAATAGCTAGAAAAGGTGATAATCCATCTATTACCAGAGATGTCTCTGGGGAAGGAGTTCAACAGGCTTTATTAAAGTTACTTGAGGGAACTATTGTTAATGTTCCACCAAAAGGTGGAAGAAAACATCCGGATCAAAAGTTTATTGAGGTAAATACTTCAAATATTTTATTTATTGCAGGTGGAGCTTTTGATGGGATTGATAAAATGATTGAGAAAAGACTAAACCTACAAGCAATTGGATATAAAAATCAAGTAGAGTCCAAAAAAATAGACAGGGATAATTTACTTCAATATATTACACCAAAAGACATAAGAAAATTCGGATTAATTCCTGAAATTATTGGAAGACTTCCAGTTTTGTCTCACATGAATCCATTAGATAAGTTAACCTTAAGATCTATTTTAACAGATCCCAAAAATGCACTGATTAAACAATATCAAAAGTTGTTTTCGATGGATAACATCTCTTTGATTTTTACCTCTGGAGCACTGGATTTAATTGTTCAAAAAGCATTAGATTATGATCTAGGTGCAAGAGGATTAAGATCCTTGTGCGAAGGGGTTCTAAGTAAAGCTATGTTTGAACTTCCAGGATCAGATGTTAATAGTTTAAAAGTTACAAAATCTTACGCTGAGGATCAGCTCAGTAAAGTTGAGCTTCCAACACTAAAAGCAGTTTCCTGAGTTAAATATTCAGTCTTATTAATGAGTCAATATATTCTCTTGAATTAGACAATCTAGGAATTTTGTTTTGACCACCTAATTTATTTTTTGAAGAAAGCCAATTGTAAAATAAATTATTTTTGGCAATAGTTATTAAAGGTTTTTTTAACGTAATGTCTTTGTATCTTTTGGCTTCGTAATCAGAATTTAATTTCTTCAATTTATTGTCTAAAAATTCAGAAAAATTTTTAATATTATTTGGTGGTTTTTCAAATTCAATAAGCCATTCATGTCTTCCTTTTGTGTCTGTTTTCATAAAAACAGGTCCAACCGTATAATTAATAATTGATAAGTTGAATTTTTTTGCGGTTATGCTCAAAGCCTCTTCCACGTTTTCAATTATTAATTCCTCTCCAAAAACATTAATAAAATGTTTAGTTCGACCTGTAATTCTAATTCTGTATGGATCTAAGTTTACAAATTTAACGGTATCACCAACTAAATACCTCCATAAACCAGCATTCGTAGAGATTACTATTGCATAATTTGTATTTTTTTTCACTTCCCATATTGGAATTGCATTTTCAATTGATAGATTAAACATATTCATTGGAATAAATTCATAAAATATTCCATAATCTAACATTAGTAAAAGATCTGAGCTGTTATTTTGATCTTGAATAGCAAAAAAACCTTCTGATGCATTATAAATTTCATAAAATTTGATTTTTTTATTACCTAAGATTTTCTCAAAATGATTTTTATAGGGTTTGAAATTTACACCCCCGTGAAAGTAAACTTCGATATGTGGCCAAATATCATTTATTGAATTAGTTTTTTTCTTTTTAAGGGTATTATTTAAAAGTACCATCATCCACGATGGTATTCCAGCTAAACTTGTTACTTTTTCATTTAAAGTCTCCAAGATTATAGCTTCCATCTTACTTTCCCATTCAGACATCAGTGAAACCTTGTTACTTGGTGTACTTCCTAATTCTGCCCAGAAAGGTAAATTATCAATAAATATTGCTGACAAATCTCCAAAATAACTATTATTGTTCTCATATAACTCTCCACTTCCGCCTAATCTGAGACACTTTCCAGCTAATAGTTTGGAATCACTATTGTTATTTAAATAAAGTGAAAGCATATCTTTTCCTGCCTTGTAATGGCAATCCTCGAGGGATTCCGTACTTACAGGTATAAATTTACTTTTCGAATCTGTTGTTCCACTTGACATAGCAAACCATTTAATTGTAGATGGCCAAAAAATATTTTGCTCACCTTTTCTGCATCTTTCTATCGATTTAAATATTTGTTCATATTTAATTATTGGTAATTTATTTTTGAAGCTTTTGTAATTTTTGATTGAATCAAACTCATATTTTATTCCAACCTCAGTCCTTTTAGCAGTGTTTAATAACTTAAAAAGAACTTCTTGTTGAGTCTCATGGGGGTACTTGATAAACAATTCAATTTGAGTTATTCTTTTTTTTAAGGCCCAAGACGCAATAGAATGGAACAAAGGATTTGGCATAGGTTGCTTATATTTATAAAGTAAATTTAAAAACTTTGTTTTATGTTTAAAGGTGTATTGAAGAAAATGCTAACCACTAACAATTCCCCAATAAGATACTTTTTAACATTTGATAATGACTTTTTAGAAATTAACCAGTGTATTGGAAGAAAATTAAGTATTAATAAAACTGGGGAACAGTGTATAAATTGTGGTAAGAGATTAAATATATTTAGACAAGGATTTTGTAAAAATTGCTTTTATGATTCACCATTTATTGGTGAGTGGATAATTAGACCCGAATTAAGTACTGCTCATCTTGGAATTGAAGATCGTGATCTTGAATATGAAAAAAAGATACAACTAAAACCACATATTGTTTACTTGTCTTTAAGTAGCCATTTAAAAGTTGGTGTAACCAGAAAAAAACAATTAGTAACTAGATGGATTGATCAAGGTGCTGTAAGTGCAATTTCGATTTTAGAGGTCCCAAACAGACACCTTGCAGGTAAAGCAGAAGTACAGTTAAAAAAAGTTTTTTCTGACAAAACTAATTGGAGAAAAATGCTTCAAAATGATATTGAAAAAATTGACTGGAAATTTTCAAGAGATAAGGCTTTTGATAATATTTCAAATGATTTTAAGCCATATTTCCTTAAAGAAAATAAAGTAACAGAGCTGACTTTTCCTATTGAAAAGCACCCAATAAAAGTAAGTAGTTTAAACCTATCAAAATCATCATATGAGGGGGTACTTACCGGAATAAAGGGTCAGTATTTAATTTTTGAGGACAATACAGTTTTTAATATTCGAGGAAATGAGGGCACTGAGGTTATTATTTCAATAGATTAGTTGTGTTTTTTTGAATCTTCAGTTAATTTTTTTAATGATTTTATTTCTCTTTGATTAAGATCCCTGTATATTCCTGATTCAGTATCTAATTTTATATTCATAATTCTTATTCTTTGCAATTTTACAACTCTAAAATTTAAGTATTCACACATTCTTCTTATCTGACGGTTTAGACCTTGAGTTAAAATGATTTTGAATTGTTTTTTATGAGTTTGTTTTACAAAGCATTTTCTTGTTATAGTATCTAAAATCGGCACTCCTTCTCCCATTTTTGAAATAAATTCCTTTGTAATAGGTCTATTAACTGTAACTACATATTCTTTCTCATGATTATTTCTTGCTCTTAAAATTTTATTGACAATATCACCATCATTGGTCAGTAAAATCAATCCCTCACTTGCCTTATCAAGTCTTCCAATTGGAAAAATTCTAATTGGATAATTGATAAAGTCAATAATATTATCTTTTTCGACTTTTGTGTCTGTTGTACACACAATTCCTTTTGGCTTATTAAATGCAATATATATATCCTTATTTTTTTTTATATCTAATGATTTACCATCAACTTTAATCGAATCGTCTACTTTGATTTTTTGACCCATTATTGCAATCTGCCCATTAACATAGACTCTCCCTTCTTCAATTAGTTTATCAGCTGCACGACGCGAGCAATATCCAATTTCACTGAAATATTTATTTAAACGGGTATCATTATTCATTATGCTCTATTCCAATCAATTTCCTCACCAATCTTTAAAGAAAATCTTTTTCTAAACACATAAACAAACAAATAAAGAAATGGAGTATCAATTAATGCAACTAATATTTTAAATATGAAGGAGGCCATAGAAAGTCCCAAAAAATTTTCCCAACTCAAAATATTGAAAAGACATAAAAGACCTACAACAGTTACGCTATCTAAAAATTGGGATGCAAAAGTTGAAAAATTATTTCTTAGCCAAAGTTTTTTCCCTTCTGTTAATTTTTTCCAGAAATGATATATTCTTATGTCAACAAATTGAGCAATTAAATATGCAATCATTGAAGCTAACGCAGCGATTGGAGATAGAGAAAAAACCTTTTTATACAATGCATCATTTATTGGAGAATACTCAACTGCTGGAAGTATATCTCCTAAAAATAAAATTCCCGCTGAAAAAAACGATGCAAAGATACCAGCTATAACAATTAAATTTGCTCTTCTTTTACCATATATTTCAGATATTAAATCTGTTATAAGAAAGGTTAGTGGGTATGGAAGTAAACCAACAGATAATTCAAATAGAGGTTGGTCAAATAGCATAATATTAATAGGGTACCAATAAAAAAACTTTTGAAAAATAATATTTGAAACTACTAATGATGTTATAAAAAGTGCCCCAAGGAAAATATAAATTTTCTCTGCAAAAATTTTGTCAACAGCTTTCATGAAAATTTTTATTTATTTATTAAAACATAAGTTTAAGCAAAGATAGCGTTTTGTAAATTTGTATTATGCCTGAAGACACCTTTCACAAAGTTTATGTCTCTTTTGGAAGTAACAAAGGGAATAGATTAAAAAATATTATTGCTGCTCTTAAAGAGATTGAGATTCAATTGGGAAGAATTGAGAATATTTCTTCCTTATATGAGTCAAAATCATGTGGTTTTGTAGGGAGAGATTTTTATAATGGATGTCTAATTTTAAAAACAAAATATTCATTAAAGACGGTACTAAGAATATTACTAAAAATAGAGTCTTCATTAGGAAGGATAAGAGGAGATACTGGAGTTTATATTGATAGAGAAATAGATTTAGATATTTTATTTTTTGACAGTGTAGTAAAAAAATCAAAAAAAATAACTGTTCCACACCCAAGAATTAATAATAGAAAGTTTGTTTTAATTCCTTTATGTGATTTAAACTCAGATTTTATTCATCCGAAAATCAATAAATCCATTTTCGAAATATCTTCACTGTTGAAAAATAATTCACATGTAAAAAAAATAAAAACAAATAATTTTTATATTCCCTTTTGGAACAAATATTCATTTATTTCAATTGAAGGGAATATTGGAGTTGGAAAAACAACTTTAAGTAAAGTTTTTAAAAATCATTTCGATATAGAGTTGTTAAATGAAAACTTTAAAAAAAACCCCTATTTAAAGGACTTTTATTTAAAACCTAAATTTTTTTCCTCAAAGCTTGAAAACTTTTTTTTTCAAGAAAGAATTAACCAAATTAATAGTCATTTTAAAAATAATGAAAATAAAAAAACAATAAGTGATTTTTGGATAGGGAAATCATTAGTTTTTTCAAAAACTAATCTTTCAAAGGGTTTATTGAACAAATTTATGTATGTCTACAATAAAGAGGTGCAACAAATAAAAATGCCAAACATTATAATTTACTTAAAACAAGAAACAAAACAATTAAAAAATCAAATTATTTTAAGGGGTAGATCATTTGAAAAAAATATTTCAAAAAAATATTTGGAATCTATTTCAAAAGAGTATAAAAAAATTTTTAATCAGAAACATAAATTTTTATTGATAGAAGTCAGGTCTGAGGAAGTTTTAGAACTTCTGACAAAAAAAGGGCAACAAAACTTATTTAGAAAATTATTTAATTCTTCATCTTAGAATAAAAATCCCATAATAAAATTCCAACTGAAACAGATATGTTTAGTGAGTGCTTAGTTCCAAACTGGGGAATTTCAATCGAATTATCAATGATATCAATAACTTCCTGTGAAACCCCTTTTACTTCATTTCCAAAAATTAATGCATAAGATTTATTTTTTTTTGGTTGAAAATTACTTAGAATTTTAGATCCTTTGACTTGTTCAACTGCAATTACATCAACACCTTTTTTTTTTAAATTAGTTACTGTTTCTAACGTAGATTTTGAATACTCCCAGCTAACAGAATCTGTTGCTCCAAGCGCAGTTTTTTGAATATCTTTATTAGGGGGGACAGCAGTGATTCCGCACAAGTATATTTTCTTAATTAAGAATGCATCTGCTGAGCGAAATACAGACCCGATATTATTCATACTTCTTACATTATCTAAAATTATAATGATTGGATTTTTTTTTACTAATTTAAATTCATAAATAGTTTTCCTCTTAAGTTCACTATTTTTTAATTTTCGCATTTTCAAAAATAAACAAAAGATAATCATAGTCTTTGCATTTTCTTTTTTTTATTTTCATAAAAGTGTACTTTAGTAAAAAGTATTCAGGTGCACAAGAAATCCAAAGAAACCCCTCTAACAAAACAATACAACGAAATCAAGGTAAAGTACCCTGATGCATTGTTGTTGTTTAGGGTTGGTGACTTTTATGAAACCTTTGGTGAAGATGCGGTCAAAGCATCCACAATTCTTGGTATCATATTAACTAAAAGAGGAGCAGGAACTAATAGCGAGACTCCACTTGCTGGTTTTCCATACCATTCTCTAGATTCATATCTTCCAAAACTTGTAAAGGCAGGATGTAGAGTTGCTATATGTGAACAATTAGAAAATCCAAAACTCACAAAGACAATCGTTAAAAGGGGGGTTACTGAATTAGTTACCCCAGGGGTTGTATTAAATGATTCTGTTTTAGATCACAAAAAAAACAATTATCTATGTGCAATTTTCTTTGGAAAAATAAATATTGGTATTTCACTAATTGATATTTCAACTGGAGATTTTTTTGTGGGTCAAGGAGGAAAAGAAATAATATCACAGTTTTTACAAAATTTTTCACCTAGTGAAATCTTGGTTTCTAAGCCTCAAAAAAAATCTTTTGAAAAAGAATTTGGATCTAATTTTCCTTTATTCTTAATTGAAGATTGGGCTTTTGAAAATGATTTTGCTCTAGAAAAATTAACTTCACATTTTGAAACTAATTCTCTACAGGGTTTTGGAGTGAGTGATTTGATTGAAGGTTGTAACTCTGGCGGTGCAATTCTGCATTATCTAAATGAAACCCAGCATAATAAAATAAAACATGTAACTAAAATCCAAAGACTAGTTAGTTCTGATTATGTTTGGATGGATGATTTTACAATTAGAAATCTCGAATTATTTTTTCCGACAAATCAAGACGGAGTCTCATTAATTTCAATCTTAGATCATACTCAAACATCAATGGGTGCAAGAAAAATGAAATATTGGCTTGCATTTCCCTCGAAAAATATTGATGAAATTGTTTCAAGACATGAGCTTGTCAAAGCAATTATTAAAAACGAACCAGTATATCTAAACTTAGCAGAATTTCTCTCAAAAATAATAGATTTAGAAAGAGTGATGGCAAAAATATCAACCTTTAAAGTTGCGCCAAGAACCCTAGTTCAGTTAAATAGTTCATTAAATATTATACCTAAGATTTTAAAAGTATTAAATGATAGCGGAAATAAAAACTTAAAAAATAAGGCTTCAAATTTTCCATCTTTAAACGAGATAATTAATGTACTTGAAAACACTTTAGATCCCGAAGCACCTGCTTTGATTAGCAAAGGAAACATTATAGCAAAAGGAGTTTCTGTTGAATTAGACGACCTTAGAAATCTACTTTTAACTACAAAATCTCATTTAGATGAACTTTTAAATAATGAGATAAAAAGAACTAACATAAGCTCATTGAAAATTGCATATAATAACGTTTATGGTTATTATATAGAAGTAAGAAATACCCATAAAGATAAAGTTCCAGAAGAGTGGGTTCGAAAACAAACATTAGTCAATGCCGAGAGATATATTACTCAAGAATTAAAGGAGTTTGAATCTAAGATTTTTGGAGCAGAAGAAAAAATAAAAATTCTTGAGGAAAACCTTTACAAGGATCTTTTGATTAGAATGCAAAAATTTCTAAATATCATAAAATTAACTTCAAATGAAATATCATTTCTGGATTGCCTTTGGAGTTTTGCATTTTCAGCAAAAAAATACAATTATGTTTCCCCAAAATTCATTAAAGAAAATTCAATTTTCATTGAAGAAGGTCGTCATCCAGTAATAGAGCAGGTGATTTCAAGAGATCAATTATATGTTCCTAATACAATCGACTTGAATAATGAGAAAAATCAATTAATAATGATAACAGGACCAAATATGTCCGGTAAGTCAGCGCTTTTGAGGCAAACTGCATTAATTACAATAATGGGACAAATCGGAAGTTTTGTTCCAGCAAAATCAGTAAAAATGGGGATAGTTGATAAAATTTTTACAAGGGTTGGCGCAAGTGATAATATTTCAAAAGGATCTTCAACATTTATGGTAGAAATGAATGAGTCTGCTACCATATTGAATAATATTTCAAAACAAAGTTTAGTATTACTTGATGAGATTGGAAGAGGAACAAGCACTTATGATGGAATTTCAATTGCTTGGGCTATAGCTCAATTTCTTCATGAACATCCATATAAACCAAAAGTTTTATTTGCTACACATTATCACGAATTAAATGCAATGTCAGACTCATTCCCAAGA
>ERZ802830.3747-NODE-3747-length-12585-cov-6.36816_pt1 | contig 12585 bp, 12 predicted proteins | sample MGYA00345654_ERZ802830 | MGnify/ENA primary metagenome ERZ802830 (study PRJEB30503, sample SAMEA104212375) | marine metagenome | biome: Westerlies Biome; feature: [SRF] surface water layer (ENVO:00010504) within the epipelagic zone...; material: water... | reverse complement strand
GATATTACCGCAGCTGCGACTCCTGCATCCTTTGAACCTAGTATTGATTATGTAGTTACAAAAATTCCACGATTTGCTTTTGAGAAATTTGATCAAGCTAGCTCTAGACTTACTACACAAATGAAGTCGGTTGGCGAAGTTATGGCTATCGGTCGGAATTTTCAGGAATCATTTCATAAAGCACTAAGAGGATTAGAGGTGGGTTCGGCAGGCCTCGAGGAAAAAATAAATTTTTTCTCAAAAGATAATTTATCTGAACTTCGATACCAGCTTAAAGTTCCTGGACCTGAGCGTATATGGTATGTTGGGGATGCCTTTCGAGCAGGTATGGATATAACTGAAGTTTTCTCCTTAACATTTATTGATCCTTGGTTCTTATCTCAGATACAGGATCTAATAAACGAAGAAAATATTATTAATAAGTTATCTATGCACTCTCTGGATATAGAAAAATTATATCGACTTAAGCAAAAAGGATTTTCTGATAAACGCCTATCTCAACTACTGAAAGTTACTGAAAAAAGTTTTAGAGAATTTCGTTATGCCTCAAAAGTAAGACCTGTATATAAGCGAGTAGATACATGCGCGGCAGAGTTTTCTACAGCCACAGCTTATATGTACTCTTCTTATGATGAAGAGTGTGAAGCAGACCCATCAAGTAAAGATAAAATTTTAGTTTTAGGCGGAGGGCCCAATCGAATTGGACAAGGTATAGAATTTGACTATTGCTGTGTTCACGCTGCTCTAGCAATGCGTGAAGAGGGCTATGAAACAATTATGGTGAATTGTAACCCAGAAACAGTCTCTACTGATTACGATACCTCCGATAGATTATATTTCGAGCCAGTAACTTTAGAAGATGTATTAGAAATTATTAATATTGAAAATCCTAAAGGTATAATTGTTCAATTTGGTGGACAAACTCCCCTTAAACTAGCACAAGCACTTGAAGATCATGGCGTACCTATTTTAGGAACAACACCGGATGCTATAGATCTAGCAGAGGACCGAGAGCGGTTCCAAAAAATGATAGAAAAATTAAAACTCCTACAACCTCCAAATGCAATTGTCCGTTCTATGGAAGAGGCAATAAATGCGGCTGCAAGAATTAGCTACCCCCTAGTTGTTCGGCCATCTTATGTGCTGGGTGGCAGAGCTATGGAAATTGTTTATGGAGAAGATGAGTTGTCTCATTATATGGAGAGCGCTATAAAAGTTTCAGGTGACTCCCCTATATTGTTAGATTATTTTTTATCTTCTGCAATTGAAGTTGATATTGATGCTGTTTCTGATGGTAAACGTGTAGTCATCGGAGCAATAATGCAACATATAGAACAAGCTGGAATTCACTCTGGTGACTCCGCCTGTTCTTTGCCACCATACAGTCTTCCCGAGCATATTCAGAATGAGATGCGAGAAATTGTTAAAACTATGGCTGTGGAGCTAAAGGTAAAAGGTCTTATGAATGTTCAGTTAGCATGGCAGGACGATAAAATTTACGTTATCGAGGTAAACCCCCGTGCTTCAAGAACTGTACCTTTTGTTTCCAAATGTATAGGAGCCTCCTTGGCTAAAGTAGCCGCTCGTTGTATGGTTGACATTTCCTTAGAGGACCAAGCGTTCACTAAAGAAATAACACCAGATTTTTTCAGTGTTAAAGAGGCTGTATTACCATTTAATAAGTTTCCTGGAATAGATCCTATTCTTGGTCCAGAAATGAAATCTACAGGAGAGGTCATGGGTGTTAGTCAAACTTTTGCGGAAGCCTATGCAAAAGCACAGCTCGCAGCTAGCAATCCTATACCCTCAGCGGGTACAGCATTTCTGAGCGTACGAAATCCAGATAAAAGTGGTATAGTAAAAGTTGCAAGCGACCTAATAAAAGCAGGTTTTGATTTGATGGCAACAACAGGAACATTAAAAATATTGAATGAGGCTGGCTATACTGTGCAGCATATCAATAAAGTTCAAGAGGGTCGCCCTCACATTGTTGATATGATTAAAAATGATAAAATCAGCTTGATTATTAATACTACTGAAGGTCGTCAAGCCATTGCAGCTTCTGCAACTATTCGGTCCAGTGCAGAGCAACATGATGTGTACTACACAACAACCTTAGCTGGAGGAGAGGCAGTATGTATGGCCTTAAAAATTAAAGATGAGATTAAGGTTAATAAGCTTCAAAAATTACATCTTAGGGGGTGATGAATGAGTAAAATACCCATGACATCCATTGGATTTAAAAAACTCCGCATTGAGCTTGATAATTTAAAAAAAGTTGAACGTCCTAGAATTATTGCTGCAATTGCAGAAGCTCGAGCACATGGTGATCTCAAAGAAAATGCTGAATATCATGCAGCTAGAGAGCAACAGGGTTTTGCTGAGGGCCGCATACAGGAAATTGAAGCTAAATTTAGTAATGTTCAAATCATCGATGTCAGCCAAATGCCATCTGGAGATAAAGTTATCTTCGGTAGTACTGTGAATATGATTAATTTAGAAACAGATGAATCTGTCGGTTATCAAATAGTTGGTGATGATGAATCTGATATTAAATTTAATAAAATTTCATATAAATCTCCTATTGCTAGAGCTATTATTGCAAAAGAAATAGGAGATATAGTAACGGTGAAAACTCCATCTGGTGACATTGAATACCAAATTGATGATGTGAAATATATTTAATCGATTAATATATTTTATATCATCGAATAAGATTTGATAATTTAGGATTAGGTTCGTTTGATTTTTTTAGTAATAACAGAATGTGGCCAATAGACTGAACCACTTCAGCACCACATTTTTCTCGAATTATTTCAATTGCATGAGCTCTCGATTCTCGATCGCTATTGCTGAGTTTAATTTTTATCAACTCGTGATCCATAAGCGCTCTATCGATTTCAGCAAGTACATTTTCACTTAATCCTTTGGTCGCTACTGTCACAACTGGATTTATTTTATGCCCTAGTCTTCTGAGTTGTTTTTTATCCTCATTAGAAATCTTCATTTTTCAAAACTCTTAATATCTGTTGTGGTCATTAATATACTTAGTACAGTTTTTTATTTGGCAGAATAAATCTGTATTACTAGTGGAAATGATGACCATATTTTAAATACTATTTTGATGTCCAAAAATACAAGTATAATGATATAAAAACATAAAGATTCCCATTATATTTGATACTTTCGGTATATAGATATGGCAGTCCACTCAAAAAGTAGTCAGAAATGGCTTCAAGAGCATCATAGGGATCAGTATGTTAAGCGTGCACAAACGGATGGATATCGATCACGTGCTAGCTATAAATTGATAGAAATTAACCAAAAAGATAAAATTTTTAAACCAGGCTTAATAGTAGTTGATCTTGGTGCTGCCCCAGGAGGATGGTCCCAGGTGGCTGCAAAATTAGTAGGGCCTGGAGGTAAGATAATAGCCTCTGACATACTTAATATGGATCCTATTGATAAAGTAGATTTTGTGTTGGGAGATTTTACTAACTTTGTTGTGCTTCAAAACATACTTGATTTATTAGATAATAATTTAGTAGACCTTGTAATTTCTGATATGGCCCCAAACATGAGTGGTATAAGAGGTGTTGATCAAACAAAAGCTATGTACTTGATTGAACTTGCCTTAGATATGGCTTGCGAAGTTCTTAAACCGGGAGGAAACTTTGTAGTTAAGGTATTTCATGGTGAAGGTTTTGATCAGTATATGCTTGAATTAAAAAAAAGGTTTAAACGAGTCACGTCAAGAAAACCAGATGCATCTAGATCACGCTCAAGAGAAGTATATGTTGTTGCAAAAAATTTTAAGAGATAAAAAAATTTATATAATCTGATAATACTCAGGTCTATATCGCAAACTAAGTAAAATGGAGATTTTTTTTGAATAATACGGTAAAAAATATTTTTTTATGGTTAATCATCGCTGCAATTCTGATGTCTTTCTTTCAAAACTTTGGACCTTCAGAACCAGATAAAATGATTAATTACTCAACATTTGTTGAAGATGTTCAGCGTGGAGATATTGAAAGTATCGTAGTTAAGGGTTCTATAATTGAAGGTCTTAGAAAAGACCGAACGGCTTTCAAAACAACAAGACCCGCCGTTTCTGACGATGGCTTGATGGGGGATCTTCTTGATAATCGTGTTGATGTTATAGGACAGGAGCCTGAACAGCAAAGTCTCTGGAGTCAGCTACTAGTCGCCTCTTTTCCTATTTTACTAATATTAGCAATATTCATGTTTTTTATGCGTCAAATGCAAGGGGGTGCAGGTGGTCGAGGTGGCCCGATGGGTTTTGGGAAAAGTAAAGCTAGACTTCTTGCTCCTGACCAAATAAATACTACATTTAGTGATGTAGCCGGTGTGGATGAAGCTAAAGAAGAAGTTCATGAACTTGTTGATTTTTTACGGGATCCCACACGATTTCAACGACTAGGTGGTCGAATTCCTCAGGGAGTGCTTATGGTCGGCCCTCCTGGTACGGGTAAAACTCTTTTGGCTAAAGCCATTGCTGGTGAAGCTAAAGTTCCATTCTTTTCAATTGCGGGTTCAGATTTCGTAGAAATGTTTGTTGGTGTTGGAGCTTCGCGTGTAAGAGATATGTTTGAGCAGGCAAAAAAACAAGCTCCGTGCATTATTTTTATTGATGAAATTGATGCTGTAGGTCGACATCGTGGTGGTGGTCATGGTGGTGGTAACGACGAGAGAGAGCAAACATTAAACCAATTACTAGTAGAAATGGATGGTTTTGAGGGTAATGAAGGAATAATTGTTATTGCAGCTACGAATCGCCCAGATGTTCTTGATAAGGCTCTGTTGCGACCTGGAAGATTCGATCGACAAGTCTATGTGGGTTTACCGGATATTCGAGGCAGAGAGCAAATACTCAAGGTGCATGCTAAAAAAGTTCCTTTAGATGATAAAGTTGACTTAGGTGTTATTGCTCGAGGAACACCTGGTTTTTCCGGTGCAGATTTAGCTAATTTGATAAATGAGGCAGCATTATTCTCTGCAAGAGCTAATAGAAGGCTAGTTAGTGGAGAAGAATTTGAAAAAGCTCGAGATAAAGTAATGATGGGTACCGAGCGTCGTTCTATGGTTATGTCTGAGAAAGAAAAAGAAAATACAGCTTTTCATGAAGCAGGGCATGCGATTATAGGAAGGTTGATGCCTGAGCACGACCCAGTTCACAAAGTTTCTATCATTCCTCGTGGTCGAGCCCTTGGTGTTACGCAGTTTCTTCCAGAAGAGGATAAGTATAGTCTGAGCAAACTTCAACTGAAGAGTCAGCTTTGTAGCTTATTTGGCGGCAGAATAGCAGAAGAACTAATTCATGGTGAGGAAGGAGTAACAACTGGAGCTTCGAATGATATTGAAAGGGCCACACAGATGGCGAGAAATATGGTCAGTCGCTGGGGTTTGTCAGATAAAATGGGCCCTATTTTGTATGGCGAAGAAGAGGGTCAACCATCTGGCGTTCCAGGCTCCATTTATTCTGCCGATACTGCTAGAGAAATTGATATCGAAGTACGCAAACTCCTAGATGATTGTTATGGACGCTCTGTTAAAATTCTTGAGGATAATAAGGACATCCTATATTCGATGAAGGATGCATTAATGGATTATGAGACTATCGATTCCGAACAAGTCGATGATTTAATGCAAAGAAAGAAAGTTAGACCTCCTTATGACTGGGATAATAGTGCTGATAATAGTACCTCCGTTACAGAAAAAAATAAGAAATCGGATAATGTTAGCGTTGTTCGTGGACCTGCGAAAGAGTCATAGCTACTTGGATACTAAAATGTAGTACTTAAGTCCAACATTTTAGTATCCAAAGTCGCGTTTAAAGAATCCCCTTCAATGTCATCAAACTTTATATTTATAAATTTTACTATAGACTAGTAATTGTTATTTTTAGGTTAACAATAAATATATATTTTCGATGAAATACTAATGATTATCAGCACTTTTCACTCTGACTCAAATAAACCTCTCATAATGGCAATTCTAAATGTTACACCTGATTCTTTTTATGACGGTGGACTACTCTTTAATAACAATAATGTCTCGCTTGATTTGGTAATAAAAAAAGTAGAAGAACTCATTAAAAGTGGCGCTGATATTATAGATGTTGGTGGAGAATCCACTAGACCCGGAGCAATTGCTGTTAGTCAGCAGGAAGAGTTGGACAGAGTGATACCTGTAGTTGAGACTATAGTTGATCGTTTTGGAGTATCAGTTTCAGTAGATACCAGCTCCCCGATAGTAATAAATGAATCTGCAAGGGTCGGAGCAGTGATGATTAATGATGTGCGCGCTTTAACAAGAGTGGGCGCTATTGAGGCAGTCGCTGCCTCTGGTCTAAATATCTGCCTCATGCACATGGCGGGAGAACCAAGAGATATGCAGATTGCGCCAAGCTATACTGATGTTTTTGCAGAAGTAAGTAAGTTTTTATTAGATCGTGTGAGTGTTTGTGAATTAGGCGGGATTGATCGACAAAAAATACTTATTGATCCTGGATTTGGTTTTGGCAAAAAACTTGAACATAATTTATCCTTATTTCATGGTCTAACTGAATTAAGTGAGTTAGGCTTCCCATTGGTTGTGGGCTTATCAAGAAAATCTATGATAGGCTCAATTTTAAATAAACCTATAGATGAAAGGTTATTTGGAAGTGTAACTTTTGCAATATTAGCAGTGCAAAAAGGGGCTCAAATACTTCGAGTCCATGATGTAAGTGCTACAGCTGATGCATTTAAGATATTGTCTGCTGTAGAAGGAACAGGAAATATATGACACAAAAAAAATTCTTTGGTACAGACGGAATACGAGGTCGAGTTGGAGTTAGCCCTATAACAGCAGATTTTATGTTGAAACTTGGATGGGCATCTGGAAAAGTTTTTAGTGAAAAAAGCGAAGGCCGTAAACTTATTATAGTCGGTAAGGATACACGTGTATCAGGATATATGTTTGAATCAGCTATTCAAGCTGGGTTGATCGCAGCAGGAGTCGATGTAGCCCTTTTGGGCCCTATGCCCACACCAGCAATTGCTTATCTAACCAGAACTTTCCGGGCTCAAGCTGGGATTGTAATAAGTGCCTCTCATAATCCATTTTATGATAATGGTGTTAAGTTCTTTGGTGCCGATGGGTTCAAGTTATCTGATGCAGTTCAGAAATCTATAGAATCTTATTTGGATAAACCGCTCATAACAGAAGATCCTTCAAAGTTAGGTAAAGCATTTAGAGTAGAAGATGCTGCAGGACGATATATAGAATTTTGCAAAGGTACACTTCCACCGGGTGGCGATTTAGAGGGTCTTAAAATCGTAGTTGATTGTGCTAATGGGGCAACTTACCATACAGGACCAATGGTTTTTAGGGAGCTGGGAGCAACAGTAATCGAGTTAGCTGTTGAGCCTGATGGCTTCAATATAAATGAAAAGTGTGGCTCTACTCAGCCTGCTATTTTGCAGGATGCAGTTTTAAAACAAAAGGCTGACATGGGAATTGCTTTTGATGGGGATGGTGACCGGGTGATATTTGTTGATCATAAAGGGCATTTAATAGATGGGGATGAGCTAATATTTGTTATCGCAAAACATCGCCATCAGAATGGCGGTTGCACTGGTGTTGCCGGAACTCTGATGAGTAACCTGGGTATGGAGAAATCACTTAATGCATTAAAAATTCCGTTTGTTCGAACTCAGGTGGGTGATCGTCATATTATTGAGGCATTACGTGATAGGAAATGGAAGCTTGGGGGAGAAAGTTCCGGGCATATTGTATGTAGTGATTTAACTACTACAGGAGATGCTATTGTTGCAGCTTTACAGGTCTTGTACGCAATGAGAGATACATCTATACCACTAAATACATTGAAAAAAGAAATGCAGAAATATCCACAAAGCATGATTAATGTACCTATTAAAGGTGATTTTAACTTAAAGAACTACCCGAATATAATTAATGCAATAAATGAAGCAGAAAGTGAGCTTAAAGAAAAAGGAAGGATACTACTTAGACCATCCGGTACTGAACCGCTTGTGAGGATTATGGTAGAGGGTGAGGATCCATATCTGGTTGAGAAGATTGCTAAAAGGGTCGCTGGGGTTGTTGAAGCTGAAGCAAAAATAAGCTGTAGAGAGTTGTAACTCAATCAAGATACCCTGCAAGGCAAGGTAACCTTACCGCAGTTTGGTTGAATAATGCTAGTATCTCAGATAAGATTGCGCTCATTTAGGTTCAGGGTAATTATAGAATATGCAGCGTTCCCTAATAGCCGGAAATTGGAAAATGAACGGCAGCAAGAAAAATTTATCAGACTTAGCTGAACAATTGTTTAGTTTACAATGTGATGCAGATGTCGTTATTTTTCCTCCAAATGTTTACATACGTGATGCAATTGAGGCTTTTTCAGGCGCATCCATTGCAGTTGGTGCCCAAAATGTCTCTGAACATAGTCGTGGTGCCTATACTGGTGAAATTTCGTCTGAGATGCTCATAGATATTGGTTGTGAGTACTGTATCGTAGGCCACTCTGAACGTAGAAGTCTTTATGGGGAAGATAATCTTAAGATTGCAGGTAAATTTTATCAAGCAAATGAAGCTGGATTGATACCAATTCTATGTTTAGGTGAAACTTTAAATCAACGAGAAAAAGATGAGACACTAGATGTCATAACTGCTCAACTAAACGCCGTGGTAGAATATACAGGGAAAGTTCTTCCTTCAGATTTAGTAATTGCGTATGAGCCCATATGGTCTATTGGGTCAGGAAAACCTGCGAGTACTGATCAAATACAGATTGTGCATCAGTACATACGATGCAAACTGCGAGAAAAAGGATTTAGTGCAAAAATTTTGTACGGCGGTAGCGTGACTCCCGAAAACACCAAAGAGCTTCTTAAGGAGTCAGATATCGATGGACTGCTCGTTGGCGGTGCCTCCTTAGACGCTAAATCGTTTGTTCAAATATGTAAGTTGACATAAATTAAAAACTAATAATTTGGTAAAATAAAAAATGGAAAAATTAACATTAATCGTGCATATCCTAACAGGTATTGCAATCATCGGTATGATTTTGTTGCAGCAAGGTAAGGGTGCAGAAGCAGGAGCATCCTTTGGTTCGGGGGCCTCACAGACAATGTTAGGAAGTGCAGGTAGCTGGAACTTTTTTAGTAAAGTGACAGCTATCCTTGCAACAATTTTCTTTATCACTAGTTTTGGGTTAGCGGTAATAGCTAAAGATCGTGCAGGAGTCACAGACGAGATTTTTCCCAGTTTAGAGGTTATTGAGCAGTCCATGGATACTGATCTTCCTGAAGTTGATCCTGTCAATAAATCCTCTGATTTACCAGAATGAAATCAAAAAAAGCCCAAGTGGTGGAATTGGTAGACACGCTATCTTGAGGGGGTAGTGGCGAAAGTCGTGCCGGTTCAAGTCCGGCCTTGGGCACCATTTATTATTTTATGCCTTTACAGCTCTTTCTGATGATGGGTTTCAGGCTTCAAACTATACAAAAATAAAAAATTTAAATACTAAAATAAAGAGAAGGATCGTTTGATTGAAACTTCGCACCACCTTTCTTTGGACTGTCTACTTTATTAAAAGCCCAAATAATTGCTATTAACCAACCCAGTAGTGTTGTACCAAAGACAATATTTATAATCATAATCTCCCATCTATTTCTATGACCCTTATTAAATGCAACAATAGTGGGTATCATATAATTTATAATTCGATATTTAGGGGGTGTGGTTTGGGGATAGGATTATACTTTCTCTGTGTGATCGGTTGTTATTGCTGGCAAATAAAAGGTCTCAAGTTTGAACGAGATATCTGGCAGAGTCAGGATAGAGGAGAATATTCTGAGGTAGAAGTAGATTATTATCTTAAAAGATTTGAAACTGATAGACGTCAGATGTGGCTATGGAGCTTTATAGGTGCAGTTTATGTGTGGGCCCCTGTTTACCTACTAATTTTTGGGCTGTCTAAGTAACAAAATAAAAGGATTTTTAAAAGAAAAATATTCTATGGATAATTTTATGACATTTTTGGATGGAGAAAGTGCAGCTAAAGAAGAAATAAAAATTAATGGGTTTAATTTGGAGCTTTGGAACAATTTTTTAGAACATCCAGAGGATTTTAAAAAACTGTTCACCAAAGCCTTACATAAAAAATCTGATGAATTCATAGAAGGATATAAGAGCTACTATAGCTCATATGCACTTTGGGCAGATACAATTTCATACAGAGACAACCTACCCTCATGGAGAACCCCCTGGAAGGACAATCCTAAAGAGACAAGTGATGAGTCTGATATTAATATGCAAATTGATCTAAAATCTGATGAAGGGGGTTAATTATTATAAAAAACCAATGTGATGTCAGTGAAATTATCGAAATGGCTTGGTGTGATAAAACCTCATTTGATGATATAAAGGATATAACTGGTTTGGCAGAACCAGATGTTATTAAGATAATGAGATCAAGCTTGAAACCTTCGAGTTTTAGGCTTTGGAGAAAACGTGTTTCTGGAAGAAACACAAAGCATAAAAAACTCATGACTTAACTGTATTAAATTACTTATAGTGTTCAGTAAGGGCCTACAAAATAACTATTGGTTCATGGAAATGCTAAACTTATAATTAGGAAAGAAGAGTATAAGAATCCTTATAACAGGTGGTCTGGGAACTATTGGCAGTTGCCTTACTGCAAGGTTAGTAAAACAAGGAAACAAGGTCACAGTTTATGACAATATGGAAATTGATCAGCGATAACCAGATTTATCTCTTTTAAGAAGCCTTTCGGGTGTTGTGCCTGAAACTTCTATAAATGAAATGATTGTGAATTTTTCATCATACTATAAAAAATACTTCAATATTGAAGTTAGAGATCTGTCCCGTTATTAGTCATTAGTTTAAATTTATCTGTTGAATTTATTTTGTATAATTTGATAATTGTAACATATTAGGTGCGCTTATGAATATTGAGACTAAATCAATTCATGCTGGATTTGAAGATGACCCAACAACAAGAGCTGTTGCTGTACCCATCTATCAGACTACATCTTATAGTTTTCGTGATACTCAACATGGGGCCGATCTTTTTAATTTAGCTGAACCAGGCAATATCTATACCCGCATGATGAATCCTACCACTGAAGTACTAGAGCAGCGTATGACTGCATTAGAAGGTGGAATTGGTTCGCTAGCTATGGCATCTGGAATGGCGGCTATTACAGCAGCTATCCAGACCCTCGCTTGTAGCGGAGAAAATATTGTTAGCGTTAGTCAGCTTTATGGCGGGACATACAACTTTTTTATGCATTCGTTGCCCAAACAAGGTATTGAGGTGCGTATGGCTTCAGGTGATGATATAGCTGCCCTAGAGGCTTTGATTGATGATGATACAAAAGCCGTATTCTGCGAATCTATTGGCAATCCTGCAGGTAATATTGTCGATATTGAAGAGCTATCAAATATGGCTCATAAGCATGGCGTGCCAGTAATAGTAGATAATACTGTCGCGACACCTGTTTATTGTCGTCCGTTTGAACAAGGAGCCGATATCGTCATTCATTCATTGACTAAATATATTGGGGGTCACGGCACGTCCATAGGTGGAATAATTATTGATTCAGGAAATTTCTCCTGGAAGGGCCATCCTCGATTTCCAATATTTAATCAACCAGACCCCTCTTATCACGGAGTGATATATGCAGATGCCATGGGAGAGGCAGCATTTATAGGTAGAGCGCGCGTAGTACCACTCCGTAATATGGGCGCTGCAATCTCACCATTTAATTCATTTTTAATTTTACAAGGCCTTGAAACTCTAGCTCTTAGGATGGAGCGTCATACTGAAAATGCTCTAAAAGTGGCCCAATACCTATCTGCACATAAACTTGTTAGCTGGGTAAATTACGCTGGCTTAGCAGGCGATAAGTATTATCAGCTCTCACATAAAGTTGTTTCTGGAAAACCATCAGGAATTCTTAGTTTTGGAATTAAGGGTGGAGAAGGCGCTGGAATCAATTTTATTGATAGCTTGAAGCTTGTTAAGCGACTCGTGAATATTGGTGATGCCAAGTCTCTAGCCTGTCATCCGTCTAGCACAACCCACCGTCAGCTAAATGACGAAGAACTGAAGTCCGCTGGAACCAGCCGAGATATGATTCGCATTTCTGTAGGCATAGAGTTTATTGAGGATATCCTCTTTGATATAAATCAAGCTCTAGAAAATACTAAATAATAATAAAATTGAGTTATGAATATTAAAAAAGGAGTTTTTGTGCATAAAAAAAAGCTGCTAACAATTATCGTGTTAATCATGCTTTTGGGCGGATGCATATTCACTAGTCCAGAACCACCGAGCAATCAATCTAATATTTGTTCTATATTTAAAGATAACCCCGATTGGTATGACTATGCACTAGATTCGGAAAAGCAGTGGGGTACAAGCATTGCTGCACAAATTGCTTTTATAAAACAAGAGTCGTCTTTTAGGCATGACATAAGACCACCAAGAGACAAGTTACTTGGTGTTATCCCTTGGTTTAGATCTTC
>ERZ802830.3745-NODE-3745-length-12591-cov-5.18634_pt1 | contig 12591 bp, 11 predicted proteins | sample MGYA00345654_ERZ802830 | MGnify/ENA primary metagenome ERZ802830 (study PRJEB30503, sample SAMEA104212375) | marine metagenome | biome: Westerlies Biome; feature: [SRF] surface water layer (ENVO:00010504) within the epipelagic zone...; material: water... | reverse complement strand
CTTCGAATTCCTTTTGAAGGAGAAGCTGTTGATTTCTCGGAAGATCTTGTCGTTGAAGATGTTATGGTACCGGGTTTGAATAATGACCCGGATCTTAGAATAAGACTTTATCGGCCAACGAACCTTCCAGAGGGTTCTCCAGCGCTCCTTTGGATGCACCCAGGAGGTATGATTCTTGGATCTGCCAACATGGAAGATCTTACTAACGCTCAAAGAGCACTTGACCATTCATGCTTAGTTGCCTCGGTTGACTATCGTTTGGCACCAGAGAATCCCTACCCTGCGGCTCCAGATGATTGCTATGCTGCTTTACTCTGGTTTGCAAAAAATGCTTCCGGTTTAGGAATTTCTGAATCAAGAATTGCCATCGGAGGGGCTTCCGCTGGAGCGGGACTTGCTACCTCGACCGCTTTGAGGGCGCGAGATGAATCGGGGCCAAGTATATTGTTCCAACTGTTAACCTATCCGATGCTCGATCATAGGAATACAAATCCAAGTAGTTTTGGAGTTACAGACGACTTCAGAGTTTGGAACAGAAAAGCGAACTTCATCTCTTGGGAGGCTTATTTGGGCGGACTTAACGATGTTCCATCGTATGCATCTCCCAGTCTTGAAAAAGATCTCTCAAATCTTCCCCCAGCTATTATTTCTGTTGGTTCTTTAGATAATTTTGTGGACGAATGCATTGACTATGCTCAGCGCCTGATGCAGGCGGGCGTCCGAACAGATTTACGTGTATACGGTGGTGGGTTTCACGGAAGCGTAGCTATGGTTCCTCATTCACCGATTTCATTAGAGTGGGCTAAAGCTGAGAATGATGCCTTAAACCGTGCGCTTTATCCAAGTAATTAAGTTGAGATAGTAAAGTGGAATTTCGCATATTTACTGAACCTCAACAAGGTGCTGGCTACCACCGTCTTGCAACACTTGCTAAGCACGCTGAGCAAAAAGGTTTTAATGGTTTCTTTGTTAGCGACCATTATCACGTTATGGGTGAAATCGACCCTAGGCAAGGCCCTACCGACGCAATGACAACTTTGGCTGGATTAGCTCGTGACACAGATGAAATACGGTTAGGAACACTCGTATGTTCATCAACCTTTAGACAACCAGGTCGGCTCGCAATTATTGCGGCAGAGATTGATCAAATGTCATCTGGAAGGTTAGAACTTGGAGTAGGTGCTGGTTGGTTCGATCGTGAACATGAAGCTCTAGGAATTAATTTTCCTCCTTTAGGTGAACGTTTTGACCGAATGGAAGATCAACTTGCAATCCTAGAGTTATTCAAAATAGTTTCGCCTGATACAACATTTGATTATGACGGGAAAACAATCTCGTTAAAGAATTGCCTACCTATTCCAAAATCTACTCAGAAACCTGGAATACCCGTGATTGTCGGAGGAGGGGGTCCCAAACGTACGCCATATTTAGCTGCTCGTTTCGCCGATGAATTCAATTTACCATTCTCATCACCGGATAATTTCCAGGCGCAGGTTAATCGGGTAAAGGGTGCTTGCGAAACGATTGGACGGGATCCAAACAGTTTGACTTATTCGGTTGCACAGGTTCTTTGCGTAGGCGAATCTGAAGATGAACTTATTCGGCGTGCGTCAAGTATCGGACGAGAACTTTCTGACCTCATAGAAAATGGTGTGGCTGGAACACTGGATCAAGCACGGGCACGGATACAAGCCTTTCATGATGTGGGTGCAACTAGAATTTATTTGCAAGTCTTAGACGAAGACGACCTTGATCACATTTCGCTACTATCTAAATTACTAACGGACTTTCAACAGGTAGAAACCAATGCCTGATTTATCAGGAAAGGTTTTTATCGTAACTGGTGGCAACGGCGGTATTGGTTTAGGAATTGCAGAAGGAATTGCTAAAGAAGGCGGTTCTGTAGCTATCTGGGCCAGAAACCAATCTAAGAACAAAAAAGCCGTTGAAACGTTAGAGCGGTTCGGGACTAAAGCAACTTCGTATGTTTGTGACGTGAGTTCAGAAGAAGAAGTTTGTTCTACTCTGCAGCAGACAGTAACTGATTTTGGAAAGATAGATGGCCTATTTGCCAATGCTGGGCGAGCTGGAACTGGAACTCCTTTTATTGATGTCTCTCTTGAAGAATGGCGAGAAATTATGTCAGTTAATCTAGATGGAGTATTTCTGTGTTTACGAGAAGCAGCGAAGCAACTTATTTCACAGGGTTCAGGGGGTAGCCTTGTCGCTGTTTCCTCGACTTCTGCAATTCATGGAGCTGCCGGGAATGAAGCATATGGAACAGCTAAGACAGGTGTAACAGGTTTAGTCCGAGCACTTGCGGTTGCTTTAGCCAGATATCAGATCAGAGTAAATGCTTTACTTCCTGGGTGGACAGTGACTGAACTTGCTGAATCTGCCTTTGCGAACGATCGTTTTCGTGAAGTTACTACTAAACGAACTCCTGCGCGTAGATGGGCTGATCCAAGTGAATTTAGAGAGATCGGGGCTTTTCTTGCTGACCCAACCCAAACATTTCATACGGGGCAGCAAGTCTGTCTTGATGGTGGCTACACAATTTTTTAATACTGTGCCTGAAATCACAAGAGATTTGTCAGCGGCTTCACTGAGATAGGAGTAGTTTCGCCTACGGTAGGAGTCTATGTCTGAAACAGATAAGCGTGGTTCAACACGCGATGCGCTTGCTATAACGGCATTTAGAAGACTTTATATAGGCTCGTTTCTTTCGGGTATTGGGCGATGGATGCAAGCAGCGGCTTTAGGTGTGCTTGCTTGGGAGATAAGTGGTTCAAGCCAATATTTAGGAGCAATAATTTTTGCGAATCTTGGACCTCTTGCCTTACTTAGCCTTCTTGGAGGTTCTCTTGCAGATACAGGTAATAGAAGAAGAATACTTTTTCTTACTCAGGTTTGGCAACTGATTTGGACTATCGTTCTCGCTGTTAATGTTGCAGATGGAGAGATAGGGCAAAACACATTACTACTTTTAGTCTTTATCATTGGTCTTGGCCAGGGCATCTACGCTCCAACATTCACTTCCGTTATTCCAGAGTTAGCTGGGCGTAACAATCTCCAAGCAGCCGTTGCCTTAAATTCTATGTCTATGAATGGGGCTCGCGTGGTTGGCCCAGCTTTAGGTGGATGGTTAACGAGTAGGTTTGGTTTCGCAGAAGTCTTTAGCTTTAACGCAGCTACTTACCTTTTTGTCTTAGCTGCTATAGCTTTTACGCAAATCCCTCCTGCTAGTGCAGAACCCCGGAATTTAGGAGATCGACTCTTCGGTGGTTTCAAGATCGTCACAAAAGCCCCACAAGTTAGAAGCCCCCTAGTCCTTATGTCATTTTTTTCCTTCTTTTGCCTGCCTTTCATAGGACAACTCCCAGCAATAGCTGAAGTTAACATGGGCATAGATGCAAAAGGAACGCAGTATGGGTGGTTTTACGCAATGTTTGGATTTGGGGCATTATTTGGCGCTTCCCTTGTTGGAACCGTTCTTTTACAAGCACGACGAGATATTCTCATTCGATTTTCACTTATTTCTTTTGGAGGAACACTAGCGTGGCTGGTTTTTCTCCGGTCAATAGAAATGGGATATATAGCTATATTCTTCGTTGGTTTGTGTTATCTCATTTTGCCCACGACTCTCAGCACATACTGGCAAGAACATGTTGATGAAAATATCAGGGGGCGAATAGCAGCGATTTGGGTGCTTTCATTTGGGGGAACAGTTCCTATAGGGAACTTGATAGCTGGACCAGTTATTGAAGCTACTTCTTTGTCTGCTGTTTTATACTCGAGCGCTGTGATCGCAGTATTACTTGGTGTTTTCTTCAGACTTAAATCTGGACCGGTGATCGGTGAAGAAATATTGTCTCGCCCTAGTCCGTCGTAATTTCCGGTTCATTCATGTAATCCCGATAGTACGTAATTTCGCTATTCTCTACTTTATAAACGCCGACACCTTCGCGATAGCCATGATCCGAGTTAAATGACCATTGAGCCCAAGCAGTATTTTCATCTCCAGAAAGTTTTTCTAATAAAAAAGCGCCGTTGATTGCACTGACGGCGGAATTCATTTTTAGGAGAAATTCACCTATTTCTTCTCGTCCGTTGAAAGTGCCGTATATAGGATCTACGAACACTGCGTCTTTCGCAAACAAATGCTTCATGCGTGTGTAGTCACCTGAATCTTGAGTCAACCAGAATTCTTTTAAAACTTTGTAAGCTTTCCCTGCCATAACGATTCCTTTCACTTCGCTTTAATTAATTTGCTTATCGTGACCTTCCCAGTATTGGGCACGAAGTTTATATTTTTGTAGTTTTCCAGTTGCGGTGCGAGCAAGTTCATCTCGAAATTCGATAGATGTCGGGCACTTGTAGTGTGCTAGCTTTCCCCTGCAATACGTTATGAGTTCCTCTTCAGAGATTTCGTCTTCTACGACGACGAGTGCTTTAACTGTTTCTCCCCATTTATCGTCAGGAACTCCAATTACTGCCACCTCCGTAATTTGTTCATGCGTAAAAAGAACATCTTCTACCTCAATAGATGAGACATTTTCGCCACCAGAAATAATGACGTCTTTTTTCCGATCAGCGATTGTTATGTAATTATCCTCGTCTATATATCCACCATCACCTGTATGAAACCAACCTGATTGAATAGCCTCATCCGTTGCTTCAGGTTGTTCCCAATACCCTTTAAGGACATGGTTAGAACGTGCACATATTTCTCCATCACCTGTTACTTGGAGGTTGACGCCTAACGCCGGGGCTCCAGCTCGGCCAAGAAGTTTTGCTCTTTCTTGACTAGTGAGATCATCCCACTCTGATCTTCCGCGTGACATTGTTAGAAGTGGAGCTGTTTCAGTTAACCCGTAGATTTGTATGAACTCCCAGTTCAATTCTGTTTCAACGCGTTCAATAATCGAAGTTGGAGGTGGAGCACCAGCTACTACTATTCTCGTGCGACCCGAACCAGGAATAGGCCCCTTCCATTCACTTGCAGCATCTAGGATGGCAGCGACAACGGCAGGTGCTCCACACATAAGCGTCACTCCGTGATCTTCTATCCTTTTCAGGATTTCTTCCCCATCTACTTTGCGAAGCACTACTTGAGGCACGCCCATAGCTGTTAGAGAAAATGGCATTCCCCAACCATTGCAGTGAAACATCGGGAGTGTATGGAGGTAAACATCTCGATCATTTACACCTGTTTGCCAACCGAAGATAGCTGCATTTGTCCATAGCATCCGATGCGTCATTTCAACGCCTTTGGGTCTTGCTGTAGTTCCACTGGTGTAGTTAATAGTTGCTGTTGCATTTTCATCAAAATCCCATGGCTGTGGCTCACCATCTCTAAAAATAATGTCATCAGATTCATCACCCAATGTAAGGAAATGTTTCACTTCAATCCCTTGAAGCGACTCACGGAGTTCTGGATCAACGAGTAAAATCTCCGCTCCACAGTGCTTTATTATGTAACTTATCTCTTCATGGTTTAGACGAAAGTTGATTGGCACTCCTACGCGTCCCCACGCCGCAGTGCCGAACAAAAAAGTAAGCAAGCGGGATGCATTATGGGAAACAATAGCTACACGGCCACCTTGTTCTACGCCTAACTCTTCAAAACCTTTCGCCATTGCTTTCGCTTTCGCTGCGAACTCTCCGTAGGTAAGGTTAGCTAAAGGTTCTGCTGGCTGATTAGGCTCGTCAAATATGCCAATTCGATTTCCATATACCAATCTGGCTCTTTCTAAGTGATCTCTTATCGTTAGTGGAACAAACACAATTTCAGCCTTCTTTCAGTGTTTCTGTTTTAGTTCAGAAATGGAAGTCAGGAAAATTGCATGATGAGGTACTCCATAACAATTACCTCCGGTAAAAATGTCGGGATATGTCGTTTCTTTCCATAACTGCTAAGTTTGAATAAATGAACGCACCAAACATTCTTTTAATAGTTTCTGATCAAGAAAGGCAGCGAGACTGGATCCCTAATGGGTTTTCACTTCCAGCTCGGCAACGTTTGATGGATCAAGGACTTGAATTCACCCGATACTATACACACACTTCGCCTTGCTCTCCAGCACGCGGTACTTTGTTTACTGGGCAATATTTACCTGCGCATGGTGTTACCGAAAATTGTATTATGCCTGCGAATGGGGAACTTTCTACTGACGCACAAACGTTAGGTAAATTATTCAGAGATGAAGGGTATTACACGGGATATAAAGGCAAATGGCATTTAGCGCCTGTCGCGTTCCCTGATATGGATGCGTATGGATTCAGCGACTGGGAAGGAAACGACAAAGCCTTTTGGGGTCAAGCGGGCAGTGGTGTTGAATTTGATGAACCTATCGCAAAATCTGCCGCAAATTGGATACGGGATAGGGAAAACGAAACGTCGCCTTGGTTCCTGTCTGTTGGGCTTGTAAATCCTCACGATATTATGTGGTTCCCTATGGACCAGCCTTGGTATCAAGAAGAGAATCCGGAACAGGTACAAGCATTAAAAGACCGTTACGCTACTTATGACTGGGGCCGAGAAAATCCTCTACCTGCATTTGATTTGCCTTACGATGAGTGGTTTACCGAGCTTCCAGACAATTTCCATGATGACCTCCACACAAAACCCGATGTCCATAGGAGATTTATGCGTGAAATGTCAAGATCTAATGGTTTTCTTGACCCTAATGACCATGGAAAGTGGATTCGGCTTCTTGATTATTACCTAAAACTGCATGAAATGAGCGACCAGAGCCTTTCACTTATTTTGGATGCTCTCGATGATTCAGATGCTTGGGATAACACAGTTGTTATTTTCACGGCGGACCACGGCGACCAGTGCGGCTCACATGGCTTAAGGTCCAAAGGGCCTTGGAATTATGAGGAAACAATGAAAATCCCTCTGTATGTGGTTGCCCCTGGAGTAACGAAACCTGGAACCGTTACCGATGCGATGATGAGCCCAGTTGACTTAGCAGCGACAATTTGTGAGTTAGGGGGCATCCAACCTGGTAATGCAGATCTGCCTGGGAAGTCCATGCTTCCTCTTTGGTCAGACCCCAATGCTTCTGGTAGAGAATACGTTCTTTTCGCTCAAGAGTGGGCTTGGTATGACGGCTTAATCAATACTCGATATGCCAGCCGCGGGATTTTCGACGGGCGGTTCAAATACAGCAGATACTATGGCGTCGGTGGTTCGAGTACGACAAGAGGAACACCGATAGAGCACCCAATGATATTTGGATCTGATGCTGACTTTAATGACCAAGAACACGAGCTTTATGATCTTTATGAAGATCCCGGCGAGCTAATTAACCTAGCTATGGACCGAGGAAGGCGCAATGAAGTCCATACATGGTATAAACGTCTTATTGAAGCTGAACTTGAAGAATTCTCCGAACTAACTTAAAGCCTTGTTACTCAACTCGCCATTTCCTAATTCGATACTTGATATCAGTACATCCTTTCTGAGCGAAAGCCTTCAACGCAAGGTTAAAGGGTTCCAGTATGAACGAATAGGAGCTGACCGTGGAATGCTCGGAGAAATCTTTAAACTCACTATTGATACCGATACTGGAATTGAATTTGTTATTGCGAAATTCTCATCCCAGTCTAAAGAAGCAATGGATAACGCTAAGCGAGGTGGAATACATGAACGTGAACTTCGTTGTTATGATGAGTTGCTCTCCCAAACGCCTATTTCTGTTCCGCATATTTACGCTAGCTGGCTTGATGCAGAAAGTTCAGAATATTTAATACTTCAGGAATTTATTGACTATGACCAGAGCGTAGATCAGATAGAAGGAATTACAATTTCCCATGCCAAACTTGTCATAAAGGAAGCAGCGGCAATGCATGCTTTCTGGTGGGGAAAAGATGATTTGCAAAAACTTGGATGGCTTCCTGCTCTTAACGATGAACGGCGTAGAACAAATTTGACTACGGTCACCAAACTCGGGTGGGGGGCATTGAAGCAAATAATTCAAAACGAAGGCGTTGCAATCCAAGAAATATCTAAAAACCAGCTTGCTGAAAAGGTTGATTCAATGCTTTGTTCAATCGCTAATAATCAAAGCACGCTTATACATAGTGACCTTCGGGCAGATAATCTTTTATTTAGTCCCAAGGACCCTTCGGTCGTGATCGTTGATTGGCAAGGATGCAGCTATGCACCCCCAGCATTTGATATCGCTTATCTTCTAGTGCAATCTCTAACAGTTAGAGACCGGCGAGAACATGAATTAGGTTTACTCCAATTCTTTTCTGAATGTTTAGCAAATGAAGGGTTGATTATTTCTTTAGATGAAATACTAAATATCTATAAAGAATCTATTCTCTACAACTTAGCTATAGCCTGTGCTGTTCCTGTAGTCAATGATGTTGACGTACCTCGCGTTAAGGATTTAGCTTTTTCTATGGCATCGAGAGCGCTGACTGCTCTAGACGATCATGAGATATCACTTGCACAGTGAAAGAATTCGTATCTGTTTTTCCAACATCACAATTGTTTAATCAGTTTGCTTATTGCTGAATATAGTGTCAGATTAACATTTCTAGAGTAGTGGCTTTCATAAATCCACCCTTGTAGAAGTATGAAAAAAAACACAGTTAACGTTTCATCTGATAGGTCCATAGAATAAGGCAGTTCTTCGCTTGATCTGCCAAGTTCTATTAGTTGCGGGAAGAAAAAACTATGAAAATTATCTCGTACTTCTATACGGTTTCGTAATTCAGGGTGTTTACGGAATTCATATGGCGCTCTGGATAAAAATGCCATGTGAGTCGGAAATTCGTTTTCGATTTCCACCATTTCTTTCATTACTTTATTGATAGCATCATCTAAAGTTTCCGAATATAAATGTTGAACCACCCTCGGGTGGACCGTATTTGAAGTCGCTGAAAAGACTGCAGCATATAAGTCACCCTTCTCAGGGAAATGATGGCGGAGTGCCGTCGGAGTGTAATTAGCGCTAGCTGCGATAGAAGTAAAAGAAGCTCCTTTGAACCCATAATTGCTGAAGTGCTCCCTTCCGCTATTAATAAATTCTTTCCTTGAATCAAGGGCATTCTCTGAAGAAGGTCGGCCAGCCGGCCGGCTTTTAGACATAGAGCGATACTAGTGTTGAATTTATTGAGTGGTGCTGTCTTTCAAATATTTAAACATACCGACGATGGCTTCGCCGCTTAGCGGAACTTCTTTTTGGCGGAAGTGGCGCTCAAAAAACCAGCCCATGATTAGGGACCGTATAAGTTCTGTAGCTTCTTTCTCACCGAGAAAGCTCAATTCTCCACTTTCTATCCCTATCTTTGCTAATGAACTAAATGTTCTATCTTGGAATTCAGTTCTTCGAGATAAAAGATTGCTGAATTGAGGGTGCAATCTAGCTTCTATTGGAAGAGCAGCTAAAAAGTCAGAATACGAAGGCAATTCGTCGCCAAGTAAGCGACTCTCTGCAAGGAGTTGCTCTATTGCTTCAGTTAATGTCTCATGTTGCGTTGAGGGAGTCACCGAATCCCAAATAGCATTGGCAGTACTCTCAAACACTTCTACGTAGAGTTTCTCTTTACTTTGAAAATAGTGGTAGATGGCGCTTGGAGCTATACCTACGTTTTCAGCAATTGATAAAATAGCAGCGCCGTCGTACCCATTATTGGCAAATTCATGCCGCGCAGCATTGATTATTTTTCTCTTTGTTTCTGCGCTGTCAGACCCCTTGGGGCGTCCTCTAGCAGCCATGAGTGCTTATTCTAAAGTGAAACAACGTTTCCCCGAGTGCTGTCATCTTGCCATCTTAGGAATTTACGTTCCATAAAACCAATTCCAGCATTAAAGAACAAAGCTAGTATTGCTAACAACGACATAAGCGCTATAGCTGCTCCCATGCCAAAATTATTTATTTGATAAAGAAGACGCTGCCCTAAACCTCTTTTTGATGCTAGGAATTCGCCAAACACGACGCTTAGAATTGCATAGATTGAGGCGAGGCGTAGCGCACCAAATAATGGGCCTAAAATACTAGGGATAACTACGAGCCTAAACTTTTGCATTTGGTTCGCACCCATACTCGAGGCAACAGTATCAAGGTCAGGGTCGACGCCACTGACAGCAGCCATAACTGGTATTTGGACAATGAAGAAAACAATGATGGTAGCAAGCGCTACTTTTGACCCGATATCAACCCCGTACCAGAGGATAAGTATTGGTGCGAGTGCTATTTTAGGAACTGCATTGGTAAAGATAAGAAAGGGAGAAAAAACTTTTTGTGCTTTTCTGAAGCGTCCAAGAACCATTCCGACGATAAACCCGGAAAGCGCCCCATATGTGAAACCAAGCAAAGCCTCTTGAAGCGTGACCCAGAAGTCCTCCCAAAAGAGCTTGTCATCCCATACTTTTAGAATATAGTCCCAAGCTTCGGTGGGTACGCCTTGAAAAAGCGGGATAATTTCTGGGAGAATATCTATGCCGAAGACATTTACTCCAGCGAAAATTTTTCTAGATTGCCATATCCATATTATGAAAGCAAGGATGGCGATACGGGTAAACTGAACGGGTAGGTCAATTCTTCGAATAACTTTTTGAGAAGTTGTTTCTTTCGGTAGTGCAGAGAGGTCAAACCTATCCTCAACTTGATTCGTTGTTACCTGATTTTCTTGCGATGGTTCTTCGCTAGATGATTTCATCTCGTAGTTCCTTCCAAATTTTATGTTCTGCTGCTTTGAACTTTTCATCAAATCGCAACTCATCGATGACGCGTGGTCTAGGAAGGTCGATTATATTATCGCTTTTGATTCTTCCTGGTCGGGCTGTCATAACAAGCACTCTGTCTGCAAGCAGAACCGCTTCTTCAAGATCGTGAGTTACAAAGATTACTGTGCTTTCTTTTGACTTTTCCCAGAGCGAAATAAATTCTGCTTGGACCACGAGACGTGTTTGAGCGTCAAGTGCCCCAAAGGGTTCGTCCATAAGCCATAGGTCTGGGTCTATGGCAAGTGTTCGCGCTATTGCGACTCTTTGACGCATACCTTGTGAGAGTTGGGAAGGAAAAGAATTAGCAAATCCATCAAGATGAAGAAGAGTTAGAAGTTCTTCAGCTTTTTCGCGTCTTTGTGATTTTGGAACGCCATGAATTTGTAGGCCTAATTCCACATTTTTCCGCGCTGTGCGCCATGGACTTAATGCTGATCTAGCCAACATATATCCAATATCACGGCTTGGGCCATCTACTTCTTTTCCATGGCGTTTCACGGAACCCACCGTTGGTTTAATCAGGCCAGAGAGCATATTTAGGATCGTTGTTTTTCCGCAACCACTTGGTCCAACGATCGCAACGAATTCTCCTTGGGGGATTTCAAGGTTGATTGTGTCAACTGCCAAGACGTGTTCTGTGTCTTCGCCACCGAAGACCAGTGATACGCCTTCAAGGCTTACCGCATTTTCTGCCATAATCTACTTTCGATTTCTTTTATTTTTAGACATTTAGCAGGGCCGGTGCTTCGCACCGGCCCTACCAAACGTTTTACTTTGATTACTAACTATTCCTTATTCGCAATCAGGAACAAGGATGAGTTCATCAGCGCCATACAATTTAGTAGTTTTGCCAACAGCAAGTGAAATTTCACTTATTGAGGAAACTATTTCATTTTGAGGTACTCCTGTAAGGCTGAACCCTTGGTAATATTTGTCAACCACAGCCGGAATCAATGGGTGTAATGATTCGGGGAATTGTGTTGCAATAATTTCAGCAGCACGATCATGGTTGGCGGTATCCAATAGCCATTCTGTTGCTTCATTCATTGCTGAATTCAAAGCACAGAACCACTCTGGATTTTCTTCAACAGTTGAACGACCTGCTGTAACCACGAGGCCTGGCCATGTTAGACCAGATGGGCCATCACCTCTCTGAATGGAGAATGGTGACATACCAATTCCTTGCGCTGCGAGAACAATCTGGAATGGGTCAAAGGTGACTGTCCAGTCTGTTTCTCCTGCAACCATAGGTGATACAGGGTCAAGTCCTACTGCTACGTATGTAAAGCATTCGGTATCTAATCCAGCTTCTTGGATGAGGATTCTTGCGAGGTCCTCAGCTGCAGCTCCACGAGCTACAACACCGACAGTGGAGCAGTTAAGTGCTTCCATGTCAGCTTGCCAATCTGAATCAGCTGTAATGCCCTTTTCGGCAGCAACGTCTACGTCGACGATTACATCGAAGAGATTGTATAGAAGAATCTCTTGTGTGACGACGAGATCAAAGTCTGCTTCAAGAAGTGGGAACGTATTGTTGTATATGTTTCCTGCCCAGTCAGCTTCGCCGCTAGCTAGAGCAGCTGCAGTTTCTGGACCTGAACCAATTTGAATACATTCAATTGTGATTCCTCGTTTTTCGAGTAATCCTTCTTGTTCTGCTATCCAACGAGTCATAGACGCTGTTGAAGGCGCACATGTCGTTTGCAGGGTGACTGGCTCATCCAAAGCATTTAGCCCGAGACCACCATAGGTTGGCGCTGCTGGAGCTGCTTGTGCTGGAGCTGCACCTGATTGGAAGGTGAGTTCGTCTATGACTTCTTGGACACCGCCAGCGTCATATT
>ERZ802830.3740-NODE-3740-length-12611-cov-5.94672_pt1 | contig 12611 bp, 18 predicted proteins | sample MGYA00345654_ERZ802830 | MGnify/ENA primary metagenome ERZ802830 (study PRJEB30503, sample SAMEA104212375) | marine metagenome | biome: Westerlies Biome; feature: [SRF] surface water layer (ENVO:00010504) within the epipelagic zone...; material: water... | reverse complement strand
TAAAATGGTTACGCGAAACCTAAACAAGGTTATCGATAAAAACTTTTACCCGACCGAAAACGGGAAACGTTCAAATATGCGTCATCGTCCAATCGGTATTGGTGTTCAAGGTCTCGCCGACGTTTTTATTATGCTTAGAATGACGTTTGGGTCAGATGATTCTAAAAAACTTAACCGCGACATTTTCGAAACGATATATCACGCGGCACTCGAATCTTCGTGCGAACTTGCCGAAATGTATGGAACATACGAAACGTTTAAAGGGTCACCGTTCAGTAAAGGTATTCTTCAATTCGATATGTGGGATCGCGAACCACAATTCAGTGGTCGATACGATTGGAATGCTATGCGTAAACTCGTTAAAAGGGGTACGAGAAACAGTCTCTTACTCGCACCTATGCCTACAGCCTCGACGTCCCAGATTTTAGGGAACAACGAGTGTTTCGAACCATATACAACAAATATTTATTTGAGAAGAACCCTCGCAGGTGAATTCGTCGTCGTAAACAAACATTTGGTGAACGATTTAAAGAAAATCGGGCTCTGGTCAAAAGAAATGAAAGATCTTATGGTTAAGGCAAATGGGTCCGTTCAAAACATTATTGATATTCCCGATTATCTCAAAGAACTATATAAAACGGTATGGGAAATGAGTCAAAAAACAATCATTGATATGGCTGCTGATAGAGGTGTATATATAGACCAAAGTCAAAGTATGAACTTATTCATCGAGAGTCCGACGGTTTCAAAACTTTCGTCTATGCACATGTACGCGTGGAAACAGGGTTTGAAAACAGGCATGTATTACCTTAGAAGTAAAGCAAAATCGCGCCCGATCCAGTTTAGTTTAGAAGCGGAGTGTTCTATGTGTTCCGCGTAATAATACTCCGTTGGAACGGTGTCTTGGCAGTTGTCTGATTATACATATATTTAGGCTTATTTTTCTTTTTTTTGTTACTATTATATATATTTTTTTCATTATTAGTAAGAGAACGTTTAAATATTTCTTTTTTAATATTACTTGGTAAATTTGGTAAATTTGGTCTTTTAGCTTGAATTTCTTTAAACATGAGAGATTTTAATTTTTTAGATGCGTTGGGGTGTCCATAAATAAATAATTTGTTTGTATTTTTTTCACCCGATTTATTATTTATTTTTTTAAATTCACCTTCTTTGTATTTTTGTTTAATTATTTCTTGCATGTTTGTCGGTAAAGAATTAATAGATTTAATAGCTGAAACTTTTGTTTTATCGAATTTCGCTCTATTTCGAGCAGCTTTTAACCAAGCATTAACATTTATTTTATCGAGTTCTTTTTCTCTCTTTTTTAATTTTGTTTCGAGTTTTTTTCTTAATGCATCTTGTTTCTTTTTAGGTATACTTATAGTATTTATTTTGTCGTGATTACTTCTGTATCCATACAATTTATAATAATTATTCGGGTATCCCAGTAATTCCATGTTTTTTTCTTTAGGTTTACGTGTAAAATTTTGAAGACCACCTCGTTTTAAATTGTTTAAGTTCATTTTAGCGAGATGGTATAACATTTCAGTTTCTTGGTTTTTTGCAGTAGTATTATTTCTATAACCAAGGCTCGCTCTTACTAAATGTAAAGGTTTTCCCGACTTTGTTTTATACTTTATCACTTGTTTATTTGCAAGTGCCTTTTTCATTTTCCATGTTGCTCGTTTAGGCGCACCTTTCACTTTCTTGACAGCTTTCTTAACCGTATTTGTGATCTTTTTCTTAATGGATTTTTTAGTTTTATCGTCTGACATTTGTATATAATAACATTTTAAATTTGTACCTCATTATCATATATGAAACATGTATCTCTATGATTTTGAGTCTTAACCAGTTCATTACTTTATGGTATATAAAATATCAGACTATATAAATGTTAAAACGATCGAGGCAAAATAATAACAGTAACAGTAACACAACATCAACCGCAACTTCTAAAAGAAAAAAAACTTTTGGAAACAATTTTTTCAAACGAATAAATGAACAGTTTAATATAAACAATATGATGAAACAATTGGGATATATTAAACCAATACCTAATAAACCTAAAAAACCCAGAAAACAAAGTACTCCAAAAAAATCACCCAGAAACTAATCTCAGTATATAGAAATGGGTGGTATCAGTAATTTTGTAAATCCGAACAATAATGGTATAACACACGAACGTTCAAAAAAACAGGAGAAACTCGCGGATTTAATCGTTGAACGAGTTAGACTGCAAAGTGATATCAGTAGGTTGAACAAAATACACAGAGAACTTATCGATATGTGGAGGTCCGTAAGAGTTAATAAAACTAATTTTGATAAACTTACGAATCAACAACGAAGTAAAAGATATAATAACGCGACTAAAACGATAAACGATTTAAAAAACCAACGTAATAGGGTTTCGCGATTAATTGATAATCGTATTAAAAAAATAAAAAAAATAAAAAGGGAAATAGAAAATGTAAGAAAAGATATTCGTTATTATAGTACTTAAAGTTTACAGTACATATACATTTATAGAATAATGGCAAAGTTTATAAACGCTAAAGATACCCTGAAAATTGCCAACTACGATGGCCGAAAGATTTCGTTATGTAATAACGAAGATAAACCAATGAAAATCATTTTTCCGCGCATGTATATGCCGTTCGGTATTTCAGGGTTTACACCCGAAGTTGGACCGACAAAGTATAACATTGACTTTGCTATGAAAGGATGGGATGAAGATGGAAACTTTGTTAAGAAGTTCTACGAGTGTATGCGTGAAGTTGAAAATAAAGTTATTCAAACCGTTTCTGACCAAAGTGAAGACATTTTTGGTAAACCAATGAGTGTTGATGAACTAAAACCAATGTTCTTCTCCAATATCAAGGAATCACCCGATCGTGAACCAAAGTTTCGCGTTAAAGTTGATTCCACTATTGATGATAAGGTTAAACCACACGTTTATGATGAAGAAAAGAAACCTTTGTACGACGAAATTAAAAATGGTCTATACTCGAGAAATTCGGGGACGGCTATTGTTGAAATGGTGAGTGTCTACTTCTTGAATAAAAAGTTCGGGGTTTCTTGGAAACTTAACTCGCTCGTGGTTTATGAGCCACAGAGACTTAAGGGATTCCAATTTGTTTTATAATTTTTCATTTAGTATCAACATTTGATAAATGGCCTGTGCCTCTCTGAGGAGTTTGCCTTTTATCATGATGTACGATTTTGGGTCTAAACCCATTTTAATTTTAGCGATCCGTATGGATTCATTCCACTTAGCGAGTGTCATTGTTATTACTTACTCTATTACAACATTTTCTTAACAAGTGTTTTGTATTTTTTTGTACCCTCTTTTGGTTGGAGACCAAACCCTTTCTTTTTTGGTTTGAAAACTTTAACGAGTGCTTTTTTACCCTCTCTTTTCATGCGTTTGAGAGCAGATTCTCTCGCTGCTTTACTAACGATTGAACCGTATTTATCTTGGATGAGATCCTTCTTTTCGAGACCACCAGTTGTTTTAAGCGCAGTTCCGTGAAACACTTCAGCTCTTGATCCGAATGTTTGCATTTATTATACCCTGACATTTTTTTAATCTTCAAAATCTTGTAATTTTGAACATTAAAATGATTAAATAATTTACATTTTTATTTTGAAATTACTTGACTAATTATAGCGGCAATTTCTGTTAATATAACTGTATGATGTGTCATGACAAGCGCCTTTGCGCGCTGTGTTTTTGGCGAAAAGTCACCGTAACCGACTGTACTCATCGTCATGAGTGAAAAATAATACGGATCGAGAGGATCTTCTGTAAATCCAAAATCGTCTTTCATTTTAGAGTACAGATAACCATATACCAATGTAATAATAAGTGTGACAGATATTGTGCTGTATAATACAGTCTTGTTCATTTATCATGACTCATCATAATAATCGTCGTCCGAATCTGTTTCTATAGTACACTCTGGTCTTATTAATTCTTTTTTCTTACGGGTTTTTTTAGGTGGTGGATCGTCAATACCATGTTCCCTGTGATATATGACCTTATCCCAAAAATCTCGCATTATTGGCATATACTTAGCAAACCAGTCTCGGTCGCGTTTTACGTTTGTTACTATAAATTCACTTGGTTTAGGCCATGTCAATTCTTCTGGCTTATACTGAATAAAATCAGCCTCATCTAAGTCTAAAATGTCCATGCACAATTGTAATTGTGGCATGTAATGTTCCGGTACACTATCGTCTATTGCTCGCATCATTGGACACTTTATTTCAACTAACTTACCCGATTCACTCACACCGTCCGGACTCCCGCCTAAAAACGAATACTTTGGGTGAGGACATAGTCCTAATTCATGAACAACTTCGTTATGTCTTTGTTCATAAAGTATACGTGCCTCGTCTTCGTATTTTTCACCGTGTCTGGTTGCTTCATTACCTGTAAACACGGGTCCTTTACCGCATTTTTTTAGAAGAAGTTGATGTGGTGTTTCGTATTTATTAACACCTATAGCCGACGCAGCATCACTCGCTGTGAGCATACCCATTCGAAGGTCTAGCCATTCTTGTGATTTTTGTGGTGCATACTCGAAATCTAACCATTTTTGCACATTTGGGTGCATATTATTAATTTACTTACTCTGATAACTTTTAAGCCTTTTCTTCGTCACGTGCAACACGTAATCGTTCACGTAAAACACGTACTGTACCCATACACGCAATGTTCCTACGCATACATTCGTCGATAAGGTCTTGCTTTTTCATGTGTGATAATTTTGGTCTATTTATAACTTCTTTTTTTTCATAAACACCCATACGAGAAGTTAGGGTTCTTTTTACGGTGACTGTTTCGTCATCAGATGATGAATTTAATTCTGAAACAATGTCTTTTATTTTGTTATGCGTTGGTGGTAATGGTGGTGAATCATCTAATCGATCGGCCCAAAAAAGAATTTTTATACCAATAACTATACCCACTAAACCACCGGCAATAATTAAACAAGGTTTTAACATTTTATAGGTAATATTATACCTTATTTTTTAAGTACCATTACATTGGTGGGGGTAAAGGTGGACCCGGTGGAGGCGGAGGGCATCCAATGTACACGGAAGGACTCTGTGGTGGAGGACCCGGTGGTGGTGGTGGTGGGTAAAAAAACCTTTTAGCGGCGTGTTGTTCAGCTTGTTTTTTATTTTTAGCATGACCTCTACCCAAAAACATGTTATTTACATACACGTCTATACAGAAAATACCATTTTCGTGAGACACGACTCTATATTCGGGTAAATTAAAGTTGTTTGTTTGAGAATATCTCATAAGATGGTCTTTAAAATTGTCATCTACCATTATAGAATTCAAGTTGACATATTCTGGGTTAGTGTATATATTCAATATGAACTGTTTTGCGTGAAGTAAACCGAGATCCATGTATATGGCACCGACAACCGATTCAAAAACATCTTCAAGAATCTTAGGGTTTTTATTCCATTGATTACGCATACCCTTTTCATCCATTTGAACCCATTTATAAAGTTCAAGTTTAGTTGCAATATTTGCAAGTGTTTCACCTCTTACAAGTTTTGTACGAGCTTTTGTGAGAAACCCTTCTTGTTTATTCTCATACCTATCAAATAGGTATTTAGTTATAACAAATCCTAACACGGAATCGCCAATAAACTCTAAAGTTTCGAACGATCCGTCTAGATTTTCGTTTTCTTTTAACGCAGATTTATGTGTAAATGCTTTTTGGTACAAATCTATATTAGATATCTTTGTACCAACAAGGTTTTCTATAGACGACCTGTCTATAATCATGTTTTTATATTATATGTTTATATTTTTTAAGTTAGTTTTTGCGTAACTTAAGTTACTTTTTCTCACTTTCTACGCGGGTGTAATGTGGACTCAAATACTTTTGTAAATTCAAAAACGTGATTTGTACATCATCCGGTGGTTTGAGAAGACTCTTAAGTTTATCGTCGAGCATGAGAAGACGTCCGTTATCCGGGTGTTTCAAACTATTCTCGGTCACGTATTTATTAATAGAACGGGTAACAGTGCTTCGAGACACAAGTTCTCCTTCTGGGAGATTCAAAAAACTACGAAGTTCTTCGGAGATGGCTTGTTTACGATTAAATCCGTTGTTCAAAGCACGAGCGGCGGCCTTTTCACCATCTGGGTCATCTTGTTTGGTCTTAATCTTTCTAACGATTTTAGAAAGTGATTTGATATCAGAACGCAAGGCAGTAATTTCTTCGAGAACAGTTTCAATGGACATTTTATATACTGTATATATTACATATATCTTTAAGTACGTTTCCTGTATACAATTATTGTACTAAAAATGACAAGTATTGTAGCGATTATGAGGGATGTCTTAAAAAAACCTCCCATGTCAATTTCAACTGGGAAATTGAAATGACCGTACGAGTAAGGTTGTCTAGGTTCGGTACCAATACATTGACCAGGGCACCCGCCATCACAACACCCCGATTTACATGGTATTATATACCCATTTTTACGAATACCACACCTTTGTTGAGCAAGTGGGTTAGATGTACCAACATCAGCATAACATCTACACTCACCAAATATCTCATCACATTTATTATTTTCGTGCTGACAGTCCATATTATTATATACACAATATAATAATGGTAACTAAGAAACCAACTGTGAAGAATAAACCTTTGAAAATTGGTGATAATTTACCAACAAAGAATGTTAAAAGGTTACCTAAAAATTACTTTTATTTATTTAACGATTTTTCCAATAAAACGTTAGAGGATTGGGTAAAGAAAAAAGTATGTTTTGGTGATAAAACGCTTTATAAATACATTTCTGAATACTCCAGAGAAAACGTGAAAAAGTTCAGAACTCGTGTACACAAACTCTACCCAAACGAATCGTTCGAAGAAGCTGCAAAGGTACTCGTTACGGAATCGATACGACCAGTATTACACGATATTATAGAAGATCTTTCAAAATTTCTCAAACCCATGGGTGATTTAATCATTAGTGGCGGTGAAGCTGTAAACTTCTATTTAGACCCCGAAGATAGAATGATAACATCTGATATTGATACGAAATTTGTACCAAAAATGAAACCCGATAATAAGTATTTCGGAAAATTACAAGCCGTTAAACTTTTACTTTGGAATAAATTGGGTGAGATAGCACAACGTGATAATTATAAACTTATAAATACAGTTCTTACAGGAACTACGGAAACCTTTGAAACTGCGAAAAGTCTGGCAAATATTAAATTGAAAAATGCAGCATATAGAACGAATTGGGCTTATAAAGTTGCGAAATATATCGGTCTATCAAGCGCTACTGGTAAAGGGTCTAAGGGATACCACGTTACACGAAGGTACTCGTTAATACCTAAACGTAAAAATATAAAGGATGCGACTAATGTACTCATAGACGTTGAATTGTTCACACTGGATATGAAGTTTCGTTTATTCGACATAAAAAAGGGTGAACTCAAAGACATGAATTTTGGTGGTATTCTTGATATCGCTTTCATGCGCCCTAAACAACTTGGTTATAACGTCGCAAAAGCAAATCTTACCCGAAAAATACAAATGACATACGCAAATGATAATAAGAACATTGCTTATCAAAAAACATTTAAATATTTACAAATTCCAACCAAACAGTATCTTATAGATGATATATACATGATGCAAAAAATAGGTCTACGACAGGCATCCAAAAGAGATAAAGATCGAAAACGTATGATTTTACTCGCACGGAAAATGACAAAAAAGAAGATTTTAAGTACAGATTCAATGGATACTATCGCAAAGAAGGTTGGTATTAAACTCGGTAAACCCGTACACACGTTCCGAACGTACACAAAAGTGGGACCAAGTGTAATGAAAAAGGCATCCGAAGTTAAACCAAAAAGGTACCATTTATCAACAACAACACCTTCTAAACCAAAATTGAGTAAAGATATATTTTACGGGTTAAAAGCAAACCATAATGAAATGAAAACACCTCCTAATTATTTACGAACTCAATCTAATCAGGTTTTTAATCTGGAAAAAATGAAATGGAGACCTAACCCAAACCAAAACTATGTACGTAACGAAATGAATTTCAGACCAACTAAACCAAAACCTTTACCATCAAAAATAAATAATGTACGAATGGAAGAAACATTATACGGATTCAAACCAACACGTGACCAATGGGTACCAAAACCAATTCTAGAAGGATCTGCAATGATACCGTTTATTGGTTTAAAGAAATGAAACCAATGTAATATATAAATGATTTATAACACCCCAACTAAAGATGAAGATGGTATGTACCATGTTAAGGCAGTCAATGATGACAATAAAAGATGTTTCGTACAGCTATCAAATGTCGTAATATCAGATGTAGATGTAGACTCTGGTGAAGTATCCTTTGAGGTAACGAGTGAAGATAACCAGGCGAAGCTCGCGACTATTCATGATTCCAATACGAATGCCGCAGTGGAAAATAGTAAAGAGTGGTTCGGTAAACAGCTTTCGGAGAAGACTATACATGGTGCTTACACGAGAGAAGGTGACATTTCCACAGATAAAATTGAAGCGACACGTATTTTCGATTCAGAAAAACAGGCGGTTGATTTTGAAAAACTTGTATCGGGAATGACGTGTTCCATTTTTGTAGAATTTGCAGGAATTTGGTTTGCTAAAAAGGCATTCGGTCCAACGTGGAATCTTGTCCAGGTTAAAATTCATGAAGAAGAAATTACACCAGAACCAACCGAACCGGAAATTGAAGCATACCCAGACCAATACATGTTTGAAGATGACATCTCAAAATAAAATAAATTTATTTAGTATATATAAAGATGAAGTTTACTAGAATTTCGCCACAGAAAATTGTTCTCGCGATTGTTATCGCCGTTGTAATTTTTATGATCTATACGCAACCAAGATCTACATACTCATCGACAGAACAAGGTTCTCCAGTCGGTGCCTCACCAGAAGTCAAAAATGGACCAGCTAAATGTGAAATGAAAGCGGGTACAGGCTTGGCCTCCTCTCTCCTCCCAAAAGAAGTTGCGTCGCAAGAAGATTTTGGTGAATTTGCACCAGAAGATGTTCTCGCCGGACAAAACTTCCTCGAACCACGTGCCCAAATCGGTTTCCCAGAAACTGTTGGTGGTGCCCTCAGAAACGCGAACCAACAAGTTCGTGCCGATCCACCAAACGCAAAAGAACCATTCGTGTGGAACAACTCCACGATCGCACCAGATGGTATGCGACGCCCATTGTGCTAATTACATATTTAAAGAAGATGCACATGTAGATTATATTACAAATAACAATGTCTGAAAACCCTTCAGAAGAACTTTCAAGCAGCGTCTCTAAATTGGTTGAACTCAACAAGCAAATTACAGAAGCCCGAGATGATATTAAAATTCTAGTACAGGCCGAAAAATCACTTAAAATGCAGGTTAAAAAACTTATGACAGATAACGGATTGGATGTTATCAACCTTAAAAAAGGTAAAATTTCAGTTAAGAAAAGTTCCAGGAAACAGGGTTTGAATAAAACCTCAGTCAAGGAAGGTCTCACAACATATTTCGAAGGGAATCAAGATCGTGCAGAAAGTTGCTTAAAGGTTATACTAGAAAGCTTACCAACAAAGGAATCAACCGCACTCTCATTAACAGGGATCAAGGATAAAAAACAAGAATAAATAAATTATAAATATGGTTTGGAGTCAATACGTATACGACGCTTTTAACGGTAACGAAGCTGATTATAGTGATAATGAACACGAAATACAGAATAATGAACCTTTACATATAAACGATTGGGAAGAGTATCATCATGAACATCTTCGTTATATGTGGGGGATACTTCAACAGTATCTATACGATGCGACAATGTCACATCGTATTTTAAAATTTGCAAATTATGACGAATTTGTCGAATTTTGCTTTTATAACTCGGAATACGGGTCTTAGATTAAATTGTAATTATAACATATACAAACATGATACCAGATATCACATCCCAAAAAGTCGTACTCCCAGCCTCTCTTTTTTTAGTGCTCAGTCCAGGTATTCTTCTCAGAACAAATGGTTCGAAAATTGCGTTCAGAGACGGTCTCACAGGCCAAACCGCGGTTCTCTTTCATGCTCTCGTGTTCTTCCTCGCATTTTCTCTTATTTCCAAGGCAATGGGTCTCGTTCTTACAAAGACAGACCTTATTGTAACGACAATGCTCTTCGTTCTACTCAGTCCAGGTATTCTCTTGAGTATTCCACCAGGGTCGAAGGGTCTCTTCATGTCCGGTCAAACAAGTATGTCTTCGGCCGTTGTGCACACAGTCGTGTTCGCACTCGTGTTCGCTCTTTTAAGAAAGCAATTTCCTCAATACTATTAAGTGATCGTAAAGAGATGGAATATCTTGTTATAGGTCCAGGTGCTATGGGAGGGTTTTCTATGTTAGGATACTTAAAAACAATTGAAAAATCGTTATATAATATAAAAGAATATTCAGGTGCATCAGCCGGTGCTATATTAGTTGTATTTTTAGCTCTAGGATTCACCGTAGATGAAATATTATATAAATTGGCCGAATTACAGGGTAAAAAATTAATTAAACTCAATTTAAAGTGTTTTATGAATAAATACGGTTTAATTGATTTGGAACCTATACGTCATAAGTTTATAGACATTTTCGAATCAGATCCGACATTTTCGGAAATAGATAAAAAAATATACATTTCTGCATTTTGTGTAAATACATCTAAAACAGTTTATTTTTCTAAAGATTCACACCCCGATATGAAAGTTATAGATGCGATTTGTATGAGTATAGCAGTTCCTTTTATATTTTCATCGTATAGATACCAAGGTTTAATATACGTAGATGGAGGTACCATAGAAACTTTACCTTCGGCACCGTTTCTACATAAACGAGGTGAAAAAATACTCTGTATTCGTATGAAAATGCAATCAGAGTTTATAGAAGATATAAAAAGTCCCAGACAGTTTGCAGAGGCACTGATATCATCTACACTCAATAATAGACAGGAGAATGTATTAAAAAATTGTAAAGTTGTCGATATAGATGTTGGGCAGGCCGATGTTTTTGATTTCAACATGACATATGAAGAGAAAATGAAACTTTATCTAAAAGGGATGCAAGTATAGTAATAATTATTGTTATAAACTTTTTTGTTGGTTTATAACAATATGGACGCGTGCGATCCAGGAATAGATTTTAAAAATCTTAAATCGTTGATCAGACAGAACACGGGACAGGATTTGAAATTGTCAAGGAAACAAATATGTAACGTGTACTCAACAACCCAGGATGGTAAATTACCTTTACCACCTCTCATTTTGAGCTCGGATAGAACATTTCTATTAGATAGAAAATCACCGTTATCGCGAATAGATTTTGATAAACTTTTTAATTCTACTACAAAAGTTTCGTCTATACGTCGAATTGCTAAAAAAGTGGGTGTATCTCGACATGCCGATACCAAACTCACTAAACAGGAATTAATTGGTATAATTGGTAGACGTTTACATTCCATGAATATATTAGAACCAGTTAAACTTAGATCCTTACAATCTAAAAAAATTAAGAAGTTTAATGTAAATACGTCTACTAATAATAACGTACCATTTGGTAATGACGTTAATAGGATAAATAACGTTAATGTAAGACGTGAAAATACCCAAAACGGTATCACGAGACCTACCCGAGAGAAACAAGAAAATAATACAAAGAGTAAAACAAATATTTATAATAATTCAAAACAGGTTAATAGAGGTCAAATATCTTTATACGAAAAGTATCACGGTAAAACTAGTGGTAGTACTACGTTATCTAATAGCGAGTTAGCTGCTTATAAGGCTAATAGACGTAAGTTTTACCAAAACGCACCAGAAAATGCGTATACTAAGTTACGCGCACAAGGTAAAATTGAAATGGGATATACAGATTTTAAAAGGTTATTCAGACGAGGTAAGGATAAATATGTAAAAAACGTAAACACGGGTAATGCATCCGAATTAGAAGGTAACGATAATGTTGGTATAGAGAGACCATCACGAAAAGGTCAAATCGTTTTATCGGGTAAGGGTGCTAATAATAACGCGCCAGAACCAGATGGTGGACCTAACAGTTTACCTCCTACAAAGGGAAATAGACAAAAATTGGTTAACAATAAGCAGGATCCTATATCGTTATGGTTAAATAAAAATAGTCAAAAAAATGGGTTCGGTAACCTTTATAATAACCCTGAAGCTAAGAATGTAATTAACGAGGTGCGTGAAAAATACGTAAAATCCGGTAACAGTAAAACTGGTGATATTTCACGGGTATTGTCGACCTTAAGGGGTAAAAATCCTAAAATGGTTATTCGAGGTCAAAATACAAAAGTTAATACAAATCTGAAAAAACTCAGAAATTTCCTTCAAAACAAAAATATAAATAATGGTCGAAAAGCCTTATATGAAGGTAAAGTAAGAAATGGGTCAAACGTTGATGCGGTTATAAATATGATTAAACAACAATTGGAAAAGTCTAATACTAACATTAGTAATACTAATAGTAGTAATACTATTCCAAATAAACC
>ERZ802830.3737-NODE-3737-length-12625-cov-9.82029_pt1 | contig 12625 bp, 13 predicted proteins | sample MGYA00345654_ERZ802830 | MGnify/ENA primary metagenome ERZ802830 (study PRJEB30503, sample SAMEA104212375) | marine metagenome | biome: Westerlies Biome; feature: [SRF] surface water layer (ENVO:00010504) within the epipelagic zone...; material: water... | reverse complement strand
ATTATTTATGGGAATTGAATATATTTTTTCAGGCTTTATTGTCGGTGTATTGGTTGGCTTAACAGGAGTTGGGGGTGGATCGCTAATGACACCTCTTTTGGTTCTTATATTTAAGTTTCCTGCCGCTATTGCTGTAGGTACTGATCTCTTGTATGCAGCAATTACCAAATCGTTTGGTGTGTTTAATCATAATAAGTTAGGACATATTAATTGGGGTATTGTTGGTTATTTAATGTTAGGAAGTTTACCTGCATCAATATTCATGAATCAATACATTCAAGATATTGATATTAGTTCATCAGACACTATTGGTTTTATAGAAATGTGGTTGGGTATAGCACTAATTTTTACCTCAGCGGCTGTGTTGGCTCAACCATTCATTATAAACAAATCCAATAAAAATGAGATATACGCTGTTAAAAATGCAAAGATGTTTACTGTATTTCTAGGATTACTTTTAGGGGGTATGGTAACGTTAACCTCTGTTGGAGCTGGGGCTATGGGAGTGACCGCATTACTTTTAATTTACCCTAGGATGAAAATAAAAAATATAATTGGGACAGATATTGCCCATGCAGTGCCCTTAACCTTATTTGCTGGATTAGGTCACTATACATTGGGAAATGTTGATACTATTTTATTAGTATCATTATTAATAGGATCTATTCCTGGGGTTTGGATTGGTAGCAGTCTAAGCTCAAAAATAGATGAAAATAAATTACGATATATTTTAGTTCTAATACTTTTAGGTGTTGGTATTAAATTAATTTTAAATTAAGGTTTTTAGATAATGTATAAATATGATGCAGTTGATCAAAGGTTGGTTGATGAAAGAGTTAATCAATATGAGGGTCAACTCAATAGGTATCTTAAAAAAGAACTTTCTGATGAGGAGTTTAGGCCATTAAGACTCCAAAACGGCCTATACATTCAACGTCATGCTCCCATGTTACGAGTTGCAATTCCATATGGTCTTCTTTCCTCAAATCAGCTTCGTAAATTATCTGTGATTGCTGATACATATGATCGGGGATACGGTCACTTTAGCACGCGGCAAAATATTCAATTTAACTGGCCTAAACTTGAAGATACCCCAAAAATATTAAGAGAATTAGCTGACGTTGAAATGCATGCTATCCAAACATCTGGAAACTGTATAAGAAATATTACAACTGATCAATTTGCAGGGGTTACCCCCGATGAGATTGTAGATCCCAGGCATATAGCTGAGATTATAAGGCAATGGAGTACCTTTCATCCTGAATTCGCATTATTACCTCGAAAATTTAAAATTGCTATCACAGGATCAAAAAAAGATCGCGCAATCGTTCAAGCACATGATATAGGATTGGAATTTTTTACCGATATGAATCAACAAATGGCAATAAAAGTCTGGGTTGGTGGTGGCTTAGGACGCACCCCTATTCTTGGATCTGTTATTAAGGAGCAATTATCATGGGAACATATACTCACTTATTGTGAGGCAATACTTCGAGTCTATAATCTTTACGGCCGAAGAGACAATATGTATAAAGCTAGAATTAAAATTCTAGTTAAAGCCTTAGGCATTGATAAATTTCGTGATTTAGTAGAAAAAGAATGGGAATTCATTAAAGATGGTCCAAATACAATAAATAACTCTGAATTAAATAGAGTAAAAGCTTTTTTCACAGAACCACATTACATCAAAGATACAAAGAATGATCTTGAATCACATATCCAAGATAAATCATTCTCACAGTGGCTTTCAAGATGCACTCAATCTCATAAAAAGAAGCATTATAGGTCGGTAACTTTATCACTTAAATCAAATCATCAAGCCCCTGGTGATGCAACATCTGAACAAATGCAATATGTCGCTGACCTTGCAGATGAATATAGTTTTGGTGAAATACGAGTATCGCATGAACAAAACCTAATTCTTGCTGATGTTCATGAAGATAATCTTTATGAATTATGGAATAAAGCAAAGAATCTAAATTTAGCTACCCCTAATATAGGGCTCATTACCGATATTATTTGTTGCCCTGGTGGCGATTTTTGCTCATTGGCCAATGCTAAAAGTATCCCTATTGCCGACTCGATCCAACAAGTATTTGACGATATGGATTACCTTCATGATATTGGAGATATTGATTTAAATATCTCAGGTTGCATGAATGCCTGTGGCCATCATCATGTTGGTCATATAGGTATTTTGGGCGTCGATAAAGATGGAAGTGAGTGGTATCAAGTAACATTAGGAGGTAACCAAGGAAATTTTGCAAATATTGGTAAGGTTATTGGACCCTCTTTTTCTGCAGATGAGATGCCAGCAGTAATTAGAAAGATAGTTGATACATATGTGAAAGAAAGACATTCGGACGAAACATTTATCGATTGTGTCATTAGAGTCGGTTTAGAACCTTTTAAACTCATGGTGTATGGAAAAAAGGCAAATTAATATGAAATCTCAATTGATTTTAAACAATAAAATAGTTGAGGATGATTGGGAAACTATTATGCTTCCTAAGATTGATGTTGAAGTCAAAAAACAAGCCGGAAAAGTTGTGATGTTTAAATTAACTGGAGATGATTCACCTACCCCAGAGCAAGTGAATAATACAAAATTCTCTGCCTCAGGAAATATTATTCTTCCAATGAAAGTTTTTTTGAAACATAAAGCACAACTTCAAACACGCTTAAAAAATAAGGAGATTGGTATTTGGATAGATACTCATGAAGAAATTGAAAGCTTTATTGAAGAAATTAAAGACATCAATGCCTTCCCTATTTTAGCTATTCGTGTAGGTAAATTTGCAGATGGTCGAATTTTTTCTATTGGTTCACAGTTGCGAACTAAATTTAAGTATAAAAATATTCTGAGAGCCTTTGGTGATGTGCTAAGAGATCAACTATTTTTCTTAAAAAGGACTGGATTTGATAGCTATCTTATCCGAGAGGACAGAAATGCAAATGATGCGCTGAATGCCCTGAAAGATTTTACTTTACCCTATCAAGGTGCAATTAACGATCCCAAGCCGGCATGGAAAAAAGTGAATAGGGACAAAAAAAGAGATTAAATTATGGAAGATATTATAAAACTGAATGAAAAATGGATAGAAAAAGCGCCAAAAGATATAATGCTATGGGGCTTTGAGCACTCAAATAATCCAATCTTAACTACAAATTTTAGGCCCTATGAAGTTGCGATACTGCATTTATGCACAAGCATAATGCCTGAATTAAAAATTGTATGGTGTGATTCTGGTTACAATACTAAAGCAACATATATTTACGCTGAAAAAATTATTGCTGACTTAAATCTTAATATACATCTATACACTCCAAAACAAACATCAGCTCACCGGGAGGTCTTTATGGGTGAGGTACCTGAAGTTGATGATCCAAGGCATGCAGAATTTACGGAGCAAGTAAAATTGGAGCCTTTTAGAAGAGCGATGAGTGAAATTAATCCTGATCTTTGGATAACCAACTTAAGAAAAGGGCAAACAGCCTTCAGGGATGGTTTAAATATTATTTCTCAAACAAAAAAAGGGTTGTTAAAGCTAAGTCCTTTTTATCATTGGTCTGATAAAAACCTAGATGTTTATATGGAAGAAAATAGCTTACTAAATGAATATGATTATTTTGACCCAACAAAGGTGGACGAAAAAAGAGAGTGTGGTTTGCATAGTAAAGAGAGTCAATAATGAGTAAAAAAATAAGTCATTTGGATTGGCTTGAATCAGAAGCAATCCATATTATGAGAGAGGTCGCAGGACAATGTTCGAATCCAGTCCTTCTATTTTCTGGTGGTAAAGATTCTTTATGTCTATTGAGGATTGCTGAAAAAGCTTTTAGGCCAGGTCGATTCCCCTTCCCACTCATGCATATTGATACCGGACATAATTATCGGGAAGTTATCAATTTTAGAGACCATAAAACTGAGGAATTAGGAGAGCGTTTAATTGTTGCATCAGTAGAGGAATCCATGGCTAAGGGAACGGTTGTTTTGAAAAGCAAGAACGAACCAAGAAATAAATATCAATCAATAACGTTGCTGGAAGCAATTGAAGAACATGAATTTGATTGCTGTATTGGAGGTGCCAGACGAGATGAAGAAAAGGCAAGAGCAAAAGAACGTATCATGAGCTTTAGGGATGAATTTGGCCAATGGGATCCAAAGAATCAAAGACCCGAATTATGGAATTTATATAATGCCAAAGTCCATAAAGGCGAAAATATACGAGCGTTCCCTATTTCAAACTGGACTGAAATGGATGTATGGCAATACATAGAACGAGAAAAGTTAGAATTACCAAGCATATATTTTGCTCACAATAGAGATATTGTTAAAAGGTCTGGGGCAATAGTACCTATTACCGAGGTTACCCCGCCGATGCCAGGAGAAAAAATTGAAAATCTTACAGTGCGATTTAGAACCGTTGGTGATATCACTTGTACTGCACCTGTATTAAGTGAAGCAGATACTGTTGAGAAAATTATTATGGAAACAGCATCGACTGTAATAACAGAGCGAGGAGAAACCAGATTGGATGATCAAGTATCCGATGCATCTATGGAACAAAGAAAGAAAGAAGGCTACTTTTAATGAACGATACGAATAAAAATAATACTGTTTTACGCTTCATGACATGCGGTAGTGTCGATGACGGCAAAAGTACACTTATTGGAAGATTATTATTTGATACCAAAACCATCCTAACAGATACATTAAGTCACATAGAAAAGACCTCTAAAAAAAGAGGGATGTCTGCATTAGATTTATCCTTAATCACAGACGGCTTGCAGGCAGAACGGGAACAAGGCATCACTATTGATGTGGCTTATAGGTACTTTAGCACTGGGACAAGAAAATACATCATCGCTGATGCCCCAGGTCATGAGCAGTACACAAGGAATATGGTAACTGCAGCATCTACAGCCCAGCTTGCAATCATTTTAATTGATGGACGCAAAGGTATGCTTACCCAAACGAAAAGACACTCATACATTGCAAAATTATTAGGGATTAAACATATCGTTGTAGCCGTAAATAAAATGGATTTAATTGATTATGATGAAAAAAAATATCAAGAAATATGTGACGCCTATCGTTCTTTCGCTTCCGCGATTGAACTTAACCAGCCAGAAGTGAGTATCAGTTTTATACCTATGTCAGCACTGAATGGTGACATGATAGTAGAGAGAGGAAATTCTATGGAATGGTATAAAGGTCCTGCTTTGTTGGATATTCTTGAAACACTTGATACTTTAGAAAATCTAAACCAATCGTCACTTCGCCTTCCAATACAATATGTTTGTAGGCCTAGGGAATCAGAAAATAAAGAATTGCATGATTTTAGAGCATTTATGGGGCGCATAGAATCAGGATTATTAAGAATAAACGACAAAATTCGAGTACTACCATCAAATCATGAATCCTCAATCAGTGAAATTCGAATCGGAGATAAACTTCTTAATGAGGCAACATTCGAGCAATCAGTTACTGTATCCCTCCATGATGAAATTGACATTTCTAGGGGCGATATGATTATCCATCAAAATGATGACTTATCAGCAATAAAAAGTTTTAATGCTACGATATGTTGGTTATCAGAAACAGATTTGACTCCAAATAGAACATATTTAATTATGCATACCTCAAGAACCTCTAAAGCAAAAATAGCCAATATACATCATAAGATAAATATTAATACGATTGAGAAAGAGGATGCATTGAATTTAAAGACTAATGATATTGCAAACATTAGCTTTAAATTAGCCCAACCCTTAATAGTTGACAACTATGCTAATCATAAAGGTACAGGTGCATTTATAATAGTGGATGAGACGACCTTCCATACTGTGGGTGCCGGAATGATTAATTCTATAGATTAGTATTTAAAAATAAATTAAAATACGAATAAATTTTTGTAAGGACGATATATGACCTACGTAGTAACCCAAAGTTGTATTCAATGTAAGTATACCGATTGTGTCGATGTATGCCCTGTCGACTGTTTTGTTGAGGGCCCAAATTTTTTAGCAATTGATCCCGAGGAGTGCATTGATTGTACTTTGTGTGTAGCAGAATGTCCGGTAGAGGCCATATTTTCAGAAGATGATGTACCGGAAGATCAATTAGAATTTATAGAAATAAATGCTAAATTAGCTAAAGTATGGCCGATCATTACTGAAAAAAAAGATGCATTACCAGATGCTGATAACTTTGCATCACAAACTAATAAAAGAGAGCTTTTAGTAGAGGAATAAATTAATTATGCAAACCAATATTTGCCTTACCCTTTTTTTAGCTGTAAGTATTTTTTTGGCTAGCTGTGGGGATGGGCATTATGTAAATGTGAGACCAGGATCTGAAAATATACACGTTGCTTCCTCGCTTGACGAAGTAAATAATTGTTCTGATAAAGGTAATAATAGGGTAAGAATTACTGGGTATGCTGAGAGACTCTCAAGTTATATTAAAAAAGATCTAATCCAATTAAGTAAAAATGCTGCCGCTGATGTTGGAGCTAATACTATAATTATGGGTGAATATCACGAAAATGGAAATGGAACACAATCTGCAACATTTAATGCTTTTTTATGTAAATAATACTTTTTAAATACGCCACAGCTTTGTTTTAAAAATAGCAAAAAACCCTAAAGATAAAAGAATAAATAACCCAACTGAAAGACCAAAGGTTGAAAACCATAATATTGGCACAATAATTCCTGCCACTACTGAAGAAAAAAGCATTTGCATAAATGCTTGGCCGGACGCAGCAGTCCCTCTCATTTTTGGAAATTGATCAAGTGCAGCAATAGAAATTACAGGCATAACTGCAGCCATTCCTATATTATAAAGAGCTACTAGTCCTATATTGAGTTTCGGATCATTTGCAAAGAAAAAGCAAAATAATAAATTAATCGACACAACAAAGAACATCCAATAATATCCTTTTCTCAATAATGCAGATGGACTAATTTTTCCTGCTGATCTTTTGGCAATAAATGATCCAATCATCATGCCTAATACTGTTGGGATAAATAAATAACCAAACTGTTGAGATGAAAATCCAAGGTGGTCCATTAAGAATACTGGGCTAGCAAGGACATAAAGAAAGAATGCAGAAAAATTACAAGATACTGCCACGATTAATAATAAAAATTCCTTATTGGTGCCTAATGTTCGATATCTCCTCAGAACTTTCTTAAAAGAAAATGAAAGTCGATCTTTGATTGGCATAGTTTCTGGGAGTATGTATGAGCTCATAATTATCATCATAGCTGCATAAAAAGATAGAAAAATAAAAATAGCATGCCAGTCAAAACCAAGTAATAATCCCCCTATCATAGGGGCAATTGCAGGAGCAATTCCAAAAATAATTTGTATAGTTGCCATTACCCTTTGTGCTTGGGGACCTTCATATAAATCACGAACCATCGCTCTAGCAACAACATTTCCTGCTCCACCACCTACTCCTTGAAGTGCCCTAAAAAACCATAACATCTCAATTGAGTTGGATAGTGCGCACCCTATTGATGCTACAAAAAATAAAGCAAGACCCCACTGGATAGTTCTAATTCTTCCGATTGTATCTGATATAGCCCCATGAAATAACGTCATGATTGTATAAGGAACTAAATAAAATGTTAACGATTGTTGAATGGACTCCGGAGAAGTAAAAAAATCATCAGCGATGATATGAAATGCAGGTAGATAGGTATCAATTGCGAAGGGAGCAAGACTCGCCAGCATTGCGAGAGTAATAACTCGAGAATTTAGAAAAAGATGCATACTGAAATACTACCCTTTTATTATGGGGTAGCGTGGAATTTTGCTAGCCTTTCTTTTTCTTCACCATCAGAAATTTTCTTTGAATTTTTATTTGATCTAAACATTATAGGTTTAGCTTCAACTCCAGGATTTTCTGTATTTTTTATTGCTTCATCAATCAAATGACGATGTGGTGATTTTGAGCAAACTGGATCAGCACTTTCGGCATCGCCAGAGAGTAAAAGAGCTTGACATCGGCATCCACCTAAATCATTTTCTTTTTCAGAACAAGATCTGCATGGCTCTTTCATCCAGTCATCACCACGAAACTTATTGAAAGCAGGTGAATCGTACCATATCTGTTTTACATCTGTATTTTTGACATTAGGGAATTCTAAATTTGGTATAACTCTTGCTGAGTGACATGGAAGGACATCCCCATTTGCAGTAACTATCATGAATACTTCCCCCCAACCATTCATACATTTTTTTGGTCGATCATCATAATAGTCTGGCACCACAAAGAAAATCTTCATTTTATTACCAATACGCTCTCGAAATTCATTGGTAACTTTTTCTGCATGCAAGACTTGTTCTTTTTTTGGCATTAACTGATCTCTATTCACCAATGACCATCCATAATATTGGGTATTAGCTAACTCAATATAATCAGCCCCTAAGCCCTCAGCCATCTCAAGAATCTCTTTAATATGATCAATATTATATCTATGTAAAACGACATTAAGAACCATTGGATATCCCCTATCCTTAATCATTGCCGCTATTTTTTGTTTTAATTTGAAAGTTTTAGTGTTGGTTATAAAATTATTTATTTCTTCGGTAATGTCATGCATTGATAATTGAATATGATCAAGACCTCCATCCTTCAATGCGTCGATTCTTTTTTCATTCATCCCTGCGCCAGAGGTAATTAAATTACTGTAATATCCTAACGAGCTAGCCTCAGTAACTATTTCTTCAATATCTTTTCTTAATAAAGGTTCTCCACCAGAAATTCCAAGTTGTGCAGCCCCTAAATCCCTTGATTGTCTTAAAACTTTAATCCACGCATCGGTATCCAGCTCATTTTGAGTGTGTTTATCAAAATCTGTAGGGTTATAACAAAAGGCACATTGGAGTGGACATTGATATGTTATTTCTGCAAGCAACCAAAGAGGTTGTGTTGCGGTAGTGTTACTTGATACGCCATTATTTTTTTCAGCCATTTTGTATCCCTTAATTAACCTTTTCTACCCAAGCTTTTTCAAGAGCCATCTCAATCATACCAGTAATATCATTTTCCAAACCTGGTGTATCAGGAAATTTTTTATTTAGCTCTGCAACTATTGCTGAAACCGGATTTTCGCCATCAACTAATTTTAATACCTCACCAGCGCCGCCATTTAATTTAACCATACCTTCAGGAAATAAAATAACATAACAGTCTTGCGCCTTTTCCCATTGAAACCTGTGGTGTGGGGCAATCTTATAGATATCTTTATGGTCAATAGTCATTATTTTACAGGTTGCCTTAAATAATCTTGATTTTCCACCTTTATATTAGATGATGCAAGCATAATTGAATCGGCTATTACCCATAGAACATTTAACTTAAATTGCAAAATTTCTAGCGCTTTTTCTTGCATTTCCCTTGTACTGCTAAAGTAATCAAGTGTCACACCTAATCCATGCTCAACGTCTCTTCTGGCTTCAGTTAAACGTTTCTTAAAATAGCTTAAGCCTGACTCGTCAATCCATGGGTACATTGAGGGCCAGGAACTAATTCTTTGTTGGTGTATATGTGGGGCAAATAATTCTGTTAAAGATGAACAAACAGATTCCTGCCAAGTTCTTTGTTTTGCAAAATTGATATATGCATCTACTGCAAATTTAACTCCTGGACTGACATGTTTTAAAGATGTAACATCCTCACGTTCCAAGCCTACCGCTCTGCCTAGATTAATCCAAGCTTCAATTCCACCTTCTGCATCTCCCTCTCCGTCATGATCCAATATTCGGACTATCCACTCCTTCCTTATATCTTTATCGGAGCAATTTGATAATATGGCTGCATCTTTTAAAGGTATACTAATTTGGTAATAAAATCGGTTTAGCACCCAGCTTTGAAGTTGTTCTTTTGACAATTTACCTTCATACATCATGACATGAAAAGGATGGTAAATATGATACCCCTTCCCTTTTTCTCTTAATCTGTTCTCAAATTCTTCTCTTGTCCACGGCTTTGTCATTTTTTTTCCTTAAATAATAATGTCCATACCATCGTAGGACACTTCTATATTATTTGAATTCAAGATTTTTCTCTCTTCGGATTCCTGGTTAAGGATTGGATTGGTATTGTTAATATGAATAAGAATTTTACGAGGTTTTTGGAGTGAAGTAAGGGTATCAATGATTCCCCCTTTGCTTGACTGGTCTAAGTGCCCCATTTCACTTGCCAACTTATTATTAACCCCGGCTCTTGCCATTTCATCGTTGGTCCATACAGTCCCGTCAATTAGGACGACATCCGCATTTTTCAAATATTCATATACATGATCCTCAATAACCCCCAAACCTGGAGCATAAAAAAGATTTTTTCCTGTTTCTGTATCCTCTATTTTATATCCAACATTATCTCCCGGAACAGTATTATGCCTATGAGGAGAGTATGGTGGCGCTTCGCTTTGAAGTGGGACAGCAGTAAAAATTATATTATCAGCTTTTGGAATAGTATATGGCACTTGTTCAGTAGATACTTCATGCCAATTTACACCACGAAAATGACCTAATATATTAAAAATGGGGTATCCCGTTGTCATATCCTCATATACAGATTTAGTGCAATATATATCCCAAGGTTTGTCGTGCTCTCTTAGGATAAGTAAGCCGGTGGTATGGTCTATTTGACTATCAGTTATTATGATGGAGGATATACCAGTATCCCTTATTTTTCTCGCGGGTTGGAGTGGTGGAAATGATTCTATTTGAGCTCTGATATCAGGAGAGGCATTAATTAGAATCCAATCTACGCCGTTTGCACTGACGGTTATTGAAGACTGGTTTCTTGCTTTAAAATTTGGATTACCTGCCCTGAGACCTTTACAATTTTCACCATTATCGTTCCATTGTGGAAATCCACCGCCAGCTGCAGAACCAAGCACTCTAATATGCATAACTATCCATTCAAGAAAATTAAATTAAAGTGCATAGTGAAGGAGTTTGGTGGAATCTAACAGGGGAAAATATCTAAAGCAAACTCATGAAATCCATGAGTTAAATAGATATTTCTCTACCTAATATTTTAGCTATCGCAGTTAGTTCATTCATTAAATTCTTTAATTCTTCAGGGTTTATTGCTTGATCAGCATCACACCATGCATCACAAGGTGTTGGATGCATTTCAACTAACAAGCCATCAGCACCTGCAGCAATTCCTGCTCTCGATAGGGCTGCAACCATCCAAGCTTTCCCACCAGCATGAGAGGGATCAATAATTACTGGTAAATGTGTCTCCCTTTTCATAACAGGTATTGCTGTTACATCAAGAACATTTCGGTAATATGTTTCAAAGGTTCGTATTCCTCTTTCGCAAAAAATTATATTATGATTACCTCCAGCTGCAATATATTCTGCAGCCATTAACCACTCAGAGATTGTTGCAGACATCCCTCTTTTGAGTATAACTGGTACTTGTAATTTTCCTACTTCCCTTAATAATTCAAAGTTTTGCATGCTTCGCGTGCCAATCTGAATTACATCTACATTTTGCTCTAGAAACTTATCAAGATGCCTTACATCTAAAAGTTCTGTTACGATTGGTAAGCCCTCTTTATCGGCAGCCTTTCTAAACATTTCAAGCCCATCAAAACCTGTACCCTGGAAGCTGTAAGGGCTAGTTCTGGGTTTAAAAGCCCCTCCTCTCATAAGTTTAACTCCAGCAGCTTTTACTGCTTTTGCTGAATTATCCATTTGTTCTGGGGTTTCAACTGAGCATGGTCCCGAAATGATTTGAATATTATTTCCACCAATAGGATGCCCAGATATATCAATTACACTGTCATCTGATCGCCACTCTCTTGATACAATTTTATATGGCTTTACAATTCTTAAGGCTTGTTCAACACCCGGCAAAGACTCAAGTAGCTCTGGGTCCAAAAGACGTTCGTCTCCAATAGCCCCAATCACCGTTTTCTCAACACCTTTGGAAACATTTCCCTCTAGGCCCTTATCTCTGATTTTTATAAGAACATTGTCAATTTGTTCCTCTGTTGCGGTTTTATTCATTACGATAATCATAAGAATCCTATAAATTACAATTGCTTAAAAATTTTATAAATTTATCATTTTCCTCTTTTAAACCAATACTTACCCTTAAAAAGGCAGGTAATTTATAGTTTGCAATTGGTCGAACGATAACACCATTTTTTAATAAATGGTGATAATACAGCATTGCTTGAATCTCGTCTTCTAATTTAAAGCTTATAAAGTTTCCAAAAGAAGGAATATATTGAATATCTAAACTATCTAATGCTTCGGAAATTTGCTTCATACCCTGTGAGTTTATCTTTTTACTTAATTGAATAAAATCATCATCATCAAGGGAAGCAATTGCAGCTTGCTGTGCCAAATAATTTACATTAAATGGCTGTCTAATTCTATTCATAATTTCTATTAAATACGATGAGCCTGCACCAAAACCTACTCTCAATCCCGCCAGGCCATAGGCCTTAGAAAAGCTTCTTGAAATTATCAAATTTTCGAAGTTCGAAAGCCAAGAGAAGGCTATAGTCTTATGCTCATCAATTAGGTATTCATCATAAGCCTCGTCAAGAACAACAATTATACTAGTAGGAATATTAT
>ERZ802830.3735-NODE-3735-length-12631-cov-7.2593_pt1 | contig 12631 bp, 10 predicted proteins | sample MGYA00345654_ERZ802830 | MGnify/ENA primary metagenome ERZ802830 (study PRJEB30503, sample SAMEA104212375) | marine metagenome | biome: Westerlies Biome; feature: [SRF] surface water layer (ENVO:00010504) within the epipelagic zone...; material: water... | reverse complement strand
GGAAACTTGTACGTTCCTTTTGGTGCACCCTCTAACGCCTGTCAAAATCCCAAAAGAACGCCGCTCCAACCTGGAATGGATCCGTGTCCCCAACTCGAAAAACACGGAGGAATCTGGGTTTTTGATGCAGAAACTCTAAATCAAACACAAGAAGACGGAAGACGCTATGCCACTGGGATTCGAAGTATCGTTGGTATGGACTGGAATTCAGAGGATGAGAGCCTCTATGCGGTTGTTCACGGACGTGACGATTTGTATCGTTTGTGGCCCGACCGGTATTCTCCCTGGGACAGTGCGGTACTTCCCTCAGAAGAATTTTTAAAAATTGAAGAAGGTGACAATTTCGGTTGGCCCTATTGTTATTACGATCAAATTCAAGGAACACGAGTTTTGTCTCCTGAATACGGGGGAGATGGAAAAAAACTAGGTTCTTGCGCAGATTACAAACCCCCTATTATGGGATTTCCTGGACACTGGGCACCAAACGATTTGGTGTTTTACAAAGGCGATGCGTTTCCAGATTATTATAAAAACGGAGCCTTTATTGCCTTTCACGGATCCACCAATCGTGCCCCCTATCCGCAGTCAGGCTATTTTATTGGTTTTGTCCCTTTTAAGAATGGTGTCCCAGCAGGGGAAGTGGATATTTTTGCAGATGGTTTTGCACAAGTAGATCCCATCCTCAGTGTACGTGATGCTGTGTACCGACCAATGGGAATTGCCTTTGCGCCAGACGGAACCCTATACATCGGAGATACCGAAAAGGGCAGAATTTGGAGTGTGAAGTTTACCGGCGATAAAAGCAAATTTGGAACTGCTTCACTTGCAAAAATGGAAGCGAGAAAACTCCTCTCGCACTTTAGAACTCCCGATCCTGAACAAGATAATTTGGGTGAAAAAAACCTGACAGGAGGAAAATTAATTTATAAAACCTATTGTGCAGCTTGTCATCAAAGAAACGGAAAAGGAGCTTCTGGAAGGTTTCCTCCGCTCGACAAAACCCATTGGGTGGTGGGTGACAAAGAACGATTGGTTCATCTAATTCTCAATGGAATGCAGGGACCCATTAAAGTCAATGGAGAAGATTACAACAGCATGATGCCCCAACACAGCTTCCTCAAGGATGTAGAAATTGCAAAAGTATTGACCTATATTAGAACTAACTTTGGAAACGAGGCCTCTAAAGTAACCGTTGATGAAGTAAAAAAATACCGAGAATCCAATTCAAAAAAACAATCAAAATAATATTTCTATGAAATCACATTTTTTTAAACTTCTGTTTTTTATTGCTTTATTTTCTTTTTATTCATGTGAAGCACAACAATATGACCTTATAATACGAAATGGACACTTGATTGATGCCAAAAACAATTTGGATCAAAAAATGGATCTTGCAATACAAGACGGTAAGATTGCTGCGATAGAAAAATCCATTGCGCCTGAGCAGGGTAAAAAAGTTATTGATGCTGAAGGACTGATTGTAAGTCCCGGATTGATCGATATGCACAGTCACAATTTTCACGGAACCCAACCCAAAAAATACTTAGCCAATAGTTTTACGGCTTTACCTCCTGATGGTTTTACTTTTCGAAATGGGATTACCACTCTCGTAGATGCAGGAAGTCCCGGATGGCGAAATTTTGATCTCTATAAAAAGCAAACCATTGACCAATCGAAAACTCGAGTCCTTACCTTTTTAAATATCGTTGGAAACGGAATGGCAGGTGGGGCAATAGAACAAAATTTGGAGGATATGGATCCTGAAACCAGTGCCGAATTTGCCCAAAAACACACAGACTATGTGGTTGGATTTAAGTTGGCACACTTCAATGGATATAACTGGACCCCTACGGAGCATGTGGTCCGTGCGGGTGAATTAGCCAATATGCCTGTAATGATCGATTTTGGAGGGAGTGATCCCGAACTTCCATTAGAAAAATTATTGCTTGAAAAATTGAGACCTGGAGATGTATTTACCCATGCATATGCCCATGTTAAAGGAAGAACACCCATCGTGGATGAGACCGGAAAAGTACGTCCCTATGTATTTCAAGCCCAAGAAAAAGGAATTGTCTTTGACGTAGGGCATGGCGGAGGGAGTTTTGTTTTTGAACAAGCCGTTCCCGCTATGGAACAAGGATTAAAACCCAATACCATCAGCACCGACTTACATACAGGAAGCATGAATGGGGGTATGAAAAATCTGCTGAATGTGATGTCTAAATTTCTCAATTTAAAAATGCCCCTTTCAGAAGTCTTCGCAGCGGCAACTTGGTATCCTGCTCAAGTCATTCAAAAACCAGCACTAGGACATTTGAGCGTAGGTGCAGAAGCAGATGTGTCTTTACTTCGACTTTTAGAAGGTGATTTTGGATTTGTTGATACTGCAAAAAAGAAGATGAAGGGAACCCAAAAATTGGTTTGTGAACTGACCCTCCGAGAAGGAAACGTGGTTTATGATCTCAATGGTTTGTCGAGTCCCCTTTGGAAATAAAAAGTCTATGAAAACCTATCCTAAAATTTCACTTTTGCTTTCGGCACTCTTCGGGTTGATGAGTCTCTATTATTTTATCACCCAGCAGGCTACTGATGCAGGGGTTTGGCTGGTTGGATTTTTTATTTTTTTAGCCCTTGGCTTTAGAGGAATCCCCGCATTAAAAGGACTGTCCTTTACCATATTAATTTTTGCGGCAGTAAGTATTTCTATGTATTTCCCTGCTCCCTTTATAGAGTTGGGAGGAGTTCAAATGAAAGTGCTTATTGTACCCTTATTGCAAATCATCATGTTTGGAATGGGGACTGCGATGAGTCTCAAAGATTTTTACGGGGTCATAAAAATGCCCAAAGGAGTTTTGGTGGGCTTACTTTGTCAATTTAGCATCATGCCCTTGGTTGGATTTTCTCTGGCAACGCTTTTTCAATTTCCCCCGGAAATTGCTGCTGGGGTCGTTTTGATCGGTTCCTCCCCCAGTGGTTTAGCGTCCAATGTCATGGCGTATTTAGCCAATGCAAATGTTGCACTTTCTGTGACGCTAACTGCAGTAGCTACGGTTTTAGCTCCTTTTGTGACACCTCTACTGATGGAGTTTTTTGCAGGTGCCTTCGTGCCTATAGATTTTTGGGCAATGATGTTCAGTATTGTAAAGATTGTCATTCTTCCGATTGCATTAGGATTGATTTTCAATCACTTTTTTCATGGAAAAACCCCCTGGCTTGACAAAAGTATGCCCCTCATTTCTATGGCAGCGATTGTCATGATCATTACCATTATTACTGCTGCAGGAAGAGACAATTTGTTGACCATTGGTGTATTCTTAATTCTAGCCTCGATCATACATAATATTTTGGGGTATTTTTTCGGATATTGGGGTTGTCGAGTTTTGAATATGAAAGAACAAGACTGCCGGACCATAGCCCTAGAAGTGGGGATGCAAAATGGGGGGCTGGCATCGGGGATAGCACTGGAAATGGGGAAGGTCGCAACCGTTGGTTTGGCCCCTGCCGTATTTGGTCCGTGGATGAATATTTCAGGTTCTTCTTTAGCCTCCTGGTGGCGCAACAAAAAAATTGAATAATCAAACAAACTGTACAAATGAATTTTATAAAACTAAACATCCTTCTTTTGCTTTGTACAACCTACTTTGTAAAGGCTCAAGATCTCTCCGTAGAACAAATGACCTTTTTAACTCTCCTTTGGGAAGGGGCCCGTTTTGACGATGGTCGACCCCGAGTAGGTGATGATATTTTAAACCGCATGAAACAGGTCAGTATAGAAGAAGCCTGGGGCGTACTGAGAAACGAAGGCTACCACAACCAATTTGAAAGTGGCTGGGAACCCCTCCACCCCGAAGTTCCAATGGTGGGGCGGGCACTTACTGTACAATACCTCCCCAATCGCCCAGATGTGGCCCAGCAAATCATCAAAAAAGGAAAAGCTGAGGGTGCAGTCGGAAATACAAACTCATGGCCTATCGATCAACTGGTGGAAGGCGATATTTATGTCGCAGATGGGTTTGGAAAAATCGTAGATGGTACACTGATTGGAGACAACTTAGGAAACGCCATTTATGCCAATTCTAAAAACGGGGTGGTCTTTAACGCCTCCAGCAGAGACCTTGAAGGGCTTTCACAAATCGAGGGGTTTAATGCGTTTGTACGTGGTTGGCATCCGTCTTTTTTAACTGAAGTGATGCTGCTTAACATCAACTTTCCTGTTCGTATAGGGGCCGCAACGGTTATGCCTGGCGATGTGGTCTTGGCCAAAAAAGAAGGAGTAATTTTTATCCCCGCACATTTGGCTGAAAAAGTTGTCGTTACCTCCGAAGTGGTTCGCCTGCGCGATCTCTTTGGGATTAGTAGATTGAAGGAAGGTGTTTATTCTCCAGGGCAAATAGATGCTAAATGGACCGATGCAATAGAAAAAGATTTTTCCAATTGGTTAAAAGATCATATAGACGAGTTGCCCGTACCAAAAGATCAAATCAAAGCCTTATTGGAAAAAAGAACTTGGTAACTAATAAATTAACAATCAAATATTAATACACATGAAACTAAATGAACAAAGAAGATCCAGTTTAAAAAAAATAGCCTTTGCTGTGACTGGAATTTTTGGCTTTGGTGTTGCTAAAGCCGCAGAAGGTACCCCTTCTAAAAAAGTGGTGGGAACAGTTGTCAAAGACCAAAATATTCCGCTATTTTCTGGGGCAGTCAAACACGGTAATACACTCTATATTGCTGGAAAAGGAGCCCATTTTGAGGGAGATATCAAAGCCCATACCGACCATGTACTGAAAGAACTGGAAAAAGAGCTGGTCCGCAATGGATCCTCGATGGAACAGGTCTTAAAAGTCAACGTGTATCTGGCAGATCTGGCCGATTATAAAGGGATGAACGAAGTGTTTCGAGGACGTTTTGGGGACAGCCCACCCGTTCGTACTACTGTGGCTACTTACGGAGGAGTTCCTGGGAATTCACTTGTGGAAATGGACTGTATCGCTGCTGTAAACTCTTAAATAAGTAACTATGATCAACAGAAGAAAACTATTAAAATCCATTACTGCACTGCCTTTTGTAGGAAGCTTTGTAGGGATTCAAGAACTGAGTGCACAAACCTCCGTTACGAAAACGGTAGGAACAGCACTAGAACGTGATTTTTTCAAAGAATTGGGGCTTCGCACTTTTATCAATGCTGCAGGGACCTATACCTCAATGACGGGTTGTTTAATGCCTAAAGAGGTAACAGATGCCATTGGGTATGGCGCGACAGAATATGTCAACCTGGACGACCTTCAAGACAAAGTAGGTGAACGCATCGCCGAATTATTATCCTGTGAATACGCTACGGTGACTTCAGGATGTTTTGGAGCCATGTCCATCGCTATGGCAGGGGTGCTGTGTGGTAACGATCCAAAAAAAGTAAAACAACTGCCCAATACCGAAGGTTGGGCCAATGAGGTTATCATTCAAGAAGGACATCAGATTGGCTATGCGCAAGCACTAACCAATGTAGGGGCTAAGGTCGTTTTGGTTAAAACTGCCAAAGAGATGGAAAAAGCCATCAATAAAAAAACAGCCATGATGTGGTTTTTAAATGCCAATACCGAAAACGGTGAAGTGAAATGGGAAGAATTTGTTGCAATAGCTAAGAAACACAACATTCCAACTTTTATTGACTGTGCAGCAGATGTACCTCCTGTTTCCAATTTATTCCGGTTTACAGAAATGGGATTTGATATGGTAGGTTTTTCGGGAGGAAAAGGGCTTCGCGGGCCACAAAGTGCAGGGCTTTTATTGGGGAAAAGAAAATACATTGAAGCCGCTCGTATGCACACTCCTCCCCGTGGTGAAACCATTGGAAGAGGAATGAAGGTCAACAAAGAAGAGGTTTTAGGAATGTTGGTTGCTCTTGAGCTCTATTTAAATAAAGACCATGACAAAGAATGGAAACTTTGGGAAGATCAAATTGAATTGATCAGTAACAGTGCCCTCGCCGTAGAGGGTGTTCGAACAGAAATTCACGTGCCCAAGCACGCCAATCACGTACCTAGTTTACGAATCCGATGGGATGAAAACAAAGTCAAAATTACCGCTGATGAAGCGCGAAGACAGTTGCGTGAAGGTCACCCTTCGATTCAAACAGTTGGTAATAAAACTACAATAGGAATCACCACCTGGATGATGACGCCTGGACAAGAACGGATTGTCGCCAAAAGGGTTCATGAAATTTTAAAAAGTGCGACCTAAAGGCTAGAGATTTCTTTTTAGATTAAAACACCACAATCTCGTCCGCGTATAAAAATGCAGGTTTTCCTGCATTGATATGCCAAGCGGGCATTTGGAGTACACTTTCTGCATGTACCTTGATGTAACGTGCCTTTGTGTTGGTAAAAGCAGTGCTAAAGGTGTGAAAAGGTACCTTTACGATATCCGGATTTTTGGCCGGGTCAGGCTCATGTGGATTCTGCACATTTACCGCTTCAGAATAGGTTTTTCCATCAGTAGAGAGCGCATAAGAAACAGCCGTAGGAAGTATCAATTGGTGCCAGTTGGCTTGTGCTTGGACATTGAGGAAGTCCATTTGCACGGTGGTGATCTCTTGGACGGCTCCTAGGTCCAAGACAAAGTCCATATGCACTCCTTTGTAGGAAACCCAATTGGCGTCCTTATCAGGAAATCTCCAAGACTCAAAAGCGCCAAAAATCCCATCGGTCAGGCGGGAAACTTCCGCTACTCCTCTGCTAGGAGTGGTGATTGGAATTATTTTTTTCTGATAGGAAAGGGCCTTCTTCATTTGTTCCATTCGGTCAAACATTCTTTTGAAGTTCAGTCCGTAATCTTCCAAAGTAATGGCACGTTCTCCGATTCGCTGGATTCCCGCATTTTTGGCTTGCGCTAAGAAATTTGCAACTTTTTCTTTCATTTCGGGTTTTACGATAACCTTCTCCGAACTGTCTAGCGTATAAAAACTGCCAGGTGCTCCCAAAGGAATCTGTCCTGCAATTTGAATTTCAGCGATGACTAATGGAAGTCGGGCTTCGCGTATGCGTTTCAAGGTCACTGGTTCCGTTTCGGTCTCTTGTTCCGCCTGGTCAAACAAACGACTGTACTGCTCCATCATTTCGGGGGACAAATAATTGGCAACCGCATCGCGGGGGTCTCCAAAAATATTGAGTCTAAAATTGTCTTGTAGTAAGGCTTTTCGCATTTGATCGATATACTGGCGAACAAAAGGGGCTCCAGCGCCATAATAGCCCTGTAGGAAATCATCGATTATGGCTTCAGGATCGGCTTCGGGGTTCCACATCAACTTGGAAATGAGATAGGCTCTGAGGTGGCCAAACTCTCCTTTGTTTCCCGTGGCCTGCATAAACAACGCGCCGACGCTATTTTTGATGTAAAACTTAATATTGGGACCAATGGTATGCAAGTTTGGAAAGGGACTTACGGGATTTGCAAATTGTATGTTGTAGTCCCAGATCAAAATGTCTTCACTCATTTTTCCCCAGTCTTCTAAGTCTTTGGTAAAGGCTGGGTCGGTATCAAAAACCGGTTTTTCTCTGGTGCTTTCAATGTTGCAGAGCATGATGTTCACATTGGGTTCCGCGAGGATGTTACTGGGTGCGGCCCGAGTATACCAATAGGCTAAAGTGGAAATAATCTTGTCTGGAAATTCTCGTGCTACTTTGTTGACAAACCAAATCATAGATCCGCTGGGGAGGTTGCCGTATTTTTTATTTAGCACAGTACAGGGCCCGCATTGGCAGTATTTGTCGTTGTCGTTTTGACTTACTGACCAATATTTTGCTTTCGGATTTGCTTCAATTCGTTTGCGTAGATCTGTTACCAAGGTTTGGAACATCGCTTCGTTAGACAAACACAATTGGGTTACTGGATTTCGTTCTCCATCGATCAAAGAAAAATATTCGGGATGGGTTTTCCCGTATTTTTCTGCAGGAACTAAAACCTCAAAGGTATGTACAAAAAGACCCCAAGTATCTCTTGAAGAAAGTTTGTGCCAAGCGGCATATTCTTCATCACGGGCGTCATAATACGAGGTGGTTCGGTATTTAATCCCCGGAATTTTTATTTCATTCTCTGGAAGGGTAAAAGATGCTTTGGTGGGAAGCAGTACCTCATCATCCGAACTGTATTTTCGGAAACCAAAAAATTCCAATAGCGAATAGATCCCATGAAGCAATCCTTTTTCAGATCCTCCTGTAAGTAAAAAGTCATTTCCCAAACGATGGAATTGATAGCCGTCTTCTTCTAGGAGTTTAGTTTCCAGAGCAACAGACTGGGCTGCTTGCGTATTTCCTAGATAAATTGCATTTTCACCTTGATAGTGGTCTTCACCAACAACAGTTAGTGCTGGGCTTGCAATTTTGGATAATAAAGTACGCAATTCTGCAGCAGCTTTTTGCTCTAGGGGACTTGCCTCTTTAGGAATGACTATACTGAAGTTTGTACTCCCTTCTAGAATCAATTTTTTTAGTGTGCCAAAATCCCCGTTACACGCATAATGTGACAAGGTCGCTATTCCTCCCAATGCTAATCCTGAGGTTTTTAAAAATGTAGCACGTGAAATCGGGGTTTTTTTAGTCTTCATACTGACGTCTTTAAAATCGTTATTTAAAAGAAAAAGATTCCTTACGGTTTCTTTTCACTGTATCAAGTTAACAGTTTTTTTGTGAAAAAAGTCTTGGCGCTTTGCTTTATAAAATGGGGCCGTTTAGCACATTATTAATCGCAGAAACACTGCCACTAAGAGAGTTATATCCCTGAATGACTTGGTGTTCCGCTCGTATCGTCAGGGTACATGCGTCTCCTCTTTTGAGGATTTTTAAAAATTCCTCAACTTCGTATTTTTCATTTGAAATAAGGTCTTCCAGTTCTAAAATCCGCAACTGTTTATTTAAAACGAGGGAACGTTTTACTTTAATTTTTCGGTCTGCAATTTCTAAAAGTACGTAGTACTTTTGATTTCTTTTAAACAGATTTGCCTGTATTGAAAAATCCAATCCCAATTTTCTTGATTTAGAAAGATATAACGTTACGGTATCCCGAACTTCAAAATCAAACTCCACTGATCCTATCGCTTCTATAGATTTTTTGGCATTATTGACGCGATACTCCCATTGAGAGACTCCTTTGGTAGCAAAAAGTACTAGTACAAGGACTAGTTTGAGGTGTAATTTCATTGAATTAATACAGTATAACAGAAATCAAATATACCCAATTACAGAGGAATAACATTCATGCAACTTGCTGAATTGAAGGGATTCGAGTCCATTTATTTACTAATTACTTAAAGGAATAGGCACGATTGTATTGGGTTAACTGATTGGTTGAAGATCCTTTGTACTGAAGATTTGGATTTATTACCTAACAAATCTTACTTTTAGGTCTAAATCTAAATCGCAGGAATTATGAAAAATTATTTGATCCCCCTTTCTATTCTCATCGGTGCACTTTTTATTGGAATTGCTTTAGTACGTTCAAGCAAGTCGGAACAGTATGAATATGTAAAAGAGAATGTTGTTTTTGATAAAAGTAGTGGCAAGACGTACTTCACCGATCAAAAGCAGTATATCGATATCAAAGGAGATCGTTATCAATTTGACTAAAAAAAAACTGTTTTAAAAACGTTATGAAAAAATTCGTTGTTTTAATTGTTCTGGTTGGATTAACACAGTGGTCTTGTGTAAAAGACGAGGATGCTCCTGCTATCATTCCACCTTCTCCTGGAAATGATGGAGGTACTGCTTTAAAAGAATCATATCCTTCGTATTCTAACATTTTTTCTACTACTAAATTTACAATATAATACACTCCTTAGTATTGCGAATTTATATCATAGGCTAATTTGTTCTAAAAGAATAAACTCCTGAGCTGGATTGATTCCCGCTGTCATCTATTGCGATGATTTTCCAATAATAAGTGACGTTGTTTTCCACTTCTAATTCTAGACTAGTTTGTTCTTCTTGATAGTCAATTGTTTCAATACGTGTACTGGCGTCGTTTTGATCTAGGTATACTTCAAACTGAACTAGATCCCCATCTACATCGGAAGCGTTCCACCTTAGGATAATCAAATTATTGACCCCTGGCGTGACGTTCGCTCCAGAACGAGGGGAAGTCAGTTCTGAGGGAAACGGAGCGTAATTTATAATTGCGTCTCCCGCTAAATAAAACTTCCAGGAGCTACTCTCTGCAGCAGTTGTGCTTGTCTCCCCAATACTTTTTACAAGCCAGCTGTAAGGTTCAGCTTTGGTAAGTGCTACTGTGGTTTGATTGGAAGCCGCGGTAAAAGTTTGAGAAGATTGCGTCAGTAAATTGGTCACCACTACCTCGTAGGAAACTGCGTTTGTAGCTTCAGACCAACTAAAATTAACGTTGCTTTGGGTGTCATTTATGGGGGTTCCGTCCAAACAGGTTTCGTTATCAGCAGGGCTTATCAATGAAGCAATTCCAGGGTCAACAGGGACTGGATCTTTTGCACAACTGCTTAGAATAAAAATTAAACCTCCAATAAATAATGCAACTCTTTTCATATTTATTCTTTAATAACTTGAATCGATTGATCCAGGGTATTTCCTTTCACAGTCAGGATATAAACACCCTGTTTGTATGCTGCCGTTTCCAAAGTGTAATTACGTACTCCGAAAGGCAGATTGACGGTTTTGTAATCAACTAGTTGTCCGTTGGGTAAATACACCCCGATTTCAATCCACTGGTCTTCACCTCCTATGTATAATTCTAGGTGTTCATTAAACGGATTAGGTGCATAGTTGACCTCAAAAGAATTTAAGTACTGGTTTTGGAACAGCCCTTGACATTCAATACCCGTTGAAATTGAAATGTTATTGATCCCTTTTTCTAAAGATACGGTGTGTTTACTGCTGCTTGTTTGGGTTGTTTTCCCGTTGTGGGTGATTTGATAGGTACTACCCCCTAAAAGATCAAAACTCACCGTCTGATTTGATTTGTTCAATAAACTACTTACTTGTAGTAAATCAGGCTCGGTAATAGTTACTTCAAAACAGCGCTCAAACTCCGTTGGACTTACCCCCTCCACAGTAATACATAAGTTATAAACCCCAGCAGACAGCTGATCCAAACTCCAGTTCCTAGCTGTTAATCGGTCTGTAGTGTTGACCGCACCGCTAACAACTACGTTGTACGCTACCGAAGTGTCTAGTACAGTCAAACTAATGCTGTTTTCCCCTGCACACTTTTCGGTTTTAGAAATAGTGAAGTTTCCTGGAGGGAGGTAGTAAATTAAACATCCGTCTAAATCCACAAGTTCTCCCAATGGTGTATCAGGACAGATATCAAACGGATTCCAAACCCCATCGTGGTCAAAATCATCTGATACATCTCCCACACCATCCCCATCTTCATCTATTTGGTCTGGATTGGATACCAGTGGGCTGTTGTCTAAAATATCTGGGATCCCGTCATTATCCCTATCATCTGTTGCTAGTGCTGGCTGAGATTGTAATTCTAAGGCAGCTGATGTATTCTCTGGCATCTGAAGATTGGTTTGGGTGACCACCACTGGTACTTCAGGAGCACCATCTTCTGTGTTTACATATTCTACAACAACTTCATAAATGTTGTCTTTATTTGCATCTCTAGGGTTTTCATAATCTGGAGGAGTAATAAATTCAAGGTAATCCTCATTTTCATCCTCTACTGTGTCTCCATTTTTCCTTTGTCCTTCATCTTTACTTCTAGTTTTGATCGTAAACTTACTTGCATCTACTCCACCCTTTATTTTCTTTTTGACTTTCCATTTGCCTACATTCTTTTGGTTCGGATTGAAATACCTACGGTGATCTACTTTAGCCCCTAAGTCTTCATCGAATATATCGAAAATCGATATAAAGAAAGGTACTTGAGTACTTGGATTAGGAATATCAATTACCTGTAGCGTCTCTTGAGCTGATCCGGTGAGTTCTTCCCCTTGTGCTGTGATCGTAAAGGGGTGTGCTGTTACTGTTTCATAATCTAATTCTAAAGCAGTAACGATTATATAATTATGATTAATAAACCCAGACTCCAAGGTAGCTGGCAGTAGTTCTAAATATCCATCTCCCGAAAGTGCAACGCTATTAATTGGACCCCCAGAGGGATCTTTAACATCCACATACCCAACAACGCTGCCTACAGGGGCATCTTCACTGACATCAAAGGTGACAATGGTGATTTCAGGAGGTCTAGGGGCATCTTCAATGACAATTGTTACAGAACCAGGCACCTCATTCTCTCCATCAGTAACTATGAAATTAAGCCTGTCCCTATTATAGTCCGAGTCGAAAGCTAGCAATACCCCTTTTGCAACTCTAATGGTTCCTTCGGGACTAATTTCTAACACTCCTGTAAAGCTTCCTGTGGGTTGTGTAAAAGTGAGTGGCTCACCCTCTGGGTCTATCGCTTCTATTTTTCCTAGTTCAAGTCCATTTGGAGGAAACTGTACAAATGTAATTTGGGTGGTTTTAATCTCGGGAATAGGATTGTCTTTGTCACACACATCACCGATACCGTCTGCGTCTTTATCCGCTTGGTCTGGGTTTGCGGTATCTATACAATTGTCTTCGGTATCTACTATGCCATCCCCATCCGTATCTCG
>ERZ802830.3733-NODE-3733-length-12638-cov-6.24287_pt1 | contig 12638 bp, 13 predicted proteins | sample MGYA00345654_ERZ802830 | MGnify/ENA primary metagenome ERZ802830 (study PRJEB30503, sample SAMEA104212375) | marine metagenome | biome: Westerlies Biome; feature: [SRF] surface water layer (ENVO:00010504) within the epipelagic zone...; material: water... | reverse complement strand
CGCAATAATTCCCCGCGTCTCCTCCAGAATCCGCACATACGCCCCCATCCCAATCACCAACACATTAATATTCCCCGGGAAAATCGAAAACCCCTCCTCATTCGGCACATCCCCCTCCGGGCTCACCGTCGCCCGCAACAACGGATCCAACTGATTATACTCCACATTCAACGTCAACGCCGACTCACCCCGCACCAACGTAGCCAAGCCCCCCACCGCCTCACCCGGAATCCGGTTCACCGCCAACGACATAAAATCAAACCCCTCATCCACCGCCACACCCAACGCCGCCGGCACCGCATTAAACACCTGCCCATTTGTATCCTGAATAAACACCAAATGCTCAATCCCCGCATCCGCCAACCGCCGCGCCAGCCCCGACGTATGCAACAACATATGAATATCCCCATGCCCATGCGGCTTCATCAACAACTCATACCGATCACCCAACGCCAACCGACCCGCATTATCCGCCACCGCCGGCACCAACTCCTGCCGCAACACATGCACCTGAGAAGCCCTCAATCCAAAATATCCATTCCCCTCCAAAGACGCCCGCGTAGCCCCATCCGTATCCGCCGAAACCATAATCACAAACGGCATCGGCCGACGCACCTCCATCCGCGCCTCCATCGCCAAAATAGCATCCGCATACTGCTTCAAATACAACGTCCCCCCAATCGACTCCACCGGAATATCCACCTTAATGCCATTAAAGCCCAACCGCTCACCCAGCCCCCCCGCCACCATCACCACACCCAACTTCGCAAACTGCCTCGCCCCCAACGCCTCCATCCGATCATAAAACCCATCCAACGCCCGCACATCCACCCGATTCGGCTGCTGCGGAATACACCCCTCAAACGGATTCTCGCCCGACCGCGCCACCTCCAGCAACCGCCGACTATTCTCCACATATCCACACACACCCCCCGGATAATGTTGCTCCACCCCCTCCAACTTCAAAAGCAACGCCTCCTTCGCCCCATCCGAAGCCCCCCTCAACTCCCAATCCGAAAACAAATGACCCTGACCCGCCAACATCAAACGCCCCACCAACGCCCGACGCTCCTCCGACCAATCCACCCAATGGCTCTTCAAACCCGCCAACTCAACCCGCTCCAAAAAATCAAAATTCATACCCATACACTCCCCAAAAAAGATAAAAAGACATCATGCTAATCCCCACCCCATCATACCACCCAAAACAAGTCAGAAATTCATCAAACACATCCCCAACACCACCAAGCCACCTCACTCCGCCTCAACCCGAAAAAAGCGCTGACGCTCCCCCACCGGCACCACCCACGCATTCAACGGCGGACTCGCCGGCAGATTCGACACCACCACCTCACTAAACACCCCCCCCATTAACACCTCCGCCGCCCGCAACGAATACGACCGAAACGGCTCACTCTCCCACTCCACCCGCAACACCCCCTCCACCACCGAAGCCCCCATCGAAAACGGCGATACACGCCCAGCCGACGCCTCCTCCAAATAATTTGTCATCCGCGCATACGCCACCAACTGCTCCGAACTCAACCCACCCCCCAACAAATTCGACGCCTCCAACGAATCCACCCACAAATCATAAAAACCCACCACCGATTGATTCATCTCAATCAGCTTATACCGCGCATCCCGCACCGCACGCCCCGTCGCCTGCCCCCGCTGCAACCAATCCGACTCCACCAACACCAACCCATCCCCATCCCCAAACAGCTCATTCCTCAAAAACGGCACCAACGACCGCGAATCCACCCCCGTCGAAGGCACACGCCCCCCACCCAACTCAATCAACGTCGCAAACAAATCCGCCACATGCACCACCGTATCCACCGACCGACCCCCAGCCACCACATCCGCACCCGCAATCACAAACGGCACATGCGTTCCCCCCTCATACAGCGACCCCTTCGCCCGCCGCGCAATATCATACGGCGCCTCAATCGTCGCAGACGAAGTTCCATTATCCCCCACAAAAACAATCGTCGTCTCATTCGTATCAATCCCCGCCAACAACCGCCCGATCTCCGAATCCAACGCCTCAATCATCGCCTCAAAATAAAGCCGCGGCTGCGCCGAAATATCCGCACTCGTCCCCGATAAATCATCATAACCATGCAACGCCACCGGCGGCTTATGCAACGGCGTATGCGCCGCCGTAAACCCCATCCAAACCACCCAATTCGTCTCCCCCCGCGCCCCAATCCACGCCAACGCATCATCCACATGCTCACTCGTCGCATACGCATCCACCAGCGAAACCGACACCCCATTCACCACCTTCGTCCAATCAAAAAAATTCGGCACCGCCCCCCCCAGCACCCCCGAAAAATGATCCCAGCCCCCCAACTCATTCGGACCCAAACTACCGCCCCCCAAATGCCACTTTCCAAAACTCGCCATCGCATAGCCCAACGCCTGATCATCAAACGCCTCCGGAAACGTATACTCCTCCCCCGAAAACTGATCAGACGAATTCGGGCTCAACACCCCCGTACGAAACCCATAACGCCCCGTCAGCATCGCCGCCCGCGTCGGCGAACACGTCGGATACGCATACCCCTGATTAAAAACCACGCCCCCCGCCGCCAACGCCGCCACATTCGGCACCGGAGGAAAACTTCCCCCCGCATTCGGACTCGAAAACGGCAAACTATCCAACCCCACATCATCCGCAATCAAGATTAATAGATTCGAGCCCCCCCACGCGCTCCCAGCCACCAACAACCAACCCAACCCCATCCGCAAAATATAAACCCAACAAACACGCATACACACCTCACCTAACGAATTTAAACCAAACGAATCTAACCTCTTTATACCTCTTAAATCAATTCACAAAAAAAGCCCCCTACGCAAGGTAGGGGACCAATTAAGCCTCTATTTGTTTCAAAAGCATACGAAGAAGGATGTTGCCGAATAAGGAAGATTTATCCTCATCTTCAAGCAACTGTTTTGCAAAATTCTCATGAATTTCCATCGTTTCAATCACAGCATGTTCTACGGCATTAGGAAGATCTCCCATCAAAGCTTGATCAGGAGAATTATTCTCAAGTTGCTTCATCACTACATCGTTTTCACGAACTTTATCCACAATAGTATTCGTATAATTAAAAAGATCATCATCCGTAAAATCCTCCGCGAAAATTTCATTAAGTCGCGCAATAATATCAGAAAGAAATTCAATTTCTTCATCCTTAAAACGCCCCGTCCCTAAATCAGTAATTCCCTTCAGGCGATACTCTTCATTCATACCCTCCTCGAGTTGCAAATGACGCACCCCCTGTTTGTTAAGCCGATAATGCGTCATCTCTAAATCTGAAAGATCTATATGAACCAGATCCTTCTCCTCATGGAGTAGAGGGCGAAGGTGATAGGCAAAGAGCGATAATTTTTCAAGCTCATCATCATCATAATCCATCAACTGCGAGATAAACTCATAATAACGAGTGAAGGATCCTAAATCTTTTTTGAAAACATCAAGGGCGCTGGATCGGGCGATGGCATGGCGTTGACCCTTTCCACCGAGTTAGATATGATTTATCTATGAATAAAAAAGAGCGAGTTGAGTTCCTGTGTCGATCCTTAGAACACCACAACCATCTCTACTATATCGAAGCGCAACCGGAGATTTCTGACCGCGAATATGATGCGCTACTCGAGGAGTTAGAGGCGCTTGAAAAAACGCATCCAGAATGGGCAGATCCCGCCTCGCCCACCCAACGCGTGGGCGGAACCCCGCTCAGTCATTTTGAAACCCGTCTGCATGCCCGCCCTATGTTGAGCCTCTCTAATACCTACTCCAAGGAAGAGCTGCTCGAATTTGATCAGCGCACCCGCAAGCTACTCTCTGGCGAACCGCTTGCCTATATACTTGAGCCAAAGATCGATGGCGTTGCGATCTCCTTGCGCTACGAAAACGGCACCTTGGTTCATGCTTTAACCCGGGGTGACGGAACGGCGGGCGATGATGTCACGGCAAATGTTCGTACCATTCGCTCGATTCCCCTTCGTCTCCAAACCGATCATCCCCCTGAAGTCCTCGAAGTACGCGGCGAGATCTATTTTGATAAGACCGGCTTTGAAAAACTGAATCTCCAACGCCAAGAGGCAGGGATCGAACCCTTTGCGAATCCACGTAATGCGTGTGCCGGTTCCTTGAAGCTCCTCGATGCCAGAGAGGTGGCGCAACGCCCACTCGATGCGCTCTTCTATGGGGCTGGTGAATGCAACGGAATCGAATTCAAAACACATGAAGACCTCCTCGACACCCTCAAAAAATGGGGACTCAAAACCACCCCCAAACGCTGGAAACAGACCGATTCGGCTGATCTACTCGCCGCGCTCGATAGCCTTGAATCGATGCAGCATGATTTTCCGTTTGAGATCGATGGCGCGGTGATCAAAGTCAACGATCGCTCCCTCTACGAAAACTTGGGTGCCACAGCCAAAAGCCCGCGTTGGGCGGTGGCGTTTAAATATGAGCCGGAACAAGCCGAGACCACCCTGCTCGACATCACCGTTCAAGTAGGTCGTACCGGGGTGCTCACGCCTGTGGCGGAACTCGAACCGGTTCAACTCGCTGGCACCACAGTTAAACGCGCGACCCTTCACAATGAAGATGAAATTCGCCGCAAAGATATTCGGATTGGCGACCGCGTGATAATCGAAAAAGCGGGTGAAATTATTCCGGTTGTCATCGCCGTCGTCGTCGCCAAACGGGCGGCGGATAGTCAAGCCTATGAACTGCCCCACACCTGCCCGGAGTGCAACAGTCGAGTGCAGCGCATGGAAGGTGAGGTGGCGTTGCGTTGCACGAATCTACAATGCCCGGCTCAAGTGAAAAGCTGGCTTGAACACTATGCCGCTCGAGGCGCGATGGATATCACCGGATTGGGGGAATCGATGGTCGAACAGCTGGTCGCTCATCACCTCGTTAAAACACCTGCCGACCTCTATCAACTCAACGCAACCGATCTGGAAAATCTTGAACGAACGGGAGAACGCTCGATCTCCAATCTATTAGACGGCATCGAAAAAAGTAAATCCCGTCCGTTTGCCAAAGTGCTGTTTGGACTCGGCATCCGGCATGTTGGAAAAACCGCCGCCGAAACCTTGGCAAAAGCCTTCCCCGATATCGATGCGCTTATGCAAGCCTCCACAGACGAACTGGAAGATCTGCACGACATCGGTCCCATCGTGGCGAGCTCTCTAACCACCTATTTTGAAAATTCAGGAGCAAGGGATGTTATTGAAGCATTGCGAGCTGCTGGCGTGACCTTGTGCCGCGATGATGCAAACCCAGTGGGAACCGCCCTCAATGGATCTACCTTTGTTCTCACCGGAACGCTCGAAACAATGACCCGTGATGCAGCCGGAGAATGCATTAAAGCACTGGGGGGCAAGGTCAGCAGCAGCATCTCAAAAAAAACGTCCTATCTTGTAGCGGGTGCCGCGGCGGGATCGAAACTCACCAAAGCGGAGAAACTCGGCGTGCCCGTTTTAACAGAAAACGAACTACTCCAGCTACTTGATATCACCGACGCCCCATCTCTCCCGACCGATAACGAACAGCTCGGTCTTTTATAAAAGGAACACTATGATAGTCGATCATCTCTCCAACCATGCCGCCCATCACCACCAGCACCCAACCTTTAAAGTGGCATTCGATTTTTTACAGCAGACGGATCTAACCGCACGTGAAGAAGGCACTCAGGTGCTTATTGAGAATCACCTCAGCGCCATCGTTGCCCACGCCTCTGGTCGAAGGCAAGAAGAGGGAAAACTGGAAGCACACCGCCGTTTTATCGATATTCAATATCTCATCAGCGGGCATGAATCGATCGGCTGGGCGCCCACGCCATCCTGCACACCGGCCGCTCCCTATGAAAAAGAACGCGATCTCATTTTTTTCAATGATACACCAACCAGCTCCGTGACTCTATCGGCGGGCATGTTTGCCATCTTCTACCCCGAAGACGCACACCTGCCCCTCATCGGAGAAGGCCCCATTCACAAAATCATTCTCAAAGTTTCGATCGAAACTTAATAGGTGTGCCCCATCAAGAAGTTGAAACGAGCTTTGCCCGTTTCCCCGCGATCTTCATGATAAGAAATCGGCCACGCATAATCCAACTGCAACGGGAACCCCGGCAACTGAAGACGAAGCCCGAATCCATAGTTATCGTTGTATTTGACAGGATCAAAATCCCATGATTCCGCATTCACAAATCCCCAATCATAGAAAAGTGCGCCACGCACATTATCCCATAAAGGCGCTGTTACTTCGACGGAAGCAAACGCATAGGAATTACCACCAATTGAATCTCTTCCTTCTGACTCTCGTGGACCCACTTCGCGATATTCATATCCCCGCAACGTGTATGATCCACCCAAAAACTGACGATCAAAAATCGGCACGAATTCCGAATCTCCAAACGTGTCGACCGCCTCAAATTGCGCTCGTGTCGTAAAAATCATATCCCAAATAAGCGGCGTATGATGCGTCGTCTTGATCTGCAATCCATAAATATCCGTCTCAGCACCTAAAGGCCCACCACTCACATACGGCTTCAAGATCGTTCGATTTCCCTGCGTGGCACCAAAATATCGATTCCGCGAGTCATACGAAATGGTGTAATCTACATTACTCGCCAATCGCTTACCTTCCTCATCCTTAATCGCTTGTGATGCCGTTGTTGCCACCTCCAAAACCTCAAACTGCTCAAAACTATACCCCAATGAGTGCCGCATATTTCGCGTCAACGGCTGCCCCAATGAAAAACGAATTCCATCCGTCTTTTGATCATAGACATCCGAGAAATAGCGCGACTCGCGATGATACACATTCACGCCAAATGATAACTTGCGATCGAGGAACCACGGCTCTGTAAATGAAAATTCCAAATCATTCCGACGCGTTCCCAACTGCGCCCGCACCTGAAACTTTTGACCTCCCCCCACAGGCGGCCATGATTTTGCATTAAAGTTTCCTTGAGAAAGCTCCACGAAGCCCACCAGCGAATCCACACTCGAAATACCAACACCCGCATTAAACTGCCCCGTTGGCTTCTCCTTCACCTTCACCAATACATCATATTCATTCGCTTTATCGCTCGCATCTGGCGTAATCGTAACCGTTTCAAAATAGTTTAAGTTGCGGAGCCGATTCTCCGACGCACGAAGCCGACTTTGATTATACTCTTCACCCGGCGCGACCACCAATTCCCGACGAATCACCTCATCCAGCGTACGCTCATTCCCCGTAATCTCAACACGAGCCACCGTTCCCTTATTACCCTCTTGCACGGCATAATTAATTTTCACCAACCCCTTGAGAGCATCCGTCTCATGAATCGCCTCCACCCGCGTATTCACATAGCCCCGATTGCCGTAATAAGAGCGAAGCGCCTCACGCCCGGCTTCAATTGCCTCAAACGAAGCAACCTGTCCCGAGAGCAACTGAACTCGCTTCTTCAACTCAGACGCCTCAAATTGCTCGACCCCACTTACCGAAAAAGAACTAATTTGATACCGCCGTCCCTCATCAATATGATAGGTCATCACTGAACGCGTCGGCTCCGCAGAATCCACATGAACGGTTGCAATCTGCACATCCAAAAATCCATTATTCATATACAGCTTTTTTAATGCATATAAATCTGCATCCTCAAACTCAGGATGATAACGTCCGGCATCCGTAAAAATGCTCAACCAATTCTTCTGCTTCTGAGCTAAAATTCCGCGTAGATTCTCATCGTTAATCGTATGATTACCCACAAACCGAATCTCCTTAATCTTGATTTTAATGCCCTCATCCACTTCAATAAGCAGATCGACCACCCCCAATTCACGGTCCACATTAGCCTTCCAACTTACACCCACTTGCGGATACCAGAAGTCACGATATGCCGCCCGCACTTTCGCCATCGCCAACTCAAAATCCACATCATCAACCAACGCTCCAATTTGAAGCTCCGATTTTTCACGCACCTTCTTGTTTCCTAATTTCTCAGACCCTCGAATTTCAATCTGTCGCAAGCGATGCTTCTGCTCCACCTCATAGAGCACCACTAAACCCGACTCTTCCAACACGAGTTGTGCATCCACATAACTAAACCGACCCGAATCTCGCATCCGATCCACATCCCGACGAATGGTATCGATCAACTCGCCCCGCTCCGGAGCCAGATCCCCTGCTGAAAAAGTCGTATATGCCTCCACCGAAGAGACATCATACGCACGTCCATCCGTATCCATAATCCGAATCTCACGAATCACTTGGTTCTGGGCCATGCTGCTGCACAGCATCAACATCCAAACAACCCCTGTCATTTGCACTTTAAACTTCATCATTAAATTCATCCTCATCCTCACGCCGATCCTCAAACCGAGTAAATTCACGCTGAAACGACATCCGCACCCGCCCCGTTGAACCATGCCGATACTTCGCCACATCCACGATTGCCAAATTATCTGCATTTCGATCATCGCCTTGCTGATAATAACTCGGACGATATAACAACATTACCACATCCGCATCCTGCTCAATCGCACCCGAATCACGCAAATCAGATAGCTTAGGCAAATTATCCCCACGCCCCTCTGTTGCTCGACTTAACTGCGAAAGCACCATAACAGGCACATCAAGCTCTTTCGCCATCGCCTTCACCGCACCCGAGATAGCCATCGTCTCACGCTGACGACCCTCCCGCGCAAACTTCGAATAGTTCATCAACTGCAAATAGTCGATCACAATGAAACCAATCCCATACCGATTCTTCAACCGCCGCGCCCGCGATCGCAACTCAACCGCCTCCAACCCCGGCGTATCATCGATATAAATCTCCGCCTTCTCCAACGTATCCACCGCCCGCGTCAAACGCGCATGCTCATCCGTTGTCATCCGCCGACCCCGCATCCGCTCCGAAGAAAGCTTCGCATGCGAAAAAAGCATCCGCTTCACCAACTGCTCACGAGACATCTCTAAACTAAAAACTGCCACCGGCACCGGATCTCCATGCAAACCCAGCGCCGCATTTTCCGCAATATTCAACGCCAACGACGTTTTTCCCATCGCCGGGCGAGCCGCCAAAACAACCATATCCGTATTGTTCAATCCACCCAGTCGTTCATTTAATCCGATGTAACCCGTCGTTACCCCCGACATCAACTGATTCGGATCACGATTCTCAATCTCCGTAAAAGCCGAACGAACCGAATCTTTCCAAGGCGGAACCTCTTGCTCACCACTACCACTCAGATCAAACAACGCACCCTCAGCCTCACCAATCAGCAAAGACGCTTCCTGTTCATCCAAATAGGCCGACTCAATGGTCTCCACCGACTTCTCAATCAATCGCCGACGTAGATATTTTTCCTGAACAATATCGCAATAATGCTCCACATGCGCCGGAACCAGCGTGCTATCTTGCAGCTCAACCAAATAATCATAGCCACCCACCTTATCCAAGGCATCATGCTCTTTGAGCCACTGACCGATCGTCACCGCATCCATCGGAATGTTTGCCTGACTCATATCTACCAACTGCTCAAAAAGCAATTGATGACGCCGATCATAAAAAGATTCGGCGCGCATCCGGCGCGCCAATGATTTATCAATCGATCCCGTCGGATCCAATAAAATGGATCCTAGAACCCCCCGCTCTGCTTCTGCACTATGCGGAGGGATTCTCAGCGAGCCTGCCTCGCCCGGCATCATTTTTCTTCAACAATCCAAACTTTGAGAGTCGCTTCCACTTCCGCATGAAGCTTAATCGCCACATCAAACACACCCACTTCATGCAGAGGCTGGTGTAATTTAAATTTCGAACGCTCTATTTCAAGACCTTCAGCCGCCAATTTTTCAGCCAACTGCGGCGCACCAACAGAACCAAACATCTTGCCGTTCTCGCCCACCTTCACTTCAATCGTACATTCCAAGTCAGCCACCTTCTTGGCGATCTTCTCAGCAGCACCTTTCTCCGCTTCCAATTCAACCAAGCGAGCAGCTCGTTTTTTCTCAACCTGACGTCGACGACCTTCCGTTACCTCAGTCGCATATCCCTGAGGAAAAAGATAATTCCGCGCATATCCATCCGCGACCTTCACCACATCTCCCTCGATTCCCAAGCCTTCAACTTGATCCACTAATAAAACTTCTACTGCCATGACCTTACTCCTACCGTAATAATCCCATTGTCCGCGCGCTACGAATTGCTTTTTTGATTCGACGCTGCTGCTGGGCATTCGCACCCGTCAACCGACCCGGTAAAATTTTACCTCGATCCGTCATGAATTTTTTCAACAACTCAGCATCCTTATAATCAAACCGAGTAACTCCGCGTAACAACTCCGGATCACTCTTATATTCATCATTATCTCTACGTGGCATATTCCTACTCCTTAAAAAAATTAATCTACTCTATTAAAACGGCACATCATCATCGCTCGGAGGCAGCACAACCGGAGCCGGACCTGCCGACCCGCCGCCTGTATCGGAAGCCGTACTACCACTTCCACCCCCTGCACTCAAAAATTGAACGCGCTCAGCCCGGACCCGCAACTTGCTCCGCTTTTCGCCCTGCTGACTTTCCCATTGATCAAACTGCAACCGACCCTCCACAAAAACAGGAGATCCCTTCTGCAGATACTCCGTTGCGGTTTCAGCCTGACGACCCCAAACCACAACATCCACAAAACAGGTTTGCTCAACCGTCTCCCCCGCCTTGTTCTTAAAACTCTCATTAACCGCTAAACCCAGATCCGCCACCGCACTTCCCGAAGGCGTATATTTCAACTCCGGATTGCGCGTCAGATTTCCCATAAGCATCACACGATTAAAACTAGCCATTTTTTACCCCTCGCCTGAAGCCTCAACCACCGCCGCATCCGCAACAGGATCAATCGACCTAAACTGATGACGGAATACATTCGTACCCAATTTCAAGCGCACTTTAAACGCATCCACCTGATCCGCATCCAGCGAAAAAACCAACACCACATAATGGCCGCTCTTTTGCTTCTTCATCGTCCGAGCAAACTGTTTCTTGCCCATCCGAACAGACGAATCCAACGATCCACCCAACTTCACCAACTCCTCCTTCACAAGCTCAACCGCCTGATCCAAGCCCTCTTCAGCCAAGGCTTCCGGAAAAATAAATAATCCTTCGTATACTTTACTCAACGTCTTTCTCCTTCTACTGCATCTTCTAACGTGCAGCCATTATATCGACTCATGGTCAGATTCGGACCGATTGAAAAGAAGCTTTCTACCGCATCCGCCGCCCGATCGACAACCTTTTCCACTTTTAAATCCTCATCCGCCCGAAAGCGGCCCAACACAAAATCAATCATTTGTTCCCCTGCCGGACGAGGGCCAACCCCCACTCGCAACCTCGCAAACTGATCCGACTGAAGCCAATCTATCATCGAACGCAACCCATTATGTGTTCCCGCCGATCCTTTCGTCCGCACCTTTAACGAACCCAATTCAATTTCCACATCATCCACAATCACAATCACATCATGGATCTCAATCTTCCACCGCCGCATCGCCTTCCAAACCGCCTCCCCACTTCGATTCATGAAAGTGGTTGGCATCAGAAGGATTGCTGCTTCATCTCCACACCGCGTTTGAACGCGGCGCCCCGGAAACAAAAATCCTTTTTTTAATGCCACCGCCTGTCGACTTGCCAAACACGTTACCACATCAAATCCTATATTATGGCGCGTGTGCTCGTATTCCGGACCCGGATTACCCAATCCAACAACCAGCTTCAAAATAATCTATCCCCTCTACTCCTCGCTCGGCTTTTCCGTAATCACTTCCGGCTCTGCCGCGGCATCTCCATCCTCGTCTTCTTCTTGCACTACCCTCGGCGCTGAAACGCCCGCCACCACAGCATCCGCATCGCTCAACACCGTGATCTTACTACCCAGTTTTAAATCCGACACATGAATCGAACTCCCAATCTCAAGCTCAGATACATCCACATTAACCATCTCAGGCAGATCCCCTGGCAAACATTCCACCAAAATTGTGTGCATCACATGGTCGAGCAATCCGCCCACCTTCACCCCTTCAGGCTCTCCTTCCAATTCCAAAGAAACTTCCACCTGAAGCGTCTGGTTAGCCGCCACCCGCTGAAGGTCTACATGCACCAACGCACCCGAAACCGGATGATGCTGCACATCTTTAATCAGCACAGATACAGCACCCTCACCTTCCAAATCAATGTCTACCAAAATCGTCTCCGAAGCATGATGATGCAATACTTGCTCCACCACATGCGTTTCCAACTCAACCGACAACGGATTCGAATCAATTCCATAAACAATACCCGGCAACGATCCCGCACGACGCATACGACGCGATGCCGATGTACCCTCTAAACTACGCTTCTTCACACTTATTTGCTGTGCTTCCATTTTCTTCTCCTACTTCTCAATCTCAAACAGCGAACTAACTGACTGACCATTGTGAATGCGAATAATCGCCTCCGCCAACAAATCCGCCACCGACAAAACCGTTACCTGAGAATCATTCCCCCAATCCCGCTGCGGGATCGTATTCGTTGTCACCAACTCAACAATAGGTGATTCTTGCACTCGGGGAATTCCTTTTTCCG
>ERZ802830.3731-NODE-3731-length-12641-cov-8.53536_pt1 | contig 12641 bp, 12 predicted proteins | sample MGYA00345654_ERZ802830 | MGnify/ENA primary metagenome ERZ802830 (study PRJEB30503, sample SAMEA104212375) | marine metagenome | biome: Westerlies Biome; feature: [SRF] surface water layer (ENVO:00010504) within the epipelagic zone...; material: water... | reverse complement strand
TCCACCAGTTATTTCAGGAAATAATGATTTATTATTAGGAATATTTTTTTCATCTATTTCATTTTTTCTTTCCAATCATTAAGACTTGATAAAAGTTCTTTTGATAGTTTTGGTTCTATATCAACTAAATTATTCTTTTCGTGAGGATCATCATCCATATTATATAGCTCTACAACATCATTCTCATACCAATTTATTAGTTTGAACTTACCTTTACGAATTGCGGAAGAATTTGTGTCACCGGTATTTCTTGGTCTAGCCTTATCAGAATGCCAATATATGGTTCGATTTTGCCAACTTTCATTAGCATAGAGAACTGGTAAAAAACTTCTTCCGTCTACACTTAAATCAATTTTTGCTGTTAAATCTAATAAAGTGGGGAACACATCCATCAAAGTTACAATAGATTTGTTTTCAACGCGGGGTTTAAATTTCTTTTGCCACTTAACAAACAGTGGCACTTTAATTCCACCATCGTATAACCACCCTTTTCCTGCACGCAAAGGGAAATTAGAAGTAGCCAAATTCCTTTTGTTATAGCCATCATTTGATAAACCGCCATGATCAGAGGAAAAAACTATGACGGTGTTATCCAAAATTTTAGTTTTACGCAAATATTCTAAAATCACTCCCACGTTTTTATCCAAATTTTCCACCATTGCAGCGTATGAAGGATTGTCTTGACGCATTTTTGTTCTTCCCGTACCCTCTGAAACATATTCAGGTTGATTGCCAAAATCGAACGCTTCAATTTCTTTGATGTTACGTTTTAAATCGCCCTGTTTAGCCTCTAATGGTTGATGAACAGCATAGTAAGAAAGCATTAACAGAAATGGCTTTAGTGAATCACTACCTTCTAAATAATTAATCACTTGTTTAGTCATTAAATCTGTAAGATAATCACCATCATTACTAACTTCATCTATATCAGGAATTACTTTTTTGTTGATTTTACCTTTACGTTTAAGTATATTGAATGGCTGATAAAAACTAATTGGGGAACCTGCAAGACCTGCACCAAAACTGAAATTAAAACCAAAGTCAGTTAAACTTTTTTTGTCGCCTAAGTGCCATTTACCAAAATAAGCTGTTTGATAACCTAAAGTGTTCAGTGTCTTTACAAAATTTTTGTTTTTTGTCACTTCGGAGATTTTAAATCCATCGTCTGGAACGGTTTCATTATGTATTGGATAATTTCCAGTCATCATTGAAAACCTAGAAGGTACACATCTCGGATAATTAGCATAGGCCTTGGTAAATGAAACTGACTCAGTTGCTAACTTATCAATATTAGGAGTTTGATATATTTTTGATCCATGAACGCTGAGATCATGAAATCCCAAATCATCAACATGAATAATAAGAATGTTAGGCTTAGTTTGAGCTGTTGAAATGAAAGAACATAAAAAAAATGTTAGTATTTTTAGAATGTTCACAACAGAATTATTTTTTATTAAATAAATATTTTTAAAATATATTGATTTTTTTCACATGTAAATCTTCCATCAAATAGTTCGATTTTACTCCTTTTGATACTACAAAAAAACTTGCATTTTTTACAAGTTTTTTAAATTATCTATGTAATTGGGCTAATTAGATTTACTCAAATTAATCCAAACTCCTGCAATTACCATTATAGCAAATGTGATTATAAATAGTATAGCAGCAGGTTCTGGAGTATTTGGTATTGGAAGCCCATCACTAGATGTGTATCCCATAAAATCAATAATGGTATCTGCCCAAGGTGAAATTTCCATACCACTTTCTTTTAACGCGGACAAACGGTATGACTGAGATAATTGTATATTTCTTAAAAAAGAAAATACCGTATACCCATAAAATACAGTACATAATCCAAAAATAGTCACCAATATTTTCCCAAAGGTATTCGCATTTTTTTCCCTTTGATATCTTATCGCTCTGAAGGTTATAAAAATCAATCCTGTAAATGTTAGCAAATAAATGCCGTTAGCAATAAGCGACAATTGCGTATTGTTTAAAATTTCTAATTCACTCATGATGTATTTAGTTTTTAAAAGTTAGAATATAAATATATCTAATTATCTATATTATAGGAACTTAGCAAAAGTAAAATACTATCAATTATCTGTTTTTTTTTATAAAATATGATTTGGTAAGACGACTTTATTAAGTTTAGCATGTATTAATCTCAAAAATGCATAAAGGAGCTATACTTTCATCTTGTAAAAAACACCGTTTACAACTGTGGCGTGAATGGGACTCCAATCTGCCCAAAGTGTTGTTCATTATGCTCTATCCATCTACCGCAGATGATCAGCAAGACGACCCTACCCTAAGGCGTTGTATAGACTTTGCCAAACAATGGGGTTTTGGCGGGCTTTATATTGGCAATCTATATTCCTTTAGAGCTGCAGATCCAAAGACTCTACTCAAGGTTTCCAAATTTAGTCACAGAGATAATTACAAACATCTTGTAACCATGGCCAATCAATGCCAATTGGTAGTTTGTGCCTGGGGAAATTATCCTGTAATAAAAAAATTAGGGATACCTAAAAATATATTCAAATATCTAGAACAAAATCTACACTGCTTAGCACTTTCAAAAACAAGCATGCCTATGCATCCATTATATCTAAAAAAGTCTCTGACTCCAATACCCTTTTCATTGGAACAAGACTAATAATCCTTAACTTAAATCAAATTGGTGCTGCTGCTGATGTAGATCACATTGTTTCTAATAAAATACTTCAAAAAGCAGGTCTAAAATTTGTAGATACCTTTACATTCGATAATAGTCTATGCAATTGGTATAATTTAAAAAAAGAAGATTATTTCAAATAATTAATTCAAATTTCATTTATTAAGTTAAATTGCTTTATTCAACAGTAATGATTCATTAAAAATTTTTATGCTTCAAAATGACAGGGCATCTATAGCTAAATGTATTAGTGAAAAATTAAAAACTAATGAAACACATTTGATACAGCAATATAATGACTCAAGTGGCACCATTGGTTATTTCTTTGTTGATGATTTATTACCTCCTGAACTTATTACAGAAATCAACAATCATTTTCCAGACCACAAGGAAATGCAACTCAAGAAGAGTTTAAAAGAAAATAAATTTGTTGCTGCACAAATGAATAGGTATCACCCCTTACTTGAGGAAGTTATTTATGCTTTCCAAGAAGACCATGTAGTAGATTGTATAAAAAAAATCACCGGTATTAATGACTTATATCCTGACTCAAATTTATATGCTGGAGGTATTTCTTCTATGGGTAAAGATCAATTTCTCAATCCCCATTTAGACAATTCTCATGATAAAGACAGAAACCGTTGGCGTGTTTTAAATCTATTATATTATGTATCTACAAATTGGGAAAATAATAATGGTGGACACTTAGAACTTTGGCCAAACGGACTTGAAAACGCTCCTGTAACGATTCACTCAAAAAGTAATCGTTTGGTAGTCATGGCTACTCACCAAAAATCATGGCATTCTGTAAATAAAGTAACTGTTGATAGATCTAGAAATTGTGTATCTAATTATTACTTTTCAGACTTGGCCTTAACGCCTTTAGATCGTTTTCATGTTACCACGTTTAGAGGTCGACCTGGGCAATATTTAGTGAATCAATTACTAAAGATAGATAGTGTTCTTAGAATGGGAATTCGCAAACTATTTAAAAAAGGAATTGTTGAAAATCCCCATGTTTATAAAAAAGACAATTCCAAAACTTAATTAGCTTATTTTCATTAGCTTTATGCTATGCAAATTCCTATTTATCAAATCGATGCATTTAGCAATGAAATTTTTAAAGGCAACCCCGCTGCAGTTTGCCCTCTAAACTCTTGGCTAGATGACACTACTTTAAAACGGATTGCACAAGAAAACAACCTCTCTGAAACTGCATATTTTACAAAAGAAGATGAAACTACTTTCAACCTAAGATGGTTTACTCCTGAATATGAAATTGATTTATGTGGTCATGCTACTTTAGCTACTGCACATGTTATTTTAAATGAACTTAATTACAAAGGAGATACAGTAAATTTTAAAACTTTAAGTGGACTCATCTCTGTCAAAAAAGAGGACGATTTTTTAATTTTAAATCTGCCCTGTAGACCTGGTAAAGTTTCTGAATTACCAGAAATTATTGAAGACAGTTTAAATATCCAACCCCAAGAAATTTATAAAGCCAGAGATTATTTGTTAGTTTATCCTTCTGAAGACGATGTTAAAGCTATTCATCCTAATATTGCACTTTTAAATCAAATAAATCTCAATCCAGGAGGTATTATCATAACAGCGCCTTCAAATGACAATGACATTGATTTTGTTACACGTTTTTTCACGCCACAAGCTACTATTTTTGAAGATCCAGCAACAGGTAGCGCTCATTGTACACTTGTCCCTTATTGGGCTAAAAGACTCAATAAAATTACTTTGAATGCTTTTCAACATTCTAAGAGGACTGCAAAATTTAAGTGTAGCCTTGATAATGACAGAGTTATTGTTAAAGGTCAGGCGGTAACTTACTTAAAAGGTGAGATCTACTTGCCATTCTAAACTATTTATTTCAATTCTGAAAAGATTCAATCTTAAGCCTGCGATGATGATATCACATTTGAATTGATTACTATAAAAAATGAGATTTCACTAAAATATTGAGTTGCTGTTTTGGCTAGCAAACAGTTAACTTTTATAAATTAATGACATGAAAATTATTACTACAATTTCGATACTCTTTTTACAGATGTCTGTATACGCTCAAATGCATGCAAAACATGAGCCTTGGCAATTAGAAAATGCAAATGCAAGAATTGATAGTATTAGAAAAGGAACTACTAACCTCACTTTTACATTGGCGAATGGAAAAAAATTACCTTCTAATGCAAAACTAGATCTCGAATTACAGAGTCATGATTTTAAATTTGGTGTCTCTATGACACAAGCTAGGGGTTTTTTCGGTACAGATGCTTTTCAACCTTATCTAGATGCCACCAAATCGCTATTTAATTTTGCTACTGTTGGTTTTTACTGGTATCTCACAGACGAAAGAAGAAACAAAAAACAAAAACAAAAAATTAATGATGCATTGAATACTGTTATTGATTGGGGGGTACAAAATAATATTGCACTAAAGGGGCATCCTCTACTATGGCATGAGTCTAATCCAGATTGGGTTGTAAATATGGAAGACATGGTTAAAATGGATGCATTGATAAATAAAAAAATACCTCAACTCATAAACAGTTATCCTGAAATAGATTATTGGGATGTATATAACGAACCCGTGGCACCATTTAAAAATCATGTGAAACCTAATGGTGTTAGTAGATGGGTAAAATTTAAAGGTGGTATTTATCCTGCCATGGCATATTTATATAATTATGTTGAAGAAATAAATTCTAACAAAATTTATGTAAACAACCACTACAATCCCTCTGATCCTGCCTTTCACGAATTGAATCAACAAATGACTGATAATGACATACCCTATCAGGCCATTGGAATGCAGGCGCATATGCAAACTTTTGATGGTATTTTTTCAGAGTCAGAACTTTGGGAACTTATTGAGTCTTTCTCTGTTTATGATAAAGAAATTCAGTTCACAGAACTGAGTATTACGAGCTCTCCAAAATTTAACAACTGGAAAGACCACCAAGTATTTTTAGACAAAAGAGATAAGGCAAACAGAAAAGGTGAAAAGTTAAATTTAGAAACAAGTACAGAAGGGGAATCCTACCAAGCTGCTTATTTAAAAGATTTTTACACCCTTGTTTTCAGTCATCCTAAAGTAGGTGCAATTACCATGTGGAATTTAACCGATCGTAATGCATGGCGAGGACATGCTGCAGGTATTTTAAGGAGTGATTTTTCTCCAAAACCCGCTTTTGACACTTTAAGAAAACTTATTAAAGAAACATGGAGCACAAAGTTGGATACTAATATAAATCCAAAAAAACCTTTTAAATTCAATGGATTTTATGGTAACTACAAGGGCATATTGACCTTAAAAAATGGTAACGTATATCCTATTAACTTTGATCATTTGAAGTCACAAAAATCTATACAAATTAAAATTGATTAAAGTGATTCTTAAAAACTAAATAAAGTTTTGATTTCAATTAAACCCTTTTTATTTGTTCTTATTTCAGTATTTACATATACTTCTAATATATCTTCATACTTCAAATCGAAAAAAAAACCCAATGTCATCGTCATTTTTGTTGATGACTTGGGTTATGGTGATTTGGGTTGTTATGGCAGCCCAACTAAAACACCCTACATTGACCAATTAGCTTTAGAAGGTTCAAAATTTAATAATTTTTACGTCCCTGTTCCTGTTTGTAGCGCCTCAAGAGCTGCATTATTAACTGGATGTTACCCAGCACGCATTGGTATTCCTGGTGTATTATTCCACAAAGATACAATTGGCATAAATACCCAAGAATATACATTGGCAGAGATGTTCAGAGATAAAAATTATAAAACAGCTTGTATAGGTAAATGGCATTTGGGTTGGCAAAAATCTTTTTTACCGCTTCAACATGGGTTTGATTATTTTTTTGGACTTCCCTATTCTAACGACATGTGGCCGAGATCCGATATAGATGGTTCACCAGTGAAACCTAATAGTTATAAAACCAATCTCCCTGAACTTTCATTAATTAGACAAAATACTGCTGTAGAGACAATAACCAGTATGGATGACCAAGGTGAACTCACTAGACGATATACCGAGGAAGCTTTAACATTTATAAATCAAAACAGCAAAAAACCTTTCTTTTTATACCTAGCACATAGTATGCCTCACATCCCTTTGGGGGTAACATCAGATTTTAATGATAAAAAACAAACCTTATATGCTAATGTTGTAAACGAAATAGACTGGTCTGTGGAACAAATCACAAAACAACTTCAAAGGTTAAATTTGACTGATGATACGATTATAATTTTTACATCGGATAATGGGCCTTGGTTAAACTATGGCAATCATGCAGGAAGTACTGGTGGTTTGAGAGAGGGTAAAGGAACTTGTTGGGAGGGTGGCGTTAAAGTGCCCTACATAATAAAATGGCCAGGAAAAATACCTGCTAATTATGAAAATAATGGCTTAGCTAGCACTTTAGATATCATGCCTAGTTTAATTAATATTATTAACGGGAAACAACCTGATTTACCTATTGATGGTATTGATCTCTCCGAATCTTGGCTCAATAAAAATATTAATTCCAAAAGAGAGTTTATAGCTTACTATAATCAAAAATATAAGCTAGAAGCGGTAAGAAAGGATCATTGGAAACTCATTCTTCCTCATACCTACAGATCCTATAATATAGTAAGTGGAAATGATGGAAATAAAGGTAAAAGAATCCCAGTTTCTATTAGATCTGCAGAGCTTTACAATTTAAAAACAGACCCCTTTGAATCCGTAAATGTATCAGATTTTCATCCTGAAATGGTAAAACTGTTGACAAATTTTGCAAACCAAACCAGACAACAATTTGGCGATGAAATCATAAAAGTTAATGGCTCGATGGTTAGGCCGGCAGGAGTTCATTTAGGTTTTTCTCCTTAATTTTGAAATGTGTTTTGTAAATTAGAGCAAAAGTTAATGCTATGCGTTTAAGGCATCTCAAATATTTGGCAGCCTATAGTATTCCAACAGTTGTAATAGTTTCTATGGTACTTGGAGGGTCATATGCTTTCCTTGCTATTGGATATGTTTTCGTAGCAGTTCCCTTTATAGAGTTATTTACTTCTGGTAAAACAGTTAACCTATCAAAACTAGAGGAAGAAGTTGCATCTAAAGATAAAATTTATGACTTCTTATTATATGCTTTAGTACCATTGCATCTTTTCATTCTAATTTATTTCTTACTTAAGGTAAACCAAAGCGAAGTTATTGGATTTGAGCTGCTAGGATATATCACTGCCTTAGGAATGTCTTGTGGATTAAGCATTAATAATGCTCACGAACTTGGTCATCGCACCAAAAAATACGAGCAATTTTTGAGTCAATTACTTTTAATGACATCATTATATATGCATTTTTTTATAGAACATAACAGAGGACATCATAAAAATGTAGCTACGGACGAGGACCCTTCATCAGGTCGTTTAGGAGAATCTATTTACCACTTTTTTCCAAGGACACTAATTGGAAGTTGGAAGTCTGCCTGGCATTTAGAAGCCGTCAGATGTAACAATAATAGCATCCCTGTGGTTAGTGTTAAAAACCAAATGTTAATATTTCAGATTATTCAACTATTATTCTTATTGCTAATTTTTTTGATTTTTGGTTTAAAAACTATGCTTGCTTTTACAGGTTCTGCCTGTATTGGAATCCTGATGCTTGAAACTGTCAATTATATTGAGCATTACGGATTGAGCCGAAAGAAAAAAGGGTCTAGATATGAAAGAACTCTTCCAATTCATTCCTGGAATTCTAACCACCCTATTGGTAGATTAATTATGCTTGAATTATCTAGACATTCCGACCACCACTTTATGTCTACTAGAAAATATCAAATTCTAAGGCATTTCGATGAAAGTCCTCAAATGCCAACAGGTTATCCAGGTATGATGCTTTTGGCATTAATTCCTCCAATATGGTTTAATATTATGAATAAAGAAATTAAACGATTTAATATTTCAAAATCATAAACAAGAAAAACCAAAAAAGATGAAGTATTGGTTAATTTTATTTCTAATTGTAAGCGGTTGTAAATCTTCACATATTGATTCAAAGGAGCAGCAAAAAATAAATCAGAAACCTCAAATTATCTTTTTGAATTATGTTTTTACAAGCCAATACCCATTGCCACCTAAAGTAAGTATTCAAAATATTCAAAAAGTAGAAGGAACGTTTAAACAGAGACAACTATCTAAATATTTTAATAACTCTATAGATCACTTTAAATGTAGTATTAGAAGTAAAACCAATGCATTACTATATGAGGAGCTTTTTGAAGACCCATTACACAAAACTGTAGAATTCTTTAATGAAGATAATAGTTTACAGAAAAAATCAGTAAATTTAGATAGTGTTGTTTTCAATCTAAGAATACAACTCCCCCCTATGTCTTATTTCATTGAAATTACTGACCATTTGGACCACTTACTTTTAAAACATAAGCTATGAAGATGCAACTCTTTTTAATTCTGCTTTTTTATTCTTTAGGAGTAAAAGCACAAATTTTTGACAGAGAAACAATATTAAGTTCTGGAACTGACGACTCACGTATCAATATAATTATTCTCCCTGATGGGTATACAGCTTCTGAAATGACAAAATTTATTTCAGATGCTAATGAATTAAGTAATGCATTATTTGAGGAATCACCTTACAAGGAATACATTGATTTCTTTAACGTATACGCTATTAAAGTGCCTTCAAATGAGAGTGGAGCTTCTCATCCTGGAACAGCAACTGATGTTTCAGAACCAGCTCACCCAGTTAGCACTGTGGATAATTATTTTGGGTCAACTTTTGACTATTATGGCATCCATAGATTACTAGTTGCAACAAATTCTTCGGCTATTTACAATGTTTTAGCAAATAATTTCCCTAATTATGATCAAGTATTAATACTTATAAACACCTCCTACTATGGCGGAAGTGGTGGCCCTTTTGCCGCGACGTCACTGCATAGCAGTGCCAAAGAAATTGCTATACATGAAATGGGACATTCTTTCACAGGTTTGATTGATGAGTATTATGCGGGAGACTCCTATTCCGGAGAAGGTATTAACATGACACAAAACACCGACCCGTATACTGTTAAATGGAAAAATTGGTATGGTGATAATGGGATTGGCATTTATCAACATTGCTGTGGTGGTAATTCTGCAAGTTGGTATCGCCCACATCAGAATTGTAAAATGCGCTACTTAGGAGAGCCTTTTTGCAGTGTTTGTTCAGAAGGAACTATTGAAGAAATTCACAGTAGGGTTAGTCACGTATTAAACTTTTCTCCTGAAACTACTGAACCTTTAGATTTTGTAAATGGCATGACGTTTCAAATTAATAAAATTCAAACCACTATTAACTCTGTAAAAACCAATTGGTTCCTTAATGGTTCAATAATTGCTGAAGATGTTAATCAACTAGATTTGTACGACACTAATTTAAATCCAGATATTAACACCCTTACAGCTGTAACAGAAGATTTAAATGATTTTCTTCGCCTTGATAATCACGATAGCAGCCATATTCACACCGTAAGCTGGCAAGTTGACGCCTCTTCTTTAAGTATAACTTCGTCTGGTGAAAAACGTTTTCAATTACAGTTATCACCAAACCCTGCAAACGAAGAAGTTAGTTTAACTATCAATACAAAAACATTTGATGATTACAGGATTAAAATATATGACCTAAATGGAAAACTTATATATAGCAAAAAGAAAATAGCCACTTTAAATCCGCATATTATAGCAGTTAATAAATGGAGCCCAGGATCATATGTTATAAAAATCATTCTTGATGACAATACGCATTTTAATAAACAACTTTTAATAAAATAATTGTTATAATTTGTTTTAAAATGCTGTAAAGATTTTTACACCCAAGAGATTATTTTAGATTTACAGTTATTAAAAATGGCACACGTTATGATCACCAAGCTATAAATATTAAGAATATTAGTAGTAATACATACGAAATTTCAACACGATTTAATAGTTTAAACAAAAACAACCTATATTTCAAAAATCGAAAAATAACCATTGATGACATGTTGTATAAACAACCCCAAGAAATAACCACAAATCTATTTTTATCAATAGAAAGACAAGAATTATCAAATACTTTAAAAACCCTGTTTAAAAAATAAAATATGCCTACTACATTAGTCATTCTAGCTGCTGGAATGGGATCACGCTATGGTGGACTGAAACAACTAGACACCTTTGGACCTAACAATGAAACTTTAATTGAATATGCTGTTTACGATGCTATACGAGCAGGATTTAGTGATGTTGTTTTTATCATTAGAAAAGAAATTGAACAAGCCTTTAAAACACGTTTTGAAAGTCTTTTAAACCAGCATATCAAGTGCTCCTTTGTGTTTCAAGATTTAAACCACCTTCCTATGGCATTTAAACCTGATGAGAGCAGAACAAAACCTTGGGGAACAGGGCATGCAATTTGGTGTGCCAAAACATCAATAAACAACCCTTTTGCAATGATTAATGCTGACGATTTTTATGGTTTAGATGCTTATAAAACTATGCATAGTTGGCTAAGCAATCAAGATTCAAATGCTTTAAATGCTTCGCTAGTTGGTTATGAGTTAAAAAATACATTATCTGAATTTGGCTACGTATCAAGGGGGATCTGTGAAGTTGACTCTAATGAATTATTGACTAAGATTGTTGAACGCACTCATATTAAAAAAGATGAAAAAATAGGCTACCATTTTAAAACAGAAACCAATAATGTTCCCTTAACAGGTAAGGAATTGGTGTCTATGAATATGATTGGCTTTACGCCAGCTATTTTTGAAGTTTTAGAAAAGGAGTTTTCTTATTTTCTTGAAAAAAATAATCAAGAACTAAAATCTGAGTTTTACATCCCTACTGTTATAGATAAACTCATTCAAAACTATGAGGCAAATGTGACCGTGCTTAAGACAGAAGCTAGAACTTTTGGTGTTACTTATGCAGAAGATAAAACTTCAGTGAAAAACATGTTAAACACAGTTGTAGAGAGAGGCGATTATCCAAAAAACTTATGGCTATAAATCCCAACAAAACTATTAATCATATTACTGACCATTTTTTATTTGATGGACACCCTGTTTCATGTATCCCTTTTGGAAACGGCCATATCAACTACACCTTTATAGTAACTACTTCAACTAATAAAAAATACATTCTTCAAGAGATTAACACGAACATATTCACTGATCCAAATTTGCTTATGAGTAATATGGTTATGGTTACTAAACAACTCAAGAAGGTGAATAAGCAAGGAAATACATTAGAAGTAATACCAACAAAAACAGGAGGATCTTATTTTCTAGATGCTACCCAAAAAGCTTGGCGTGTGCTCAATTATTTTGATGACCATTGTGTTTTCGATAAAGCACCCAATACCGAATTAGCTTATGAAGGTGCAAAAATGTTTGGCAAATTTACAAATGACTTAAGTGTTATAGCCCCTCAAAAAATTAAAGCGGTTATTCCTGACTTTCACCACATGACAACACGCTTAAATCAGCTTCAATCTGCTTTAAAAAATGCTGAACCATTAAAACTAAATGAAACAAAGTCACTTTTAGAATTTGTAGATAAACACAAAGTAAAAATGTGTACGCTTCATAATTTATTTGCAAAAAATAAACTCAAACAACGCATCACTCATAACGATACTAAATTTAATAACGTCTTATTTGATTCTAATCATAAAGGCCTTTGTGTCATTGATTTAGATACTGTAATGCCTGGCTACTTACATTATGATTTTGGTGACGGTGTAAGAACAGCTGTTTCAACTTCTGAAGAAGATGAAACAGATTTAAGTAACATAACTTTTGACCTTTTTAAATTAGAAGCCTATACAAAAGGATATCTAGAAAGTACTAGAACAATTTTAAATGATACTGAAAAAGAAACACTTTCACTTTCTGTTGCTATTATGCCTTTT
>ERZ802830.3730-NODE-3730-length-12644-cov-10.4386_pt1 | contig 12644 bp, 16 predicted proteins | sample MGYA00345654_ERZ802830 | MGnify/ENA primary metagenome ERZ802830 (study PRJEB30503, sample SAMEA104212375) | marine metagenome | biome: Westerlies Biome; feature: [SRF] surface water layer (ENVO:00010504) within the epipelagic zone...; material: water... | reverse complement strand
TGCTGCCCATGCTAATCTGCCGTCATTAAAATTTAATATTTGAGTAGTCAAATGCGGTTCTCCATAACATTCTATCCATAAATCTAATAGGTGATCTTCTATGAATCGTATGTAATTGGTCCATAATTAATATATCGCCTCTTCTAAATACATGATGTTGCATATATTTTGATTTGAATAATACATCCCATAATTCATCGTATAATGCATCTACTTCTTTTTCGCTAAGTTCTACACCGTTCTTATATGCACCAACCATAAAAGGTACGCAGAAATATAAGTATTCTCTACCATCAACATGATGTTTACTTACGAGAGGTCTTCTATCAACACCTTCGTCATAATACCAAGCACCGGTATTTATTTCGTGCTCAGGAGACATTTCTTCTTCAGTGTCATTACCTACTATACTATAAATACCATCTTCAACATAATCAAGCTTAATATCAAACTGTCTAAAATATTCTTTTCTTTCTTCAGGTAAATCTGCAAAGCAATCTACTTGGCTGCATATTGAAAATACTGTGTCTACGCATTCCTCTACACAATATAAAGATACTATACAATCTTCAAATTGATGTCGAGCCGATCCATTTTGATGCCATTGTAATTCATCTTTACCAAACATACCGATTCTTTTACCATTCTCATCTCTTTGCCCAGATACAATACTAATTTCTCTTGCATCTTCGGGATTCATAAAATACTCATTACGATCCATTTTACCCCATCGTTTGCACCACTCAATATGTTCTTGCTTTGTTAACTTTTGTTCATGTAATACTACATGTCCTTTTGTTACTACTTGGCGTGCTAAATCTCTGATCTCACTATCAGTATAATCTAATAGTGGTTTTAAACTTTTTATATAGTTCATAATCTAATATCTGTAATATCATCTTGTCCGTCTAAACTAAACATAAAGGCTATGCGTGGTTCATCACTTTCATTGAATACACCGTGTGCGAATCCAGTATTAAAGAAATACGCTTTGCCTGCTTCTAAATGTGTTTCTACAATTTCACCTTTCACTTTAAATCTATTTATTACTTTCTCATTTGTATATACTGGTATCACAACTCTAGTTGCATAGGTAGGGTCATAATCAATATGCATAGGGACATCAGTATTCCCATCAAGTTTAGTGATACGAATTCTCATCTTATCGCATTTAAACTGATTAGCTATTTCTTCAAAGTAACTTCCAATAAATTTATCGTTTGGCTTATTATATAATTTTTCTTCATTCCTTCTTAGTCTTACTTTTATATCATCAGTATATGGTAACTCTTCACCGTTAAGTTCGCTTAAGTTTATTTGTTTAAAGTTATCGTATACAGATTTACTCAGCGCCATATGATTATCACATAGTGCTTTGTTTGCAGTTTTAACATCAACATATTCGGCAGCTAAAACATCTGTTGCTGCTTGAAGCTTGCCAATATCTATATTGATATGCTTTAACTCACCATGAGTAGGTAATTTATATTTTGTTCTTGGTTCCATAATTTTATTTATATGACTATACAACATAATCGTGGTGTTTCCTCATATGCGATTTGTACCATGTAGCAGTTCGTAATAGTTTACGTGGCTTATCTTTAAGTATATCTGGTCTTCTATGTATACCTATTACATTATCAAATAAACATATGTCGCCTTCTTTCCACGTATGTTGATATACGTATCTATCATTACATACATAATCATTCCATAATTCATTAAACAATTCTTCTGAATGTTCGTAAGGTTCGCCATCTTTTAAAAATGTATGTATTTCATATGGACTAAAGAATAAACCTTCGACACCTAATGGATGTTTAGGTACAAGTCTATGATTATTCATTATACCACGAGATGCACCAAACTTATGTTTATTCTCTGATTCCATATTGAGCGCATTAAATATCTCACGAGTATTTCTATTCTTTTGTATCTCTCTTAAAACTTCTTCACCGTATATCTCTCCAAACTTTGGTTGCCATGCCTCTTTTATTAAACCTAATGTTCTTTTTGGGTCATGCACAACTGTTAATTCTCTTAAAAGATTTTGTTTCTTTTCAGGTAATTGATTAAAATATGGTATTGAACTAGCAAACCATGTTTCAGTTTCATATGTGATTGTCTTCGCATATAACCCTATGACTTCTTCTGCATCAGCAACTGGTGTCATATTTGTATGCCAATCTAATTCATAGTCGCCAAACAATCCTTGGTTTCTTTCATCAACCATTTCATTTGTTACCGTCCAAAATAAATCTGAATGTTCTTTATCAGTACACCATATCTCTGGACTTAAATGATAACCTAATCCTAATGACCATTCAGCGTACTCTTCTGGAGTTGCTCCGCTATCTCTTATAACAACCACTCCAGCATGAGCAACCATTCTTGCTATATTATCTGGGTTTAAATCTTCTAATGGAATTTCTAAATAAGTTGGTATTACCATTCTACCTCATTTGTTAAACAAAGCCTAGCTACTGGATTACCCTTTGCTCGCCTTCTCTTTTTATAATATGGATCACCTGATGTTGCAAGAAAAAAACAATCAGATGGAACTAAACTATATTTTTTACATAAGTTTATTTGTGTTTGTCTATGTCGATTAAACATTTCATCAACTGCATAATTACTCATAATAAGATCCATTGTTTTTACAGATGCATAATTCCAATTTTCAAAATCTTTTAGCATGTGTAATGTCTTATGTGGTTTCTTTGTATAGACTAAACCTAATCGATTACCTACCATACCAAATCCTTTTGAGAAACTAAACATTACTTGTTCAGTATTTTTTGGTACATGTATTTTTTGTATGTTTGTACTACTTATATATGTGCAATCTAATATAACTGGACACTCAACATCTTTTAAGTCATTGTGAATATTACCACAACGAGCAGATGGATTTGATAGGTATAATACTTTATGCGGATCAATATCATCATCAATCTCTGTGCCAGCATCAATTATATTAGGATACTCATACTCACCTTTAATATATTGCCATTGACGATCTTCTGTCATTAACCATTGATGGATAGCATCTGTTGTACCATTTGTAACATAACAATATGGGAAATCACTTAAGTCTATAATGTCATGAACCCAAGTTCTATGCTCTGCCTCAACCCAATCTAGTTCTTGAGTTGCTTGACCTGAGCCACGTTTATAATAAGTATCGGATATACGTTGTTCCTTCAAAAGATGCCAAACATCTTCAGTCATAGGAACATCAACCCATCTATTGTTTCTTAATTCTTTTTCCAAAATCTATTCGCCAAATATCCACCTAAATCATATTTACCTAATATTAATTTACGTGGGTGTGCATGATGTGTCTCGTGATAACCATCACCACCTAATATCCAATTCATCCATGGTCCATCTTTCGGTCCTTTCGGAAAATGACCAAATATATTTAACATACCAAATCCTACTTTAGCAAACATGAATGGCATGAATGCTGCACCCCACCAGAAGTAAGGTGATATAACCATACACACTGCCCAATATAAGAATAAGAATGTCTTCCAATTGTTATGAGCCCATACAAGTCTTGGGTTATCATATAAATCTTTTGCAAATTTAACTGGAATATGTGGTATGGTCCAAGTAGTAGTTGCTACTCTCCATATACCAATCTCTTTCCAATTATGTGGATCGAGTGGTCCCTCTGTATCTGCATGATGCATTCTATGACTTGCCACCCAACCAATAGGTGTACGAACACATGCAATAAGTATGCCTATAATAAAGCCCCATTCGTGGAATGTGCTTGTTCTAAATTGTCCATGAGCAAAGTATCGATGTAATCCTACAGATACAGCGTAATGTGTAATTACCTGACACCATAAAAATCCTAATCCTGTTGCCCACCAAAATAATTCCCAGTTCATATTTGTCAAGTTAGTTTAAATTATATACCTATTTATACAGTTATAAATAGAAGTATAATTGAATAATTGATAAGTTATGTTAAACATAGTATGTACAAGTAAACCAGCAGATGGTTTATTATTTTATAGTTATGAATACTGTTCCCATTTAAACGAAAAAGGAATACGTGCACAAGTATATGTAGTAACTCATCGCGACTTTACCTCAGGCGATTATACTCAAGCTATCTCAGACAAATATATTCACTGTGAGAATATAGTATTTAACAATGATTATGTTGATGAGAATTGTATATCATTAATTATGGGTAGGAGTATGATGACACTAGCTCATATGGCGTGGAATGATTATAAACCAGCACAACAAGAATCTCTTAAGAAATTATTTGGTAATAAAGTTATTGCCGTTTACTCAGAAAATCACCCAAAGAAATATCCTAAAGCTCTAAAATTCTTTAAACCTAAAAAGGTTATTGATTTATGTGATACTGATGTTTATCCTAATGGTGTTGGTGCACACTTCGAAAAGATTATACATTTCCCTATATACAAAGAAGTTAAAGAAGATATTCAATTTAACCATTTATTCTTAGGCACAAATCCAGAGTATTATAAAACTGTACAAAAAGTAATCGACAAATATCCTGACCATGGCATATTAACATATCCACAAAAGTATTTGGACCTAGAGAATAATAACCTGCGCTGCCCTGTTGATAACCTGTTAGGTAAATTTAAAACATATGTTTATACCAAAGATACATTTGACCCTGCACCTAGGTTGTTTCAAGAGGCTAGATGGCTTGGTAAAGAAATAATTTATTTAAGAAATGACGATGTGAAAGATGGTGGTTATTGGTATTGGAAGAGAGGTATAAAAGAACAAGACTTGTCATCAATGATAACTGCTGTCGATGAAATGAATGGCAAATTAAAATTTGAATTATACATTGAGATGAATGTACCAAAGATAACTAGTATAAATAGATAATAGAAAAGAAATATAAAAGGAAAAATAATGACACAATTAGAACTGCTAGATAAAAGAAGACATATCATGAAATTTTCTAATGATAATATTCCACCAAAATCATTAATAGAAGATATATTATGGAAATCTTGGAAAGTAACACCATCAAAAAATAGCTTTATGCCTTATCATGTAAATGTATTAGGCCCAGATAGAATTGACGAGAAACAAGCCATATGGCAAAAATCACAAAACAATAATGATACACGAAATTTAAAAAACTTTGGAGCTCCTAATCCTGTAGGTAACAATTTATTTTTTACTCATCTATCATCTACTCCGTATCTCTTAGTTTTTTCTCAAAGAATATGCGAGCCAAACGGATTAATAGGTAGATATGTAGAAGGTGGTACATATTATGAACAAATGCATGAAGATGAAGCTGATAATAATATGCAAGCTGTTGGTATAGAAGTTGGTATGTTTCATTCTAATTTAACTGCATTTGCACTTGAAGAAGGATTAGACACATCATGTATCCTTTGTTTTCCAACTAATCCAAGTGAATGGGAAGATATGCCATGGGTAGAAAATAATGTTTTATTACTCATGAGTATTGGATATTCTGACTTAGCACGAAGAGATTTTTTAACTGAAGCAGACTCACTATTAGATAAAAAACCAGAGCCAGAAGAAGTAATTCGCTGGATCTAAATAAAACTATTTTGTTATGACACCAATAATTGTAATATTACTAATTGATTTTGAAGGGCATCCGCTTCTTTCCAACGATGAAGTATTAAATAATCTTCGATTTTCACATTTAAAAAATTTTATATTTAACCCAATATCAGATAATAGCCAACGCGGTTATAGATTCTTATTCATATCAAATCATGACGAACATCATGAGAAAATGATTGAACTACAAAAAATGTCTGAAGCTGAAGGTTATCATGAATGGATAAACATTAAACCAGAGCAAGAGTATACACCGCATTATCTAAATGAAATGATAGGTGATAAAGGTTATTCTATACAAAATATTATTGCTGGTGGGTGTAATACAGCTGGTTGTATGTTGAACACTAAAAGTTATTCACCTGTTCGATGGGCTAAAGCAGGTTATCCTATACAAATATTTCTTCCAATGTGTGCTGATTATCAACTTCAAGGCTCAACTACATTTGAATCACAAATGAATGGTATAAGTAATTTATATAGAGGATTAATAGAGAAAGATGCAATATTTGATGTGGATGTTATAATGAATGAGTGGCAAATAAAAGGATTAAATTGATGAGTAAAAAACATATGACGCAAGGCGGCCCAGGAGATAAATTCTTAGGCGACGGTAAAGTAGATACGAGTAAATGGTTTCAGAGAACTCGTAACTTAGAACAAGAAATTAAAAATGGTGATATTTGGTTTTGTTCTGCACCATTTCAATTATTATATACTAATACATCTGGAACACTTGCTCCATGTTCATGGGCTGAAGATATTCATGATAGAGGACCAAATGTTCTAGCTTATGGTGATAAATTTGAAAAAAGGAAGACTCTTAAAGATTATTATCTACATGATCCAACCTTAAATAAAATTCGCGAAGAAATGACTACAGTTGGGTCTGATCTTGAAACTTGCAATTATGTATGTTATAATTGTAGACACCAAGAAGAAAAATATGGAAGGTCGAGACGACAAGCTTCAATGAAAATCCAAACGAATGATAAGATACTTTGGCCTAGAATACGAAATGTCGCAGAGGAATTTTTAGCAGATGGAAGGGTTTCATTAAAAGACAGAATATTTGAAGTGCAAGTAAAAGCTTTTGGTAATAAATGTAATTTAGATTGTTATATGTGCATACCATTTGATTCAAGCGTTCGTATGAAAACAATGGGTTCAGAAGAACTAAAAGAAGAAAATGTGTTTTCAGATGGTATGAAAAAGAAAATAGAATTACCACCAACAGGATCACTTGACGATGTAATTGATCAAATTACAGAGCTTGCGCCTTACATATATAATTTAAAATTAATTGGTGGCGAACCATTAGTAATGCCAAAGTTTTATAAACTATTAGAAGAAATAATAAAGACTGGCGAAGCTCCACATATTATGCTTAAGTACCAAACAAATATAACTACATTAGCATTTGATAAACACAAAATAGCAGAGTTTATTCCTGAGTTTGAGTTATTTGAATTTACAGTATCTCTAGACGGAATTGAGAAAGAAAATGATTATATAAGACGTAGATCTAGTTGGTCTAATATAGTTCATAATATGCAATATGTAAGTATGTTTCCAAATGTGCATGTAAATATAAATGGAACTATATCATTCTTATCAGTGCTTCGTTTTTATAGATTAATAGAATGGGCAAATGATAATGGTGATATAATAAAACAAATTAATTGGTCAAATATTCGTGGTCCTAAAAGAATTTGTGCTAATGTATTGCCACAAAAATTAAAAGATAAACTTATTCCGATGTATGAGGGATATCCAGATATACAGAACGTATTAAAAGAAAGTAATCACGGTCATAGCCATCAAGACGCCTTAGATTATTTAATGTTATTTGATAATAAATATAAAGGTACTAAATGGGAAATGAATTTATTTGATGTATATCCTGAATTAGAAGAATTTTATAATCCACCAAAAGAAGTAAAAAGAGATGAAGATTTTGTTAGTGATGTGGAAAATTATGATATACAAGATGTTATTTTGCATCCTAAAATACAAGATGCAATCAAAGAACAAAATGAAAGTCCAGAATTAAGTAACTATATAAAAGAACACGATAAAATATTAGCGGAAAATAAAAATGAAAGATAAAATACGTACAGCCATAGACATATCTAAAAGAGCACAGAGAAACTGGGACTTATCTCGTAATATTCCTGATGAAGATTTAGATACATTAATTTATTCTGCAATCAATAGCCCAACAAAGCAAATGGAAACACACTATGCTTTACATGTGTTTACACATCCAGGAAAAATCAGAGAGATTTATGACCATACAAAAAAGTTTACTTTATTTCCAAATGATGCAGAGAGTTTTGAAGATGAGAGAGTTGCTGATATGTTTTATGAACAAGCAGATGGTAGCTTTGAACAAAATGATATATATTCTGTAAAGAATTCTCAAATATTGGCAAATGCTATGTTCTTATATACTGAAGATAAAGGTGAAGCAAGTGGAGGGACTCATTATATGGCTCAGAAAGAAGGTGCATCACCAAATGTAAAATCACTTTATGAAGAGCAAATTGATTTCTCAATTGGAATATCAGTTGGTCAATTAATACTTTCAGCAGCAATGTTAGGATATAAGACTGGTATTTGTTCAGCACTTGAATCTCAAAAAATATCTGAACTCTTACCTGTAGATATTGATGGTGACTTATATAATCCTAAATTAGTTATAGGTATTGGATATGAACAAGAAGGAATTGATAGACAATTACATCAAGAAACACGTAATAGCGATATACCTGATGCATCACGTAGATCTGGACCAGCTGATGAGCTATTTCGTTTTCCATCATTTAACGGTGTTACACGATTATATATAAATGGAGTATTACAATAATGAGTTCAAGTGAAGCAGCAATGAATAAACAAAAAGAAGACCAAGAACAAGAGCTTGACATTGGAGAATTTAAATTAAAGATTGAACCACGCTGTTTAACTTTCAATCCAAAATCTTATCATAAACCTGCTGCTTATACATCTGATGGCTTTATGCTACCATGCTGTTGGTTAGATGACCCAAAGAATGATTTTGGTGTAGAATACTTTGGTATGAAAGATGAACATCTTCGAGTAAAGAATGTTGAAAAGCTTGAAGACATATTTAAATCAGATGAGTGGGACCACTTTTTTTGGACATTACTACATGACCAAAAACACGCAATGAAGCATTGTAAATATAAATGTGGTAATCTAAGGAAAGATAATAATTTATATATGACGGAAACTATATAATGATATGGGGTTTTCATATATTAATGATACTGGAGAACTTGTAATGGCAAGATTTACTGAATTAAAACCTAATGATAGAATAGCAGATTGGTATGCACACAACGAGGTATGGGGATCACCTAATATTGATTCATCACATCGCTGTATTCTAAGGTGTCCACAATGTTTAAGACAAAAGAAAGAAGGTGGACCACGTATTAAGAGAGCATACGATCTTGAAGTAAAAGACTTTCAAAAGATTATAGATTACTTCCAACATTGTGTTACGTTCTGCGGGCAAATATCAGATCCTATATACAATCCAAACTTTTTAGAATTCTTAAAAATATTAGATGGAACTGGAAGAGGTGTACGTATTGCTACTGCTGGACAATCTCAAAGAAATGTACATACACGTGAATGGTGGGAAGAAGCATTTACTTATGGTATGAATGAGAATGCATGGTACTTTGGTGTTGATGGTATCGATAAGAAGAGCGAGCTATATCGTATTGGTTCGGATCGTGATGCAGTATGGGAGACAATGCGATTAGGTAAGTCAATGGGTGCAGTTATTGTTTGGCAATTTATTGTATTTGGTTATAACGAACATGAAATAGAAATAGCAAAGCAAATGGCAGCAGATGAAGGTTTTACTCTATTATTAATTAAAACAAATAGAGGGTTCGATCCTAAAGCAAGAAATATTCGTGATAGTATGAAAGACATCTATAATAATTTTCCAGCACCTAGTAAAGAAAACACTGTAAAGAAAATTAAAAATGAAGAATACTTTAATGTTACTGAGTCAATGGAAATTTGGAGAAATACTAGGAATACATAATGCAAATAACTTATAATGGAATAACGATACCGTTTTTTGATGTCGAAGAATGTAAAAATTTAGATAATGTAAAACTTGGCGAGAATGGATTACCTGAGCAAGTTCTAGTGTCACTCTCAGGTGGATGCGATTCAGCATCTGCTTTATACCTTTGCTTAACGCATTTTCCAGATATTGAATGGTTACCATATACATGTAGAGATTTAAATGCACCAGGAGATGCTGATTCGGCTATTATGTTTATTGGTAAGATGCAGAAAGAATTTCCAAATGCTAACTTACAAGATATACAAGTATTTGAATTTGACGATAAAGATCCTAGACATTTTGCTGATGCCAAATATTGTATCGATCATTATGAAAGATATAAAGATATGTCAGTTGTTGGAATGGTAAAGGTATTATTAATTGATAGAATTACTACAAAACTTATGGAAAAATATGATAGACCAATGAGGTTCGATGGTATGTCAAAAAATCCTTCTGAAGAAGAGATGATAGCTGGTGGATTCTTAGATGTAAGTGAACCGCGAAGAACTCATGATGAGAATTGGCCAACAATGGTTAGACAAATATATCAACCGTTTATTAATGTTGATAAAAAGTTTATTGCTGATATTTATTTCCAGCATCCATTCATGCTTAAAGAAATTTATCCTCATACTAAATCATGTACTGGTACAGCATGGTGGACCGATAACTTTACGAGAGTATGCGGTAAATGTTTTTGGTGTCATGAAAGAAATTGGGCATTTGGTGATGAGCTATACCCAATTAAAGACTTACCAAAAATACCTCATCCGCCTAAAGGTTATAAAGGTTCATTAAAATCTTTACCTATTCCAAAAGTTGTTAAAGATGGAAAAATTATTAATTTGTAGCGGAGACAGTTTTACTGATCCACATTATAGATCTATTTCCCATCCAGAAATAGATACATCGTGGCCAAAATGGCCTGAAGTCTTAGCTAAAAAATTAGATATGCGTCTTATTAATTTAGGAAGATCTGGATCTGGAAATGAATATATTTATTCTTCGATTCAAGATACAATCGAAAGTATAGAGGATAAAAGCCAAATCGGTTTAGTGATTGCTGGATGGTCACAATGTTTTAGAATAGATTTTGAAAAAGATCGGAAATGGCAAGATTTAAGAATAAATTCTAACGGAGATTTATTTGGTTGGGTAAAAAAAAGTTTAAGAATATACAAAAATTTTGAATATATGTGTGAATATCATAATATACCATATGTTCAAACACAGATGATACCCTTTTATATTGATTGGATAAGAGGGTTAGCATTAACTGAAGAAGAAATAAATGAAAGAGGACTTAATATTGAAGAAGCAATATCTGCAAGGCCGCAATATGCGGGAGATGCTAAAGGAGATAATATAAAAGTTTTAGAAATATTAAATAAATATGATTCGGTCATAAATAAAAATAATTTTATTGGTTGGCCAATTAGTAGACAACTTGGGGGATATTGTCTAAGTCCAAAAATAGTTGGTTTTGCCCCAGAAAGTCCTTATACTATATCAAAATATGATGGTCATCCAAGCGAAGAAGGACAAAAAAGATTAGCGGAAGCTATTTACACACATATACTATTTAGAAACATATAAAGGAGAAATAAAATGGCAATACAAGATTCATTAAGTAAGAGAGCTCATGTAGTAAATTACTCAAAAATGGTAATTCCTACAAAAGCAGAGATATTAAAAATATTAGAAACAGGTTATCCACTTGCAACATCAAAGCAAAATGCTTTTCCGTATAAAGTATGGGTATTAGGACCTAACGAAGAACGTAGTGAAAAACTATATGAAATGACTGAGCAAAATAAAATAGATTTTGACGGAGATGTAGGTGAAAAATACCACGCAAATCCTAATCTAAAACATGTTAAGTCTGCACCGTGGACATTAATAATTACACCTCGAGTTGCTCCACCTAATCCATTTGCTGCAGAGCAATGTGAAAAAACAGGAACTCAATGGGAAATGGGTAGAGAAGATTTTATCCCAGATGGTAGAGAAAGTTGGGCCATAGAAGTAGGAATGGTAGCAAAGACAATTACAGGAGCAGTGATGGATGCTGATCTTGATACTTCATATTGCATTTGTTTTCCTAAACAAATAGAAAAATGGGAAGCAGCTGGTGATTTTCCATTTGTTAAATACTTTCCTTATCTAATACAAACTATTGGAAAAGCAAGTTTATATAAATGGCAGAATATGTCAGCGGATGGACTTAAAAAAGATACTCGTGCCCCATTCGATGATGTGTTTGAATTTGTAGATTAATCTATGTACAAATAAACCAAAATATGGTATAATACATTATGTATAAGTATAACTTAATTGTTTTAAAACACTTTCGTGGTTACCCATCTCTAATGGATAGTGTTAGTAATGATATTCGTTATGCACGATTATTAAAGCTAATAGATGAATTTAATTCTAAAAATACAATATTTTTTAGTACTACTACTCGATATGATGATAGATTAGAAAGTATTTCAGAAATCGCTGAGAGCGAAGGATTTAAATGGATTGAATATACCGATGATGAAAGCATAGAACAAATATTAAGTAAGTGTGAGGGTATTAACTTTGGTCCAGCATCTAATTCAAATGTTGTTATAGGTGGAACAAACACTGCTGGATGTTTATTAAGAAACTCAAATGTATGTGCAAATGAATGGATAGAAAGAGGTTTTGATGTACAAATGTGTTTATCAATATGTGCTGACTATCAATTAGATGGTATTAATACAGTAGAAAAAAATAATATGGCTATGGCTATTTTATATAACTTTGCTAAAAATAGAAATCTGATTGAAAAAATGGATATATGTTATGATGTAACAGAATTAAGGAGATATGAATGACAGGTTGGGATAGAGATTACTTAGAATATGAGAGAGATTACTTAGATCTA
>ERZ802830.3729-NODE-3729-length-12645-cov-5.44098_pt1 | contig 12645 bp, 11 predicted proteins | sample MGYA00345654_ERZ802830 | MGnify/ENA primary metagenome ERZ802830 (study PRJEB30503, sample SAMEA104212375) | marine metagenome | biome: Westerlies Biome; feature: [SRF] surface water layer (ENVO:00010504) within the epipelagic zone...; material: water... | reverse complement strand
AATACGGTGCTTAGCTATGGTGCAACCACCCTTCAATATTCGCGTAGCCTGCCATGGCTGCAACATCCGCATCAGTTAAAACGTGCGACCACCCGCCTTAGCTTTACCTTTGCAGAAGTTGGATTTTTGGGTCAGCCCACTATTGGCTTGGAGCAGATTAGTAGCCGTTCAGCTAATCAGGCAGATAATTTTAAAGACACAAAATTTCTTTTCACGCTTTCCAAGAAATTTTAAAAAACTCAACTTTCCAGTCCAGAATTTCTAATTACTGCAACCATCAATATCTTTTTAAAGATGTTTATTTGAGTAAGATAACACTCATTAGATGTATAAAAGGTCATGTTTATGTTGGAAATTAGCCAATTATTACCATCTTTAGAAGGAGTAAAAAGGTGAAAATCTTACTCGGATACGAAAATTCACTATGTCGTGATTTCATTAATGATCATCTCACCCATTTGGATGCAGATGTAAGCCTTATTGTTGCAGGTACGTTGCGAGAATCTATGCAGATTGTTGCGGAAACGCCGCAATTATCGGTGATTGCTTTAGATACTGAAATGCCAGATATGAACGGCGTAATTGGGCTTCGGCAAATGACTGCACAATGTTCTGGACTGATTCCAGTAGCCCTAATTGGCTCGATGCGTCGCAGCAACGAAATACGCGATTATTTAACCGCTAGTGCAGCAGGATATTTAACCTATTCCCTTAGCGCTAAGGCTTTATTAGCGGGCTTGCGTATGATTAATGTGGGCGAGGTTTATGTGCCAGCAGAAATATTAGCACAAGAGGAGCAAGTCACCCGAACAGGCCGACATTGGCTAACTGGCAGAGAACGCGATGAATTGAACGGGCTGCTATCTGGGCAATCTAACAAAGAAATTGCTCGCACCCATGGTTTGAGTGAAGTAACGATAAAACATCACTTGAAAAGCCTTCGCTCAAAACTTGGCGCTCGGAATCGCACCCATGCAGTATGCCGCGCCATTGAGCTGGGCATTGCCGAAGACGCAGGATCGGTCATGTCCTATTCAACGGCGTAGCGGAAATGGTGCCAGTAAAATACGGAATGAAACAGGCAAGATACGAAATGAAACAGGCAAAATCAGGATAAAAAACGAGCGTGTATGTTACCCCCTCTTTTCGCTGTTTATAGGCGACGGTCATATGCGCTTGCTTGATTTCAGCTTTCGCGGTTCTGGCGATTCTCGATGAGGTCATCTACCACAGATGGGTCGGCAAGCGTTGATGTGTCACCTAATTCTGCATAATCATCAGCAGCAATTTTGCGTAAAATACGGCGCATGATTTTCCCCGACCGTGTTTTTGGCAGGCCAGGGGCCCATTGCAATAAATCGGGGCTCGCAATCGGCCCTATCTCACCGCGTACCCATTGCCGTAATTCTTTATGCAAGGCTTCATCTGGGCTCTCACCAACATTCAAAGTGACATAAGCATAAATACCCTGTCCCTTAATGTCGTGCGGATAGCCTACAATCGCTGCTTCGGCAACTTTCGGATGCGCAACTAATGCAGATTCAATTTCAGCTGTACCCATACGGTGGCCGGAAACATTCAGCACATCATCAACACGCCCGGTTATCCAATAATAGCCATCTTCGTCGCGGCGGGCGCCGTCACCAGAAAAATAGCGCCCCTCAAAGGTAGAAAAATAGGTGTCAATAAACCGTTGATGATCGCCGTAAACGCTGCGCATCTGGCCGGGCCAAGATCGGTCAATACATAAATTACCTTCACCAGCCCCTTCGATAATGTTGTTGTCCCCATCGACCAATACAGGCGCAATGCCAAAAAAGGGCAAAGTTGCAGAGCCCGGCTTTGTTGTGGTTTCCCCCGGTAGCGGGGTGATTAAAATACCGCCTGTTTCCGTTTGCCACCACGTATCCACAATCGGGCATCTTTCTTCGCCTACGACATTATGATACCACATCCATGCTTCTGGATTAATCGGCTCACCAACCGAACCTAGTAGGCGCAGCGAGCTTTTATCCCATTTCTTTACAGGCGCATCCCCTTCCCGCATGAGGGCGCGAATAGCGGTTGGTGCGGTATAAAAAATCGACACTTTATGTTTCTCAACGACTTGCCAGAAACGTCCTGAATCAGGATAGGTTGGCACCCCTTCAAACATTAGCGTGGTCGCCCCATTTGCCAGCGGCCCATATAAAATATAGCTATGGCCGGTAACCCAGCCCACATCAGCGGTGCACCAATAAATATCCCCATCATGGTAATCAAATACATATTGGTGGGTCATAGAGGCATAGACCATATAACCGCCCGTACTGTGCAACACGCCTTTAGGTTTGCCTGTAGAGCCAGAGGTATAGAGAATGAACATAGAGTCTTCTGCGTTCATCTCCTCAGGCGGGCAGTCAGCAGAAGCCGCCGCCACCGCATCATGATACCAGATGTCGCGCCCTTCTTGCCAAGCTACTTCCACGCCGGTGCGCTGGACAACAAAACAAGTGGTGCAATCTGGGCAGCTTTCCAGAGCCTTATCTGTATTTGCTTTTAGCGGTATCGTGCGTCCGCCCCGTACCCCTTCATCTGCGGTAATTACACAGTTTGAGCCGCAATCTTGTATGCGTCCGGCTAGCGCGTCTGGGGAAAAGCCACCAAACACAACCGAATGGATAGCGCCAACCCGTGTGCAAGCGAGCATCGCAACGGCTGCCTCTGGAACCATGGGCATATAAATGGTCACCCGGTCCCCTTTTTTGATGCCCCTAGCTTTTAGCGCATTTGCAAAGCGGCATACCTGCTCATGCAGCTCTTTATAGGTAATATGCTTGGCGGTATCTGGTTCATCCCCTTCCCAGATAATGGCCGTTTGGTCGCCGCGACTAGCCAGATGCCTGTCCAGACAATTAGCAGAAGCGTTTAGCGTGCCATCTTCAAACCATTTGATATGCACATCTGGCTTGTCATAGCTGACATCAGAAATTTTGCTATAGGGTTTTATCCAATTGATGCGCTTGCCATGTTCTGCCCAAAAAGCATCATTATCTGCCAGAGATTGCGCATAGCTCACCTCATAGCCCGATTTATCTATATGCGCGTTGGCGGCTACTTCTTTTGCAGGCGCAAACTCTTTATATTCACTCATGGTTTAAAACTCCCCCCAAAGAATATCAAAACCCCCAAAGAATATCAAAAAAGGATAAACGCCATACCTTACTTCTGCCTTTGAAAGAGTATTCTTTTTTAATTGTATGGTATATGCAAGCCAAAAATTTCTGCCTCTTTTGTAGCTAGAATTACGCAAAATGAAAAGAGGTATTAAGTAAGCTTCTAGGCTTTAAAAGGACTGCTCACATTGATATTGCGCTTCTAATTCTTCTGCTTCTTCTATGCTGTTCAGGGCAAGAATGCTTTTGATGATATCTAATGAGAAGCCAGCGCGAGCCAATTTTGCCATCTGTTTTTGGAAGAGAGCCTGTGCATCATCAGCCTCTTTGGTATAGGGGCCCAGACGTTTTTTTCGGATGTGGATAAGGGCAGCTAGGCGTTCGGCATCGCCGCTCTCAGCACGATGCGCTTTCAGGCTTTCGCTAGCGCTATCGCGGTCTATGCCTGCTTGTTGCAATCTATTCAAAATCTGCCGTTCGGATTGCCCCGCCTTTCGCCCTGTTCGAATACGCATCTGGATAAAGGCATCATCATCAACATACCCAAATTTTTGGCAGTCAGCTATCACCGCATCAATTGCTGGGGCAATCGTTTCAGCTGGAACGGTCTCTAACTTACGAGCCGCAAATTTCTGCAGAACTTGGCGTAGACGCGAGGTGGTGCTGGCATACCGGCCCAGATAATGCATGGCCTTATTGGTCAGGCGTTTTTTTATCTTTGCATCTGAAGGTATTGTTTGCGTCATAAAGGGGGCTATGCTCCTAGCTACATTATTTAGCACATTTTTGGGATAAAACGCTATTTTGATACTGGCCTGATGGTGATTTGATAATGGCATATTGCCAACTTAAATCCAATTTTTTGAATGTTGCCGCCGCGTTGTTTTTTGATTTGCCAGAGGCTTGCACAGCCTTGCCCTTGCGTTTTGGCGCTTACCCCTCTATCTCAGAGCAGAAACAATTAAAAACCCGTTCATCCCTTTTTCAATTTTAGGCATATCGCCATGTCTGCAAAACCCAAAATATCTATTGAGACTCCCTCGCTTGTGGTGCGCCCAATTAGCGTTGGTGCGGTTAACTGGATTGGCATTAGCACACTCTATGTTAAAGAGGTGATGCGATTTTTAAAGGTGCCGGTGCAGACGCTGTTTGGCCCTGCTATGACCGCAACTTTGTTTATGATGGTGTTTGCGGTTGCGGTGGGTGAGCGGATTTCGCTTGGTAATTTTGATAATTTTATCCAATTTTTGGCACCCGGCTTAATTATGATGGCCGTTTTACAAAATGCCTTTGCCAACACCTCATCCTCTCTAACCAGTGCCAAGGTGCAGGGTAATATTGTTGATTTGCTGATGCCGCCCTTAGGGCCAAACGAGATTATTTGCGCCCTGCTAGGGGGCACGGTCACCAGAGGCGTGTTGACCGCCCTGATTTGTGTGGTGACTTTTAGCCTTTTTTCGGCGATCATTATGCCGCCACATTTTCTGATTGCCTGTGGATTTTTAATTGCGGGCTCTCTTGCAATGGGCTTTGCTGGTATCATTGCGGGCATCTGGGCGCGTAAATTTGATCAGCTTTCAGCGATAACCAGCTTTGTTATCCAGCCACTCGCCTTTTTATCAGGCACTTTTTATTCTGTGCATCGTTTGCCAGAACCTTTCGATCTAATTGCCCAGATAAACCCAGTTTTTATGGTCATAGATGGGTTTCGTTATGGGATGACAGGTGTGGCAGATGGGAATATTTTGGTGAGCGCAGCGGTACTGACAATCCTCAATATATTGCTCTTCATCTGCTGTTATATCATACTGGCGACAGGGTTCAGGCTGAAAAGCTAAATTCCAGCGGGGATTATTTCAAGTGAGCAAGAAACATACTTCTTTGACAATAGCTGATGGAATATTGCCAGAAAGCCAGCTTTTGAACGCGGTTGAAAATGGCCATATTCTGCCTTGCGAAACCTTGTTTGATGGTCAGATACAACCGGCTAGTTTGGATCTGCGTCTTGGCATGCGTGCATGGCGAATTCAGGCCTCTTTCTTGCCTGGACACGGCCAAACAGTGATGGACAAGATTGAAAAATTTTCGATGTATGAGCTGGATTTAAGTGAAGGGGCAGTGCTGGAAACGGGCTGTGTTTACATTGTTGAGCTGATGGAATCATTGGCCTTGCCGCAGGATATTAGCGCTTCTGCTAATCCGAAAAGCTCCACCGGTAGGCTGGATGTATTTACCCGCTTAATAACAGACGGTGCGGTTGAATTTGAATCTGTCTCCTCTGGCTATAAAGGCCCGCTTTATGCTGAAATATCACCGCGCACCTTTTCGGTGATGGTGCGTAAGGGTAGCCGCCTATCCCAGCTTCGCCTTCGTCGTGGCCAGAAAATTCTGGATGATGCTGGTCATGCAGAACTTCAAGCCCAGCACCAGCTGGTTCGTTTTGATGATGAAACAATTGTCTCTATTCAAGATGGCATCGGGCTATCTGTTAATCTGATACCGCAGCCAGAAACAGGCCTTGTTGGCTGGCGTGCACGCAAACATGCTGGGCTGATAGATGTGGATAAATCTGCTAGTCAGCCAGCTTCGCGCTTTTGGGAAGCGGTGACAGAGGCCGATCTTCAAAGAGGGGGGCTGGTGCTAAACCCAGATGAGTTTTATATTCTGGCTAGCCAAGAATATGTGATTGTACCTGCCTCTCATGCTGCAGAAATGCGTGCCTATGATACACGGGTCGGCGAGTTTCGTGCCCATTATGCTGGATTTTTTGACCCCGGTTTTGGCATGTCTGAAATTGGCGCTCAGCCTACACGAGCCGTATTGGAAGTACGCTCGCATGATGTGCCTTTTTTGATAGAGCAAGGGCAGACAGTTTGCCGTCTTGTTTATGAGCCGATGTCTGCACCGCCAAAACAGCTTTACGGGGCCGCAGGTTCTGGTTCAAACTATCAATCGCAAGGCCTGAAGCTTGCCAAGCATTTCATTTAAGTTAGCATAAGCGTTCTATCGGGTGGTTATACTTGACATTGCAAGGGGTTTTGCGCGATACAATGCGCCTTTCTCCTTTGTTTACGGGACAAGAAAATGAACACGGAAATAGATGCCAGACAAGCTGCGGTGATGCCGACTTATGGGCGTGCGGACATCTCGTTCGTGCGGGGCAAGGGCAGTTGGCTCTATACTAGCGATGATACCGCCTATCTTGATTGTGCAACAGGCATTGCGGTAAATGTATTTGGGCATGGAGATGCACGTTTGGTTGCGGCATTAATGAGCCAAGCCGAAAAATTGTGGCATACCTCGAATTTATACCGGATTGATGAGCAGGAAAAGCTAGCGCATAGGCTGGCTGTTCATGCTGGCCTTGATCAGGCATTTTTTTGCAATTCTGGTGTTGAAGCAAACGAAGCGGCGGTAAAAATGGCGCGTCGTTTCCAATTTAGGCAAGGCTTCGAGAAACGGTTTAAAATACTGTGTGCTGGCGGCGCCTTCCACGGCCGGACGCTAGCAATGCTAGCCGCAACAGATAAGCCTTTATTCAGAGAAGGCTTTGGCCCAATGCCAGAGGGGTTTGTGCATGTACCGTTTGGCAATCTAAATCATTTGCGGGATGCGATGGATGCGGATGTAGCGGCCATTATGGTTGAACCTGTACAAGGCGAAGGCGGCGCGATTGCAGCTCCAGAAGGGTATCTGGAAGGGGTGCGGAAAGCCGCAGATGATTTTGGGGCGCTGGTTATCGCTGATGAGGTGCAGACAGGGATGGGCAGAACAGGATATTTATTTGCCTATCAAAAAACCAACATTCAGCCAGATTTGGTAGTGCTAGCCAAGGGGCTTGGTGGCGGCTTTCCGGTTGGTGCGGTTATTGCCAGAAAGGCGATTGGCGAGGCGATGGGCCCCGGCAGTCACGGCTCTACATTTGGCGGCAATCCTTTGGCGATGGCAGTTGCTAATGCAGTGCTGGATGGGTTGGAAGAAGATGGGTTTTTAGAAGATGTACGCCGCCGCGCCGCCTTGCTGGATGACAAGCTGAACAAGCTAGCCGATGCGTATCCAAGTTTGATTGTTGAGCGCAGGGGCGCTGGTTTCCTGCGTGGTCTCAAGCTTTTCGATAGCCTCGCGGTTGGCGATATGACAACGGCTTTGCGGGCTGAAAAGCTATTATGTGTGCCGGCTGGGGAAAATGTTTTGCGCCTATTGCCGCCTCTTACCTTGTCCGAGCCAGAGATTGAGCAGGCCTATTCAATATTGGATAAGGTATTTTCACGGTTTGCGTCATCTTAAGCAAACTATCCTCAGATGTAAGAAATAGCTTTTTTTAGCGGAGTGCGCGATGCGCCATTTTATTGATTTAAAAGATTTTGATAGCGACCGGTTGGAAGCGATGCTGGCAAGTGCAGCACAGATGAAGTCTGGCAAGGATGTTAGTCAGCCTCTGGCAGGTAAATATATTGGTATGATCTTTGAAAAACCCTCAACACGTACACGGGTTTCTTTTGAGGTGGGCATTTCCCAGCTAGGCGGCACGCCAGTGGTGTTGTCAGCAAGTGATTTGCAACTTGGACGCGGTGAGACTGTTGCGGATACGGGGCGTGTGCTTTCACGATATTTAGATGGGGTGATGATAAGAGCTTTGCAGCATGAAACCGTTACCGAGCTAGCTGCAAATGCAGATATTCCAGTGATTAACGGGCTGACCAACCTTTCCCATCCCTGCCAGATTATGGCAGATCTACAGACGATTATTGAATATCATGGCAGTTTGAAAGATGCGAAAGTTTGCTGGTTTGGCGATGGGAATAATATTGCAAATAGCTGGATAGAGGCGGCGGCCCTATTCGGGTTTGAATTGCGGCTTGCTGGCCCAGAGGCATATCGTCCACCTGCGGCCTTGCTAGCTTGGGCGCGTGCGAGGGGCGCGGAAATTATTTTAACCGAAGACCCGGTTGCCGCCGCCATTGATGCGAGTGTTATCGCAACAGATGTTTGGGTTTCGATGGGAGATGAAGCAGGTTCGCGGGAGCGCGATATGCGACCCTTCCAAGTCACCACTGCGCTCATGGATAGGGCTCAGCCAGATGCAATTTTTATGCATTGCCTGCCTGCTGTTAGAGGCCAAGAAGTGACAGCAGAGGTCATAGATGGCACGCAATCAGTAGTATTTGATGAGGCTGAAAACAGATTACATGCCCAGAAAGCAATTATGGCGCATATCCTTAGTGAGAATTTTTAACGCATAATCCAGCGTTGTGAAAAAGAGTGTATCATGTCTGTTGACGCAAAGCCTGAAATGCCAATTTTTGAAACGTCTGAAGGGTTTGTTCAGCCTTTCTATTTAACCGGCGAGCGCGATGGCAATCAAACGCCCTTGGTGCGGGGGCGGTTTGCCAGATTAACCAGCCCGTGCCAGTCTATTCTGGGGCGGCATGATTACCCAGCTTGCATCAATGAGCTATGTGCCGAAGCGATGAGCCTTGCAGCCTGTCTTTCCACTACCCTAAAATTTGAGGGTGTTTTTACCTTGCAAGCTAGGGGCGATGGCATTGTGCGTACCCTATTTGCCGATGTTACCTCTGCTGGGGCGATGCGTTCTTATGCGGCCTTTGATGCAGAAAAGGCAAAAGCGATTGCGCCAGCTGGCCCCGCGATACTGCCCCGTCTGATGGGCGGTGGTTATATGGCATTTACCGTAGATCAGGATGCTGCTCATGGGGATGAAGCGCGCCGTTATCAGGGTATTGTCGAGCTGGAAGGTAGTCATTTAGGCGACTGTGCGGTTAGCTGGTTTAAAAATTCAGAACAGCTTGCAGCGCAGGTAATAACCGCGGCTACCAAGACAGAAGATGGCTGGCATAGCGCCGCACTCTTCTTGCAACAAGTCGCTGGTGAGGGCGGACATGATACGCGCCTGAGCGAAGATGAGTTGGCAGATGAATGGCATACCGCGATGGTGATGATGTCTTCTGTGACCAGAGACGAGCTATTAAGCCCATCCCTTGGGGTGCCAGATCTACTCTTCCGGCTGTTTCATGCGCAAAATGTGCATTTGCAAGCCCCGCGCCCAATAACCGATACCTGTCGATGTTCTGCTGAAAAAGTGGAGCAGGTTTTGGGCGGGCTGGCTGCTGAGGCGTTGCGTGATATGAGCGATGAGAACGGCGAGCTTCATGTTTCTTGTGAATTTTGCAAAATAACGCGTTCCTATTCTATGGCCGAGTTTTTGTCTGTTTAATCCTGTCGCCCTTTTAAAAAAATCACACAAAGATAGAAGATGTAGTTTTTACTTCATTTTTTGCTTAACTGCGCTATCATTAAGCTCAGAATATGACCAAGTGGCCAGATTTGCGGAAAGGTGTCTTAGATGACGCGTAAATTATTCAGGTTTTCCAAATCCCTTCCTATCGTCCTGCTGGTATCGCTGTTAGGCCTTAGTAGCTGTTCAACACCTGCTAAACAGACCATTTTACCTGAATATGAAACGGGTGGTTTTCAATCTTTGCGGCTAGATGCGCGGGTTTTGAATATCAGTGAAGAATGGGTGATGCCAATGGAGCCGCCCTATATCGAGCATACCTTATCTCCTGATTTATCCAGTATGCTAGTCGATTGGGCAACACGGGTATTGGTTCCGGTAGGGGGTTCTGGTGAAGTTGTTCTGAATATTACACAAGCAAGCGTAAAAATGACTGCCCTGCCGAGAAGCGAAAGGCTGGTCGATTTGTTTAGCGATAAACAAGAATTTATGGTGCGTGCGGATATTAAGGCCAAGCTGTTATGGATACAGCCTGTTGGCGGTAAGCAGGTAATTATTGACCTAAGCGCTACAGCCTCTAACACAGTAAAAGAAACCGCTACACCAAATGAACGCGATCTTATTATCCGCGAAGTAATGATAGACACAATTGACTTAATTGATGAGCAGGCCGCGCGTGAAATTACGGCCAACAAAGATTTAAACCGCTCTTAGCGTCGCCAAAATACCGGATTTAATATAACCAGCACGGTAAACAGCTCTAACCGGCCAAGAAGCATGCCAAAACACATGGCCCATTTGGCTGCGGCTGGCAAGCTGCTAAAATCGCCAGCAGGGCCAATAACATTGCCAAGTCCAGGCCCGACATTTGAAATGGATGTTGCCGCACCAGATAGGGCGGTTTCAAAATCCAGCCCAAACATACCTAGCAGTAATGCCAGCACTACAAAACACAGAATATAGAGATAGAAAAAGCCCATAACGGCGTCCATGACATTCTCTGGCACTGGGCGTTTGTTGTAATAGGCCAGTACCACCGCATGCGGACGCAATAAGCGGGCAAGCTGAACTTTGATAGTGGCCGCCAATACTTGCAAGCGGAACATTTTAATCCCGCAAGTGGTAGAACCCGCACAACCGCCAATAAACATACAAATCAGCAAGATTGTTGTGGCTGAGCTACCCCAAACAGCGAAATTAGCAGTGCCATATCCAGTGCCGGTAATCACCGACACAGCATTAAAAGCAGATAGCCGCAAAGCAGAAGGCCAGCTTTCACCATTTTGTTTCAAATTAAAGGTGATCGCTATAATTACCAGCATGATAAGAAGGATGAACCAGCGCACTTGCGGGTCTTCGGACAGCGCTTTCCAGCCGCCTCTCGTAAGCGATAAGTAATGCACAAAAGGCAAACTGCCAGTGATCATGCCAGCGATAATAATAAGCTCTATGGTTTGCGAATCAAACGCGCCGATAGACGCAGTTTTAGTAGAATAGCCGCCAGTGGCCAGCGTCGTCATCGCATGGGCTAGCGCATCAAACCCCGGCATACCAGCAAGGGTTAACATAAACGTCCATAACAGGGTCAGGCCTGTATAAACAGCAAAAATACCGCCTGCCAATTGGGTAGCCCGCGGAATCACCTTGTCCGCGGCTTCAAAGGATTCGGTTTTAAATAGCTGCATTCCGCCAACAGACAGCATGGGCAAAACCGCTAGCGCCATCACAATAATACCAACCCCGCCCAGCCATTGCAGCAAGGCACGCCAGATAAGCACCCCTTTTGAGGCGGCCTCAATAGAAGGCAGGATGGTGGAGCCTGTTGTGGTAATGCCAGACATGGATTCAAAAACGGCATCTGCAACACTCAAAGACAGAGAAGAAAAATAAAGAGGCAGCGCGCCAAATAGCGCAATAAACACCCACGCGCCATTGGTCAGTAAAAAGGCCTCTTTCAGCCCTAAATCGCCTGTATTTGTGTGCCGATTGCCAAGCCAAAGAGACCCGCCAATAAAGCCGGTCATCAAGGCTGCACCGCCAAAAGCTTGCCAGTTCGGATCGCCGTAATACAAATCGATACCCATCGGTATCAGCATCGTGCCGGCTAAAAGGCCAAGAAGTAGGCCCAATATATTTAAAACAGGAGTTGCCTGCATGTATACGCTGCAGCCTCAATCATTTAACGCTAGCCATCAAACTAGCCATCTGTGGCCATCTGCGGCAATACTGTCCTGATTTATAGGCTGAGAAAGGCTAGTCTGTCCAGTTTTCAAAAACCAGAGACGTCCTTATCCCTAGCGTAGATTGATCTGTTGATAAAAGCGTTCGCGCAGGTCACCCTGTTCTTTAAACACGCCGGTAAAGCGCGTGGTTACCATCGAAACATCTGTTTTTTTAACGCCTCTGGTTGTCATGCATTGATGCTGTGCATCCACCAATATCGCAACGCCAAGTGGTTTCAGGGCATTTTGAATAGCGCTGGCCACCTGTGCGGTCATTGTTTCTTGTGTTTGCAGGCGGCGCCCAAAACTATCTAGCACCCGCGCCAGCTTTGAGATACCAACCACGCGTCGGTCTGGCAGGTAAGCAATATGTGCCTTGCCTAAAATCGGTACCATATGATGTTCGCAATGTGACTGGAGCGAGATATCCCGCAACATCACCATGTCATCATAGCCATCTACCTCCTCAAAGGTGCGGGCCAACATCTCTTCAGGATTATCTTCATAACCAGAGAAAAACTCTTCATACGCACGAGCCACACGCGCCGGTGTATCCATAAGTCCTTCGCGGCTAGGGTCGTCACCTGCCCATTTTAGCAAGGTTTCTACCGCGGCTTCTGCTTCTGCACGCGACGGCTTGGCGGGCAATGTGCCTTTGTCAGAGTTTAGTTTTTCTTCTTCATGCGCGTTATCATAAGGTGTCATAGCCTGGTACCGATCCTAGTTATTATCTTAAACTCATTTTCATGTCTTAACTGTGGTGATAGCTCTCGCGCATCGCCTATCGGCGCGTCACTTCAACAGTTTTCTATACGCTTGGCTTGTCTTATGAGATCATGCTAGCAAAGCAAGGTAGCTATCAAAACAGCGCATTATGCTGAGTTATCCCGCTTAACTCTTGACAGAAATGTCGGTGAAAGCCTAGCCTGAAATAACGTTTTTGCGGGTGTAGCTCAGTTGGCAGAGCGCAAGCTTCCCAAGCTTGAGGTCGCGGGTTCGAACCCCGTCGCCC
>ERZ802830.3725-NODE-3725-length-12655-cov-9.16992_pt1 | contig 12655 bp, 10 predicted proteins | sample MGYA00345654_ERZ802830 | MGnify/ENA primary metagenome ERZ802830 (study PRJEB30503, sample SAMEA104212375) | marine metagenome | biome: Westerlies Biome; feature: [SRF] surface water layer (ENVO:00010504) within the epipelagic zone...; material: water... | reverse complement strand
GCATCACTACCATTTTTGATTTTAGATTTAATTGTTGCAATATCTAATGGTTCACTTGCAGAAAATAATATATCTTTGTTAATATTTTTATTTTTTTTTTTCATTTTTTTATTTTTAAATAAATTTTATCAAAAAGTTTATTTTGTTTTATAATTAAGTCACCTTCCCTGACCAGTTCTAATCCAGCAACAAATGAGCCAGCATAACCCGTTTTTCTCAAATTTTTATTGTTTTTAAATGTTTTTGGTATCAAATCACAAATGTCACACCATTCTTTTAAACTTTCGAACATAGATGTAATTTTCTTGATAGCCTCTTCCATTGTGTATGTTTTTAATTTTTTAATACTAATAGATGAAAAATTTTTTCTTTTTTTAAAATCTGCATATGATTTTATTAATTCATATAAAGAAAGGGAGTATTTTGGAGTATTTTTCTTTTTTATTCCTTCTCTGATTCCTCTAAAAAAAATATCTACGCCCATTTGTTTTTTTGTCATCAATTGATCAGATAACAATCTAATCATTTCTAACTTTCTTAACTGTAACTTTAGTTTTTCAGCCATTTTGGCTGCTGAAAAATCATCATCAAAATCTTCCGGCAAAAGCAATCTTGATTTTAAATATGCCAACCAGGAGGCCATAACCAAAAAATCTGCAGCAATTTCTAAATTTTTTTTAATTTTATCAACAAATGCAATATACTGGTCTGCTAACTGGACAATGGAAATTTTCATTAAGTCCACTTTTTGTGTTTTAGCCAAATCTAACAAAAGATCCAGTGGCCCTTCATAGTTATCTATATTTAATTCAAGAACCTTTTCATTAACTACTGTTCTATTAATATTAACTTTTATTTCTTTAGATTTTTTTGATTCTTCCATTTTTTGATAATACTTACAATTTTATACATTTCATTAATTTTGCCATTACAATGTAAAATAATGTCATAACCTGCAATTAAAGGTTGCAGAGTTCTAGTGATTAGATTTTCTTTAAGAGCTTTCATGCAAATATCATCTGTCATAATCAGTCCTTTATATTTAAGTTCTTTTCTAATAATAAAATAAATTTTTTTTGAATATGTAGCGATATGCTTGTCAATAGAAGAAAATTTTATGTGAGCTGTCATCATGAATTTGGATTTTAGATTTTTAAAACACACAAAATCATTTTTTTTTAAATAATTTAAATTTTCTTCAATCTCAGGGAGACTGAGATGACTATCTACTTTGGACAAACCGTGTCCAGGTACATGCTTTGATATACAATTAATGCCTCTTTTTTGATATTCATCTATAAAGTATTTCGATAATTTATTAACTATTATCGGATTATTAGAAAATGATCTATTACCTATTACTTGATGAGTTTTTCTATATCTCAAGTCTGAAACTGGGTATGCAACAGTATTGATTCCTAAATGTTTAAATAGTTTAACATTAAAGTTGATAAAAAACTGTGCTTCTTTTAAAAAATCATTTCTGTTTTTGGAATACAAGTTTCCAAAAAATTTAGCAGTAAACTTATGCTGGTTAAATAAATTTGAAAATCTGTTTACACGCCCACCCTCATGATCAATCATAATCAAAGGATTGTTTTTTGATAAGATTTTTATATGACTGACTAAATTTTGAAGTTGTAAGATATTAAATATGTTTCTTTTAAAAATAATATAACCAAAAATCTCATTATTTTTAATAATATCTATCTCTTTATTTGTTAAAGTATATCCAGTTAATCCAAAAATAACAGGTATTATTTTGTTTTTAATAGATCCCAAAATTCTTTTTCCTCACTATTTTTTTTAAAGTATTTCGAATTATCTTTAAATTTTTTAAAATTTTTATAACTTTTAATGGTAGAAATATTATCTAAAAAATTCGACAAAAAAATATTATTGTTTTCCCTCGCTTATTTTTTTTTTACAAGAAATTTTTCTGTAAAATAATTGTTTATTACTAATGAAAAAAAAATAACAAAAACTAGTGCGGATAATATTTTACAGTAATACATTACATTTTTTTTGATATATCAACATCAATGATTTTTAAACCAGTTTTTAAAATTATATAAAGTTTTTGTAACAAAAACAGTCTAGATTTAGAAATATCTTTATCAGGATGATCAATAATTTTTAAATCTTCATTTGTTTTACCTAAATTCCAAAATGCGTGAAATTCAGAAGATAATTCATAAAGGTAGTATGGAATATGATGAACTTCCAGATTTGCCTGACACAAATTTATTATTTTTGGCCATTCTAAATATTTTTTTATCAAATTTAACTCCTGTTGATTTGAAATTAGGTCAAGTTGTACATTTTTAATCTCTGTATCTATTTCAAATTTTGATTTATTAAATAACGAATTTAATCGAGCGCACGCATACTGTACATAGAACACAGGATTTTCTTTAGATTTATCGTTGACTACATCAAAATCAAAATCTAGAGGCGATTGTGAACTTCTATAAACCATCATGAATCTAGCTGAATCTTTACCTACGGCATTTATCAAATCTTTTGCTAAAATAAAATCTCCTGCTCTTTTTGACATTCTGTAAGGCTTGCCGCCTTTGTACAATTTTACAATTTGACTAATTTTAATCTCAAATTTTTTTTTATTATTTAAAGCAGAAACTGCTGAAGAAAGTCTCTTAATATACCCTGCATGATCTGCGCCTAAAATATTTATGTAATGGTCATACTCTCGATTTAGTTTGTGATAGTGATAGGCAATGTCATTAGCAAAGTATGTCCAGGTATTGTCTGATTTTTGAAGAGCTCTATCAACATCGTCTCCATAATTTGTTGCCTTAAATAATAATTGCTCTCTCGGTTCCCAATCTTCAATTTCACCTTTGGGTTTGGGCAAAACGCCTTTGTATATAGCCCCTTTATCCTTCAATTTATTTATTGCTTTAGATAAAATATTTTCTCTAACAATAGCACTCTCTGAAGTAAATATATCATGATTAATACCCATTATATTTAAATCATTTTTTATTAAATTCATTGCTAAATCAATAGCTATTGAGCCCAAGGTAATTTTGGCGTCTTCAAAATTATCATAATCATCGATGTTTATTTTCTTTAATATCTCTTTCGTTATATCAATTATGTATGTTCCTGGATAAAGACCTTGGTCTTCTGGAAATTTTTTTTTTTTTACAATTTCAACTGCCCTAAAGTAAATAGATTTTAAAAATAATGTAATTTGGTTACCATAATCGTTTATGTAGTACTCTTTTGATACATTGTGCCCACAATATTTTAATAAGTTACTCAAACCATCGCCGTATATGGCACCTCTACAATGTCCTATATGTAGAGGTCCAGTTGGATTGGCTGAGACAAACTCAATATTTATTTTTTTTGAATTTTTGTTGTTTGAGAATCCAAAATTATTTTGGATTTTACCTAAAAAATTTAGTAAAGTTTTTTTTTTGAAAGTGAAGTTAATAAACCCTGGTTTTGTTATTTCAATTTTATCAAAATCATTGTTATTTTTTACAATAAGATTTTTAAATTCTTCAGCTAAAATTAATGGATCTTTTTTTAAAATAGAACTCAAAACTAAAGGTGCATTAAAAGAAATATCACCGAACGTTTTTTGTTTAGGTGTTTCGACAGATATTTTGCTTTTTAATTTTTCATCAATATTAATGTGTTTAATTGATTGTAAAAAAATATCTTTATAATATTCAAATATATTCATTTTTATTTAATAGAATTGTAAACATTTAAAGCAAATTTGTCAGTCATTCCAGATATGTAATCAGCAATATTCCTGTCCTCACTAAAATTTTTATTAAAATTAGGTACTTTTTTAATATTATTTTTGAAGTACAGAAATAATTGTTTGATAATTTCTTCTGAATTTGTATTCCATTTTTTTATACTATTATGATTATACATTTTGATTTTTAAAAAATTTCTTATTTCATCTAATCCAATAATAACATCATTAGAAAAATTAATAATATTAAAGTTTCTATTATAAACATCATCAATATTTTTAATTTTCTCAGTATTAATTTTATCTCGTGAATTTTCAATTAAATCAGTTACAAGCATGTTTAATAATTTTCTAACTACTTCCTTTTTGTTTGTTTTATTTTTATTATTGAAGACTTTTTTTAAATATTTTAACTCAAACAAATCCTCAATATCAAATAATTCTGCTCTTAAACCATCATCTATATCATGACAATTATAAGCAATGTCATCTGATAGCGAGCTTATTTGGGCTTCTAAACTTCCAGAATTTTTAAAGCTAATTCCATAGTCAAATATTTCTGGTAATTGATTTTTTATAACATCGCAATTATTTAATGGTCCATTATGCTTGAGCAACCCATCAATACAATTCAAAGACAAGTTAAGACCCTTTTGATCATTATATGTATCTTCGAGTAAAATTAATATTCTTAATGACTGAACATTATGATCAAATACATCGCCGTTTAAACAGCTTGAAAGCGCTGTTTCTCCAGCATGTCCAAAGGGGGTGTGTCCTAAATCATGCGCTAAGCTGAGAACTTCACAAAGATCCTCGTTTAATTTTAAAACTCTTGCTACTGATCTTGCTATTTGAGAAACTTCTAACGAGTGTGTCAATCTTGTTCTAAAATGATCACCCTCATAATAAACAAAAACTTGGGTTTTATACTTTAACCTTCTAAATGAGTTACTATGAATAACCCTATCTCTATCCCTTTGAAATTCACCTCTGTATTGGCTTGGAGTATATGGATATTTTCTGCCTAAAAAATTATCATCTTTTGATGCAAATGCAGCCAAATTGGAGTATTTATATTTGATATCCATTTATATTTAAAATGACGAATACAATTGAAATAACAGAAAATGCAAAAAAACAAATAGTTAAACTACTTTTAAATGAACCAAAAGGTTCATTTTTTAGAGTTTCTGTTGAGGGAGGTGGTTGCTCTGGCTTTAAATACAATTTTTCAATAGATAATAAGTCCAATGAAAACGATATCTTAATTGATCAAATTTTAATTGATAAAATCAGTCATGAATTTATTAAAAATTCAAAATTGGATTATGAGCAAAATTTGATGAGTGAGTCATTTAGAATTACAAATCCAGATGCTAAAGCATCGTGTGGATGTGGTATATCATTTTCTATATGATAATTTCAAGTTGGAATATTAATTCAATCAGAATCAGAACAAAAAATATCGAAGAATATATTAATAAAATTGATCCTGATATTCTAATGTTTCAAGAAATAAAATGTGAGGATGACAAATTTCCTTACGATTTTTTTGAAAACAAAAAGTACAATAGCTATGTCTATGGACAGAAATCGTACAACGGAGTAGCTATTTTATCAAAAAAAAAACTCTTAAAAATTGATAAGAGTTTTAAAGATCCAAATAAACAATCAAGATTAATATCGGCAGATATAAAAATAAGTAACAAATTGGTAAAATTAATTTGCATTTATTTACCAAATGGCAATCCGGTAAATACAGATAAGTATCCATATAAAATAAAATGGTTAAATAATTTTTTTGATTTTATAAAAAAAGAGATAAACAATTATGATGGAATTATTATTGGTGGAGATTTTAATATTATTCCTAATTCTAATGATGTCGAAAATCCAGAAGACTGGGAGAATGATGCCCTGTATAGGTTAGAGATTAGAAAAGAATTTAGAAAAATATTAAACCTTGGCTTTAAAGATAGTTTTAGAATTTTTAACAACGAAGACAAACAATATACATTTTGGGACTACACGCAGGGATCATGGCAACGTAATAAAGGGTTGAGAATTGACCACTTTTTAATATCAGATAAAATTTTAACAAAAATTAAAAATGTTGAAATTGATAAGTTCACACGTGGTTTAGATAGACCTTCTGATCATGCGCCAATAAGAGTCATTTTTTAATACGGCCATAAATATCATCTAAACGTATAATATCTGTTTCCTTTAATACTTTGCCAATTTGAGCTTCAATAATTTTAACTGGTTTTTTATATTTATTTTTTATTCTATGAATAGAGCCTTTTGGTATAAAAATTAAATCATTTTTTAATGGTTTAAAAATTTTTTTCCCTAATGTGATTTCTGGTTTGCCTTCAAAAATAAACCAATGCTCCTCTCTAAACTTATGCTTTTGCAAACTTAAATAGCCATTTTTATTAACTATGAGTTCCTTAATTAAAAAATTCTTTCCTCTAAAAAGATTTCGATATGTTCCCCAAGGTCTTTTAAATAAATTTTTTTTGTTATAAAGTTTAAATCTTATATTTTTAAATAACATATTTATTGCTTTCCAGCTTCCAAGATCTGACCAGTTATTAATTAATTTTATAGATTTAATTTTCTTTATTTTCTCAAGTATTGCGTAATCAAAAGACAGTGGCTTAATTTTATTGAAAGATTTTTTTTCTAAAAAAATACAATTATTTTTTTTTACAGATTTATTTACTGAGTTTAAACAATCGACAAACATATTTTTTTGATTTTTAATAAAATGATTTATTAAAGACTCCTTATTTGATAGAAAGATACCCGCATTCCATAATGCTTTTTGTTTTATTAATTTTTTAGCAACTGATTTATGAGGTTTTTCAAAAAATTTTAAAACTTCTATTGAATTATTTTTTCTTAAAAAGTACCCATACTGGTCTGAGGCGTCTGTTGGCTTTATACCAAAAATAAATATATCCTTATAATTAATTTTTTTAGCATTTTTTTCAACGGCAACATTAAATTTAATTTTATCTTCTATTAATTGATCTGATGGCAAAAAAATAATTGGTTGTGAAGACTTGATGTCTTTTAATAAAGTTACGGCTAAAATTGCTGGTGCAGTATTTTTTTTACTTGGTTCTAATACAATATTATAATCTTTTACTTTGTATTTTTTTAAATATTTTTTTACCAAAGACAAATATTTAACATTTGTACTAATAATTGGTGGTAAATAAATTGAAGAATTTATTCTTTCCAGTGTTCTTTGAAACATTGTCCAATTACCAAAATCAATAAATTGCTTTGGCAAATTGTTCTTGTTCTCAGGAAAAAGTCTTGTACCTGCTCCACCACATATAATAACAGGTAAAATTTTCATTTTACTATATATCAGCGTATGTTTTTTTCTCTTTAAATGCCCCTGGGTGCGTCACAGCACCATTGGTTGCCTCACCCACGCTTTGAGCATACTTCCATAATGTGCCACTTTCAAAATTAGAGTCTTTAGGTTTCCATTCAGACTTTCTTTTTTTTATTTCGTCCTCTGATAAATTTACAGATATAGTCCCCTTTTCTGCATCAATTTCTATTTTGTCACCATTTTTTAATAACCCAATCATTCCACCAACGTATGCTTCTGGGGATACATGACCAATACAAAAACCTCTTGTAGCTCCAGAAAATCTCCCGTCAGTAATCAAGGCAACTTTCTCTCCCATTCCTTGGCCATATATGGCCGCTGTAGTAGAAAGCATTTCTCTCATTCCGGGACCACCCTTTGGACCTTCGTAACGAATAACTATTACATCACCTTCCTTGTAATTTTTTTCTTTTACAGCTTTAAATGCATCCTCTTCACAATCAAAACATCTTGCGTTGCCTTTAAAGTTTAATCTTTTCATTCCAGCCACTTTAACTATTGCTCCACCCTCAGCTAAATTGCCTTTTAATCCTACAACACCACCTGTCTTCGTTATTGGGTTGTTATGAGGTCTTATAACATCTTGATTTTGATTAAATTTAACAGTACTCAAATTCTCAGCCATTGATTTACCCGTAACTGTTAAGCAATCACCATTTATAAATCCACCATCGAGAAGAGTTTTTAACAACATTGGAACGCCTCCTGCCTCAAACATGTCTTTAGCTACATATTTACCGCCAGGCTTTAAATCAGCAAGGTAAGGAGTTTTTTTAAAGATCTCTGCCACATCCATAATGTCAAATTTAATTCCACATTCATTAGCTATCGCAGGTAAATGAAGAGCTGCATTAGTAGAGCCTCCAGTTGCAGCAACAATAACAGCTGCATTTTTTAAAGCTTCAAGCGTAACTATATCTCTAGGTCTTATCTTTTGTTTTAATAATTCCATTACTTGCTTTCCACTTTCTAAAGCATACTTGTCTCTTTCTTCATAAGGCGCTGGTGTTCCTGAAGAGTAAGGTAAAGCCAAACCTATAGCTTCAGAGACACATGCCATTGTGTTAGCAGTGAATTGTCCACCACAAGCTCCTGCTGATGGGCATGCGGCCAATTCAAGCTCTCTTAAATCTTCATCGGACATTTTGCCCGCTTCATGCATACCAACGGCTTCATATACATCTACGACAGTAACATCTTTGCCTTTAAATTTTCCAGGCAATATTGAACCGCCATACATAAATACACTGGGCACGTTTAACCTGCACATTGCCATCATTAAACCAGGTAAGGACTTATCACATCCTGCTAAACCAACTAAGGCATCATAGCAATGACCTCGTACTGTTAGTTCAGTAGAATCTGCTATTACCTCTCTAGAAACAAGAGATGATTTCATTCCTTCATGCCCCATAGCAATTCCATCAGTAACTGTAATAGTGCAAAACTCTCTTGGTGTGCCTTTGTTTTGGTTAACACCTTTTTTTACACTTTGGGCCTGTCTCATTAAAGCAATATTACAAGGTGCTGCCTCATTCCAAGTTGAAACAACACCAACAAAAGGTTTAGCCACGTCTTCTTCTGTTAAATTCATTGCGTAGTAAAAAGACCTATGTGGGGCTCTTTCCGGTCCTACCGTAGTATGTCTACTTGGTAATTTTGATTTATCTAATTTCATTTTAAACTATTTATTATTTCTGAAAGGTTTTTATACTCGTTTTTGTTGTTTTCTAGAAGGTCTTTTTCCTGGCTAATAATATTTTTTGGTGCTTTTTTTATAAAGTTATCATTTTTAAGTTTATTTTCTGAACTATTTATTTGATTTTCTAAAACCTCAACTTTTTTACTAAGTATTGAGATTTGCTGCTCTAAATTTATATCATCACCAAATGAGATGGATATTTTGTCGTTGAATAAAATAACTTTTCCAATTTTAGATTTTACACCTTCAAGACTAAAATTTTTTATACGACCTAATTTTTTTATTATTAACTCATTATTATAAATTATTTTTTGATTTTTTTTAGGTAATTCATCTATATTTAAGTCAACAAAATTACCAGGCGATATATTAAGTTTTGCTTTTATTGATCTTAGATCGGTTATAAAACTTATAATATAATCAATATCCTTTGCTCCTTTAGAGTTTTTTAATTTATGATCTTTTTTAAAGTTAAAGTTTATGAGATCTGTTTTTTCTAATTTTCTAAAATCAGTTAGTTTCCAAAGTTCCTCAGTCACGAATGGAATAAATGCATGTAAAATAGAAAGATTTTCTCTCTGGACGTGTAGTAAAGTATTTTTAGTTTCTTCTATTGTTTTCTTATTACTTGAGTTTAGTAATGGTTTGGAAAATTCAATGTACCAGTCACAAAAATAATTCCAAATGTATGAATAGATATTTTTAGCCGCTTCATCAAACCGATAATCATTTATATTTTTTTTTATTCTTTGTTTGTATAGATTTAATGTTGTGATTATCCATTGATTAGCTGGATTTTGAATATTAGATAATTTTATTTTCTTTAATTTAAAAATATTATTAATTTCACAATAGCTAAAAGTATTCCAAATTTTAGTTATAAAATTTCTATAACCTTTAACTCTATCTAATGATAATTTAACATCTCTACCAGGAGAGGACATTGATATTAAAGTAAATCTTAATGCGTCAGCACCAAATTCATTTATAATTGTTAGAGGGTCTATAACATTGCCCTTTGATTTTGACATTTTTTGACCTTTTTCATCTCTAACTAGAGCATGTACATAAATATGTTCAAATGGAACTTCTTTCATAAAATAAAGTCCCATCATCATCATTCTAGCTACCCAAAAAAATATAATATCGAATCCTGTAACCAACACTTTTGTTTTGTAAAAACGTTTTAATTCATAAGATTTATTATTTGGCCAGCCGAGAGTAGCAAATGGCCATAGCGCAGACGAAAACCAGGTATCGAGAACATCAGGGTCTTGTTTTAAAAGGACTTCTTTTTTAAATTTCTTTCTAGCAATTTTTTTTGCCTCTTTAAAATTTTCGGCAACGATAATTTTTCCGTCTTCGGTATACCATGCAGGAATCTGATGACCCCACCATAACTGTCTAGAGATACACCATGGTTCAATATTTTCCATCCATTGAAAATAAGTTTTTTTCCAATTATCTGGAAAAAAATTTGTATTTTTTTTCTTTACCTGTCTAATTGCCTCGTGAGATAATTTTTTTGCATTAACAAACCATTGCTCAGTCAATAATGGTTCTATGACTGAATTTGTTCTATCTCCATAGGGAACTGTATGATTAATATCCTCAATTTTATCTAAAAAGTTTTTTTGTTCTAATTCAACTATTAATTTCTTTCTTGCATCTATACGATCGATATGAATATAATCTTTGGGTACATTTTCGTTTAAAGTTCCGTCTTTATTTAATATATTGATTAAATCTAGGTTATTTCGTTTACCAACTAAATAATCATTAAAATCATGACCTGGTGTTATTTTTACTGCTCCAGAACCTTGATCTGGATCAGCATACTCATCTGAAATAATTTTTATCCTTCTGTTTGATATAGGTATAATCGCTTCCTTAGCAATTAAGTTTTGATACCTTTTATCTTTTGGATTTACTGCAATAGCAGTATCACCAAACATGGTTTCTGGTCTGGTTGTTGCGATAATTATATTTTGATCACTATCAACCACTTTGTATTTTATATAATAAAGCTTTCCTTTTGTTTCTTTCTGAACAACCTCTAGATCTGAAATGGCTGTTTGTAGTTTAGTGTCCCAATTAGTTAATTTGAAATCTTTGTAAATTAATTTTTTTTCATATAAATTTACAAAAACCTTCAGCACAGCTTTGGACAATCCATCGTCCATTGTAAATCTATCTCTTGACCAATCACATGATGATCCAAGTTTTTTGAGTTGGTCAGTGATTATGCCACCTGATTTTTCTTTCCATTTCCAGACTTCCTTAAGAAATTTGTCTCTGCCAATATCTTTTCTAGTGACCCCTTTTTGCATAAGTTGCTTTTCGACAACTAATTGAGTAGCAATCCCAGCGTGGTCAGTCCCAGGCTGCCACAATGTTTCCAAACCTTTATTTCTATTGTGCCTGATTAGTAGGTCCTGAATAGAATTATTTAGGGCATGTCCCATGTGTAAACTGCCTGTTACATTTGGAGGAGGTATTACTATTGAAAAATATTTTTTATTTTTATTTTTCTTAGGCTTAAAACAATTATTTTTTTCCCAATATTTATAAATTCTATCTTCTATGTTTTTATGATTATATGGCTCAAACTTAGACATTTTATTGAATATTACAAAACTTTATATATACCTCCAGACTAATAAACAATTTCTAATAATTGGCCACGTGGCGGAATGGTTACGCAGAGGATTGCAAATCCTTGTATCCCAGTTCGATTCTGGGCGTGGCCTCCAAAAAAAAATATTGTCTTGAAAAAAAAAAGCTATATTAAGTAATTATTCCCCGGTAGCTCAGTTGGTAGAGCAAGCGGCTGTTAACCGCTCGGTCGCTGGTTCGAGTCCGGCCCGGGGAGCCAAACTAAATTGCTTTTCTTAAGCTCGTGTTATCACTAAGAACTTCAAGTAATTTATCTTTTTGTTGAGGTTCAAGTTCATTAAATAATCTGACTAAAAAACTGTAATTAACATCTTTTGAAGCTATATTTGATTCATTTGTAGATGAAAAATCCTGATAATCCTCAAAAAAATATTTAATTGGAACCTTGAGAAAACTTGACAATTGCAGCAGACGAGCAGAACTCACCCCATTTGTGCCCTTTTCGTACTTTTGAATTTGCTGAAATGTCACGTTTATTGCTTTTGCTACTTGAGTTTGAGTTAATCCTAGTGAAGTTCGTCTTAATCTTAGCTTTTTCCCCAAATGCTGGTTTAACTGTGCGCTCACTAATGTCTCCCTTTGAACAATGTTAAATACTTTTTTCACAACTATAGCAACAAAAAAACTATAAAAAATCTGTAAAAATTCTCTTGATTTTGTTACTGAATTAACAGTTTTTTTTATAAAATTATGCTTATTTATTGGATTAGAAATGATTTTCGCTTCATAGATAATGAGGCTTTAAACTATTTATCAAATTACAATGGTAAAAAACTTTGCTTTTATTCATATGATGAAAGTAAATTTAAAGATAGATCGGCACAAAAATGGTGGCTTTATAAATCGCTAACAAATTTTAGAAGTAATCTTGAAGATAAAAAATATAAATTTAATTTTTTTATTAATTCAGAATTAAATTCTATTAAAAGTCTTTTAAAAAAAAACAAAATTCATCAAATTGTATGGAATAAAGTATACCTGCCAAATGAAATTTTTATAGAAAAAGAGATAATTAATTTTTTAGATAAAAATAAAATCTTATATAAAATATTTAGCTCAAACTTATTATCAAGTCAAAAAAAAACTAGAAAAAAAGATAATACACCATATCAAATATTAA
>ERZ802830.3724-NODE-3724-length-12658-cov-6.91811_pt1 | contig 12658 bp, 9 predicted proteins | sample MGYA00345654_ERZ802830 | MGnify/ENA primary metagenome ERZ802830 (study PRJEB30503, sample SAMEA104212375) | marine metagenome | biome: Westerlies Biome; feature: [SRF] surface water layer (ENVO:00010504) within the epipelagic zone...; material: water... | reverse complement strand
AGATCGCGAATACCGAGAAGCAGAAAACGCTTAAAGCCAGCCAGGTTCCGCCTGTTTTTAAATTCACGAAAGCGACGCAAGTCATTGCGTCGCTTTCTTTTTATCACATTCAACTGGCACCCAACCGTCGTTTTGAATTAATCTTTTCATGTCATTTTTTCATGAAAAATTTGGTTAAAGATTTTTCCAATCACACTCTGGTTCCAGGCTCCGTACTGATATCCATATCAGGCACACCTAGACCTCGCAGGAACCAACCTTACGATCATGCCGAATTAACCGCGTTTAATCAGATGTCTACGGATGAAATCATCCATTGGATGAGTGATAACCAAATTATCAACGAAGACCAATCAAATCGGTTAAAGCAAATAGAAAACCGCTTTCTCTGCACCTTTGCAAAGCTTGAGCAAAAAATCCCGGAGATTGCTCTGGTCACCACTGCAGAGGAAATTTCAGTAAAACAACTGGCGCGTACTCTCTTTTCCTCTCGATTGCTTTGGGAATACATGGAAGTTCTGATTCCACCGGAACTTTCGTATGAAAAAACACCCAGTGGAACAGACGACCTCCTGCATGACATTTCGGATCTGTTTCGCAAAATTGTTGGAGGCGCCTGGGGAGTGTTTTTTCCACGTGAAGAATTTGGATTGGTGGCCGATGCTACGGCTCAATTCTGGACGGCTTGCCTCTATAACAATCGTCCGGAAGATATGATTCAGTCCTTTCAGGGTTATTTTTTCGCCCTTCATCGCGACCGATTTTCGGAATTGACTAAAGGACAGAGAAAGAAAAAAGGCATGCGATTGCAGGATGCCATCTCGGAATACATCGAAAATTCGCAGGAACGTTTTTCAAAACTGCATGAAGCCGTTGCCGGTAACATCAAAATTGGCCTGGATAAATTCTTTACCGATATGGCAGGGATTCTGAAGAAACTGGAACTACAGCCCCCTGTCTTGCTTTTTCTGGCACACCTGACGCAGGAAGTTTGCCACTCCTTTTCACATATTGATGGCTCACTTTCATCACAGGAACATCGATTCATAAGCTACTTACTCAAACAGATCGACACAGTTTGCTCAGAGCATGACGATCGTGCATCCAAACAGAACAAAGGCTCAGTGGAAGATCTGGCAGAAGTGCTGAGTGAGCTTGACGAATTAATTGGCATTGAGGAGGTCAAAGAAAAAGTCAGGCAAACGGCTAACTTCGCGAAAATGCAGCAGATGCGTCTGGCCAAAGGCCTGAGAGCAATCCCAACCAGTTACCATGCCGTTTACACCGGGAACCCAGGGACAGGGAAAACCACTGTGGCCCGACTCATGGCAAGGATCTACAAGGCCTTGGGTGTCTTAAAAAAAGGACATCTGGTCGAATGCGATCGTTCTTCTCTCGTCGCAGAATATGTGGGACAAACCGCGATCAAAACCAATCGCATGGTGGATGCTGCACTCGATGGTATCCTGTTTATCGACGAAGCCTACTCACTCGCCAAGCAGGATCAGGATTTCGGCCGTGAGGCCATTGATACACTGCTGAAACGAATGGAAGATGAGCGGGACAGATTGATCGTCATTGTCGCAGGATACCCGGAGGAAATGGAGGATTTCGTACACTCGAATCCGGGGCTTCACAGCCGTTTTACCCGTTTCATTGAATTCCCTGATTATGATCCTCTTGAGCTTTGCAGGATTTTCAGCCTTCTTTGCCGACGCAATGACCTTCGCATTGCACCAAAGCTAAAACTTCAGCTCTTACACCATTTCTACATTCATTATGAAGAAAAGGGAGAACACTTTGGCAATGCGCGGCTGGTTAGAAATTGTTTCGAGCATGCCGTTAATGCACAGGCAAACCGGCTGGCTACCATTGACATACCTGAACAAGACGATCTGGTGTTGCTCATTGATGATGACCTCACTTCCATTCCACCAAAGGCATTGAAGAATTGCAGGGCGACCAAGGGATACAAGGTGACTTGCCCAAATTGCAAATCATCTTATCGCTGGACATCCGACCTGGACATCAAGGATGCAGAGTGCACGCGCTGCGGGGCCATCTATAATTGTGAATTCGGGGAACCTGTCTACTGAGTCTTACAAACCTTTGCCATCACCGCTTTCTGGCTTCCCAAGGCAACTTGAGCCCCTCACCAATAGAAGGAGAGCTTACCTGTCCGCTCAACAGATTGCCGTGCCACTTCCCGCTGGAATAAAAAGTACCACCATTTTCTTCGCGCTGTGTGACAAATTTTAATTGGCCCGCTTTGAATGAAATTTCGCGCAACGGCATGTTAAACTGCTCAGATTCCAGTCGCCCACTCACCCCCTCGGCATCCTGATGAATAATCAGTGTGGCTTTGAGCTCGTTTCCATCCGGTGTGGATAGCTTCCAGTCCCACTCGCCAGTCAACGGAAATTCCAGCAAACGCCTGGCTTTCCAGCCGCGCCGTAATATCCGATCCTGAAACCGGATGACAACTTCACCCTCTATGTTGCTTCCAGTCACCTTGCCACCGTAGGAAGCCTTGAAGGCCTGGCCCATGATTTCATGATCTACTACAACCTGAATTTGATCCCCCTTCAAATTCACTGATTCAAACGGAATACGCTCCCCTTCAGGATTGCGAATCCCCCCCATCAAAGATCCTGACTCCTCAAGGCTGATATCCATGACACTCGTGAACAGTTCCCCATCACTCTGCTTTGATGTCCAGGTCCATGCTCCCACAATACGGTCCATGTGACCACTTCCTTTGTCTTCCGCGATGGCACTTGCGCCCTGAAAGCAAAAATATGAAAAGAGGGCGATTTGAAAAATCCAGGCGGCTGCCTTATGGATTGATTTAATGCGTTTCATTTTCATCATCGAACCATTCATCTTCAGGGTCAAAAGCAGGTACCGGCACATTGATGATTTTCATCTTACCAATTGCACGATGCCGGCAGCCAGGCTTGATCATGATGGCGGACATGGGACGAACAGGGAAACGTTCTCCATCCAGTTCAATCTCCCCTTGCCCTTCCAGCACCAAATATATCTCGGTCAGCTTTTTATGATAATGAGTTTTGGAATCAGATTGAATATCCACAACGTGCAGTGTGGCAGTGGTATTTTCGGCTGAGGCAAAGGCTCTTCTGGCAATCCCACATGGACAAGGCACTGGGTCTAGGTTATCCATCTGAGCCATTTCATAGCGTTTTGGCATCAGTGCATGATGCGATAAAAGGCACATCATGACAACCTGGAACAGAAACAAAGCGTATTGGTTTTATCTGCTCCACTGAAGGCATTTTTGCTTCGATAAGTCCATATCCTCGAATCAATGAACCACACGAAATGGCTGACTGCAATCAGGGCATGTCTATTTTACTCTGTGAGAGATGAGCCCGAAAGACCCATCATTCACCAATTTGCTTTGCTGCATTTGAAGTTCCCATGCACAATCACTGCGTTTATGGCAAAACAATACCAGTTGCAACGAAATATCGTCAAATCCGATGTGGAATTGCGAATCGATTATCGTGGTGAATTGAATGACCAACAATACGCCGCAGTCACTTCCCCAAAAGGCCCTGCCCTGGTGATCGCGGGTGCAGGTGCAGGTAAGACCCGCACGCTAACTTACAGGGTCGCTTACTTGCTGGAGCAAGGTATTCCAGCCGACCGAATCCTTCTCCTTACTTTCACCAACAAGGCGGCACGCGAAATGATGGAACGTGTCGGTGACTTACTGGGCAACGAAGCCTACGTTGTCTGGGGGGGAGCCTTCCATTCCATTGGAGCCAGAATGTTACGGCGCCACGCTGATTGCATTGGATTTAAACAGGATTTCACGATCATGGATCGAGAAGATGCCACTGATCTCATGAGTGCTTGCGTGGGTGAAGCCAAGATCGATATCAAAGCGACTCGATTTCCAAAGGCAAAAGTGCTGGCGGACATTTTTTCACTGGTTGCAAATAAACAGTGCAAGATGGAAACGCTGTTGGAACGACAGTTCCCCTACTTTGCACACCTCACCGAACAAATGGAAATGGTGATGAAGCTTTACCAGAAACGGAAACGCTCAAACAACATGATGGACTTCGACGATCTTCTGGTTTTATGGCTGGACATGTTGCGTCAGAACGAGAGCGTCCTGGAACAATACCAACGGCAATTCCAGTTTGTCTTGGTGGACGAGTATCAGGATACCAATCGCATCCAAAGCGACCTCGTGGACCTGATGGGTGCACGTCATCAGAATGTCATGGTCGTAGGCGATGACTCACAAAGCATCTATTCCTGGCGTGGCGCACACTTTGCCAACATATTCGAATTTCCAAAACGCTACAAGGACGCCACGGTTCACAAGATAGAGACAAATTACCGCAGCACACCTCAGATATTGAGTTTTGCAAATGCGGTCATAGGATCCAACGATCAGCAATTCGAAAAACAACTCGAACCCGCCCGACCAACAGGAGCTGAACCCATGGTAGTCGTCACCAATGACGCTCATGAACAGGCAATGTTCGTAGCCCAAAAAGCGCTGGAATTGAGAGATGAGGGCATTGAGCTGAACGAAATGGCCATCCTTTACCGCTCTCATTTTCACGCGATGGAATTGCAAATGGAACTGACTAGCCGGAACATTCCATTTTCAATTACCAGTGGCATACGCTTTTTTGAACAAGCCCACGTGAAGGACGTCGCAGCTTACATCAAACTCCTCGTGAATCCAGGGGATGAATTATCTTTCAAACGTATCATCAAAATAATGCCCGGCATTGGAATCAAAAGCGCCGAAAAACTTTGGCAATATTTTCAATCCGGCCTGTTAAATGCCCAAGGCAATCAAGTTCCAGCCAACAGCGATTCGCAGGAGAACGATCCCAATTGGGCGCCCAGACTTTCTTTGATTCCGGGGCTGACTGCATGCAGAACAAACGTTCCTAAAAAATCTAAGGATGCTTTCGAGCAATTTCATGCCACTATCGAACAAATGGAAGATCCCGGGATACGCAAAAGCGTCCCCCTGATGATTCGCCATGTACTCGACGCAGGCTACGAAGATTATCTGAAGGAGGAATACGCAAACTATCGCAATCGGCTGGAAGACCTTGAACAGCTGGCCGCATATGCGCAACAATTTGAAACGCCTGAATCCTTTCTGACTCAGCTTGCGCTGGAAACTGATATGACTCCCAACAACCAGCAGGATACGACAGCCGATGAGGAACGTATCAAATTATCCACTATACATCAGGCCAAGGGACTTGAGTTTAAAGTGGTTTTCGTCATTATGCTTTGTGAGGGGCTATTTCCGTCCGAACGATCAACGGAGAATCAGGATACGGAAGAGGAGGAGCGCCGCCTCTTTTACGTCGCGGCCACTCGGGCAATGGACGAGCTTTACCTTTGCTATCCCTTGATGCGATTTGCACAACGAGGAGCCGGTGATTTCATGCAGACCCCATCTCGATTCATCTCAGAATTACCGGATAACGTGTTTGAAGAGCTTCGAGTTCAATGACTCGAAACAACATCACCGAAATATTTCAGCCACATACAGGCACTTGGCATCTGGATGAGATTCACCAGAGGAAACTTTTTTGCGATGCGACCTGCTGTGCCCCATTCCAGACCGTGACACGCCATGCAATGAGATTAGCCGCAGCATCGTATTGTGCTTCTTTTAACTGAACAGAGGTCCAGCCGCGCTTTCGGAGTTTTTTAGGTCGCAACGACGTTTTGGCTTTCAGTGTCTGAATGGAGTTACCGCTTCCAAATCTTACTTCAACTCGCAATTCCAGAGGTACATCAAATCTCTCCCGCAACATCCAGTTAACATCCAAGCGCAAAGTTGAAACTTCTTCCGGATGGCTTTTGAGATGAGTTTGATACGCATCACGCTCAAAGAGGCTCGGTGATAAAGCATGTTTTCCATTTGCATCCAACAGGTGAGGAAGCACTTTCAAAATACGCGCGGAACTTTTCGTCTCCTTGCCCAAAAGGGCGAGCGAGCAGACAAGAAAAAGGATCGATGGAAAAAGCCAAATTCGATGTGCCATAGGAAGCAGGCTAAACCATTGATTGCCTCATGACAATCGTAAGCATTCCCATGCCTGAATTACCCGGCTTTTTACAGCCTGAACTTTCGTGAGGGTATTCAGGAAACAACGATTTCATAATTCGAGGAAATGTTTATGCAAACCATCCAGATTGCAAGTTACTCGAGTACGTAAATTTTAATTTTGTTGGTAATGGTGTTGCGATATTGTTGAGCTGATTTTCACTCATGGTCCTAGAGCAATGCACTCAACATAATTTAACGAACAGGGCAAATATCCATGTCGATCCCATTTTCGCCAAGACTTATCCCTCCAAGAATCAAGTATGTGAAATAAAGCCTCGAACGGATACTCAGACTCATACAAGACATTCAAACCACCCACTCTAATCCCGCAGATCCAAGAGTAGCTGGAGGTTATGAAGCGGGTAAAGAAAACAACTCCTGTGAAAAAGACTCTTTTTTCACTTTGACCTCTGCCCCATTAGACCCACTTAACCACGATGTTTTCATCAGGCACTGGGCAGGCGGGTGGACATAGTTACGAGGGCAAGAAAAATGAATAGCTCTGCGAAAACAAATAGGATCTGAGATTGATTGAGAGCACCATGATCGCCCTGTTAATGGAGAACATTCTTTTCTCTGGTGGATTCACAAAATTATTCTTACCATAACCTGTAGTATTGGCACCCAATCTACCGTTTCATTATGCACGGTGACATCCAAGGTGCTTCATGGGACCATCTAATCACACATTGCAGGCATAAAATGGCAACAAGGAAAAAGACGCGAAAGGGTATCCTCGCAGGAGGAAACTGGATCATAGATCAGGTTAAAATGATTGATGTTTTCCCGAAGAAAGAATCATTGGCCAATATCAGCATGCAGTCTCAAGGCACGGGCGGCTCACCTTATAACATCCTTGTTGACCTGGCCAAGCTGGGTGCCAAATTCCCATTACATGCAGCTGGGCTGGTGGGTAAGGACGCTCTGGGTGATTGCATTATTGCGGACTGCAAAAAGCATAAGATTCAAACCAAACATTTGAGTTCATCCAAAGAAGCAGACACTTCTTATACCGATGTAATGACCGAGGTAAAGACGGGGCAACGAACCTTCTTTCATTATCGAGGCACCAATGCTCTGTGGAAAGGTGAAGAAATCGATTTCGAAGCTACCTCCGCTAAAATTTTCCATCTGGGATACTTGTTATTACTCGACGCGATGGATAGCCCTGATAAGAGGTTTGGGACCTGTGCCGCCAAAATATTGGCAGCTGCACAAGCTGCCGGATTGAAAACATCTGTGGATGTGGTGAGCGAAGACAGTGACCGGTTTGCAAAAATAGTTAAACCCGCACTCAAGCACACGGATTACTGTGTCCTCAATGAATTTGAAGCAGGAAGAACAACGGGATTCAAGATTCGCACCGATGAAGGCAAGCTCGATACCGTTGCTTTGCGTCATGCTTCCGGATCACTCCTTCAATGCGGAATCAGGGAACTGGTGGTCATCCATTTCCCCGAAGGAGCATTTGCGCGGACACTGGATGGACAGGATTTCTGGCAATCTTCCCTCAAACTACCCCAGAAATACATTGCAGGTGCGGCAGGTGCGGGTGATGCCTTTTGTGCCGGTGTACTCTTTGGACTCCATGAAGGCTGGGAAATTCAACACTCTCTCAAAGTAGGCGTCTGTGCGGCGGCTGCCTCGCTGGCCAATCCGACTTGTACAGGAGGTATTCTCTCCTTGCCTGAATCACTTGCATTAAGCAAAAAATATAAGCCGCGACCTAACCTTCTCAACCGGGATTGAGGTAGATTCCAACAAGCAAAAAGGGAACCCATTCAGAAAGGAATCATCTTGGCGCACAGACTGCTGCCGGATCTGGATCAGGCACGTTCCATGTATTTGCCGGTACGGGTATCAACACGGATTTTTTCACCTGTCTTGATGAACAAAGGTGCTTGAATGGAAATTCCAGTCTCCAGCGTGATGGGCTTTTGAACGTTGTTCGCTGAATCACCTTTGATGCCCTCGGGGGCTTCCGAAACGGTCAAAATCACACTCGCAGGAATTTCGACCAAGACGGCACGTTCTTCCACAAAGGTCACGTTCACCTGACCGTTTTCAGTCAGATAGTTTTTCGCGTCACCCACAATCTCAGGGGTAATCGTTACCATCTCATAAGTCTCGGGGTCACAGAAAACGAAGTCTTGCTGATCCTTGTAACTGAATTCCATCTTCTTGTTGAACAATGGAATGATTTCTACCTTTTCGGTAGAGCTGAAACGGACATCAGAAGATTTTCCTGTCTTGATGCTTCGCATGATAACTTGCACAAAGGCTCGCAAGTTACCGGGAGTACGGTGCTGCATTTCCAAAATCACGCAAACGTCTCCGTTATAGCTGATCGCCTGTCCCTTTCTTAAATCATTTGCCGTAGCCATAAAAATCTGATTGGTCGTTGAACTGCAATTTCTCATTCACCGTGCGAATCGGTGCGGATAAGACATTATTAAACCATCAACAAACCAGTCAAAGCAAGCTCGCATTCGAGCACGGTAACCGCCTGAGCAAGCAAAAGTGGTCGATTCATCGCAGCTATGGATGAATAAAAAGGCCTTCCCTGTAAAAGAAGAGTAGTCTTGGGGGCAGGATGATGAGGATAGGATCAGTGTCGCCAACGTCGAATAATATCCAGCATTAGCGACGAAACCAGCCTTTACCACTCGCTTCTGAGGGAGGAACAGCTGCAGCCACCTCGGATCTCATCTGGCTTACTAGTAGCTGACTTCGCGCATTTTCCAAAGCCATGATGAACTCACCATAACTTTGATATCGATGTGAAGGCTCTTTGGCCATCGCTCGGTAAATGGCGTCGCTGGTTGGCTGAGTAATCGACTGCACCACATGGTTCGGAGGCGTTAAATCCGTGTGAACATGTGCTGCGACCACTTCCTCAATACTGGGCGCCTCAAAAGGAACGTGCCCGGTCAATGCATGATAAAGCGTCCCGGCCAGGCTATACATGTCGGAGAGGAATGTTTCGCCTTCTCGCTTCACTTTCTCAGGAGCAATATAGTAGGGGGTACCCCAAACCGTGCCGTGCAGGTCTTGATCCGCATCGGCATTCACCGCAAGTCCAAAATCCACAAGTTTGGGCTCATTTTCTTTGTTGAAAAGAATGTTCGAAGGCTTCAGGTCACGGTGCAGGAGGTTTTGCGCAAGAGCTGATTCGAGAGCCGATGACATCTTGATACCTACATCAAGGGTCAGTAATTCATCGATCACACCGTGATCTTCGATACGTCCGTCCAGACTACCATTGTCAGCAACCTCCATTACAAGGTAACGCATTCCTTCTAATTCGTCGAAGGCGTAAATATGGATGATATTGGTATGATTCAGGCAGGCACACGGGCGCGCTTCTCGGTAAAAGCCCTCAAGAACTTCCTTGTCATCGGCCAGCTCAGCCTTCATCAGCTTGACCGCGACTTCTCTCTCCAGAGTAGTATCGAAGGCTCGATAAACAACCCCCATGCCACCTTCTGCAATGGGACGCAGGAGATTGAATTGCCGCATCATCATGGGCATCATGATGGGGCTCTCACACTTGGAACACGGTGTCGTGGCAAGCGGCTCAAGATCGCCAGGGATAAACACCTTGGCTCCACACCCACCGCACTGCACCATTTTCAAGGGCTTGCGTTCTTTGCTCTCTTCAATCGACACAATTTTTAACTAAGCACTTTTCGCGCGCGCTTCAAGATTTTGATTTATCATCCACAAAACAATGCGTGTGGAAGTGTTTGTTGGAATCGGGCAGCGATTCAAATCGACTTTCCTCCCCTGTGTCAACCACCGCTTTCGATTTATGACACTATTTTCATTAAATCCATGGGGTGATCAATGATGGAACGAGCACCGTGAGCCAACAGTTCTTCTTTGGAACGAAAGCCCCAGGAAACACCAAGTGGCCACATCCCGGCGTTGACCGCTGTCTGCATGTCCGTACTCGTATCTCCGACATAGAGTATTTCTTCCGGTGCCAACCCCCACTTTGAGGCCATTTCAAGAGCCCCTTTTGGATCTGGCTTTTTGGGGCGATCCTCGCAAAGACCCCAGACAGGCTTCATCAAGTCAGACTCAAAAAACTCAGCCACACAAGCCTGCGTGAATTCCTGAGGTTTATTGGAAAGCACTCCCAGCCGGTAATCTCCTTTTTTGAGTTCGGTTACCAGATCGAGGATGCCATCATAAGGACGGGTCTGGACATTCCATTGTTTCGAGTATTCCTTTTTCCATGCCAGGAGGAACTTCATCTTGAACTCATCGGTCAATTCCTGGCCGGGAACGATGCGTTCCATCAGGACATTGACACCATCTCCCACAAAAATGCGGTAGTCCTGAATAGGATGAACCGCAAAACCAAACTGTTCCAAGACAGCGTTTGCTGCGATTGCAATGTCCGCCAGAGAATCTATCAATGTGCCATCCAGATCAAAGATGATCCCCTTTATTTTGTCAGTTACCATAATAACTTCAACCATTCACGAAGGCTGTCAAACAGACAATCTTAAATTGCGCTGCCTCACAGTGAGAAGGCAGATACAATGGGGTGAATTGAAAACTGTGAAGCATAACCCGACCGGAAAGACCAGGCAGCGCAATCAGACAGGCACAGAATGCATCTACTCTCTCTAATCAGATCCACCAAAACCCTGCCTGGAAGAAATCTTGAACTCCTCCTACCTCATACCAGAAGGCTTTGAACCACTTTGGATTCTTCCACACCGGTCAATCGAAAATTCAATCCCTGAAATCGATAAGTAAACTGCTGATGATCGATTCCGAGAAGGTGAAGCACAGTGGCATGAAGGTCATTTACGTGTACCGCATCGCGAGCCACGTTGTAACTGAAATCGTCCGTTTCCCCCCAGGTCATTCCAGGTTTGATACCGCCACCTGCCATCCACATGGTAAAACAACGAGGATGATGATCTCGCCCACCTTCGGGACTGTCCCATTTCCCCTGCCCTGCAACACCGCGCCCAAACTCCCCGCCCCATATGACCAGGGTGTCATCCAAAAGCCCTCGCTGTTTCAGGTCTTGAATAAGTGCAGCACTTGCCTGGTCGGTGTCTCGACAACGAGCAACGCACCATGAACTCAACCGACTATGGTGGTCCCAATCAGGATGAAACAGTTGAGTAAACCTCACATTACGTTCCGCCAAGCGACGGGCAAGAATACAATTTGCAGCATAACTTCCCGGACGTCTTGAATCAGGACCGTATAACTCAAAAGTCGATTCAGGTTCGTCGCTAAGATCCGTTAATCCAGGAATACTCGACTGCATGCGGTAAGCCATTTCGTATTGCCGGATTCGAGTCGTAATCTCGGGATCACCGGTTTCAGCCAGACGCATGCTGTTCAATTCGGACAAACCATCCAACATGCTGCGGCGCAGATGGCGAGGCAATCCTTCTGGATCCTTCAGATAGAGTACGGGATCCCCTGAGTTGCGCAACTTGACTCCCTGATACCTGGAGGGAAGAAAACCACTCCCCCAATAATGATCGTAGAGTGGCTGATCCGTCGGACGCCGCATCTTCGAAAGCAGAACCAGGAAATCAGGTAGATCCTTGTTTTCACTTCCCAGCCCATAACTCACCCAACCGCCCATACTCGGACGACCGGGAATTTGATGACCGGTCAAAAAATGAGTCATGGCAGGTGCATGATTGATTTCATGAGTAGTCATCGATTTGATAAAGCAAAGTTCGTCCGCCACTTTTTTGAGATGCGGCATCCACTCACCAATCGTTGCCCCACTCTGCCCGCATCGCTCAAAGGAAGTGCGGGAGGGCATGACCAATTGCTTCTGATTCGAGGTCATCGTCGTCAATCGCTGCCCTTGGCGAACGCTCTCGGGCAATTCCTTGCCAGCCCACTTTTTCAAGCCGGGTTTATGATCAAAGAGTTCAATCTGAGAAGGCCCACCCGACTGGGTTAAAAAAATGACTCGTTTGGCCCGAGGCTCTAGTTGGCCTATCGCTGGATGAAGGTCCTGGTCGGTTGTCGATGCATTGAGCTTGGCTCCTGATTTCAATAAATCCGCCAGCGCCATGGCCCCAAGGCCTATACCCGTGCATTTACCGAGAAAAAAACGTCTCGTAATGTCCAGCCTTCGTGCAGCCTGCATGTTCTCTTGACTACTCATGTGTGATTGCCTCATCCAGATTAAAGATCATGTTCGCCACCCACATCATGGAAGCATGCTCCACCGCATCCAACGATGAAATGGGAATTTGTTGGCCGATAGTCAACAAAGAACGGGCTTCATCGGGGTTACCAGAATAATGCTTTCTGGCTTCTTTCCATTTTGAGAGGATGACCGCCCACTCCTGGTCATGAGGATCACGACAAAGGATTTCTTGCCCAATCAAACGCAGACCTTCTTCCTCGTTTTTACCCTCCAAAAGAAATCGGCCCGAGAGGGCATGGGCAGCTTCCAGGATGGCTTCATCATTCAAAAGAGTCAGCGCTTGAAGCGGTGTATTGGTAAGCCGTGTCCGGACTTCACAGACACGGCGC
>ERZ802830.3720-NODE-3720-length-12664-cov-28.3066_pt1 | contig 12664 bp, 16 predicted proteins | sample MGYA00345654_ERZ802830 | MGnify/ENA primary metagenome ERZ802830 (study PRJEB30503, sample SAMEA104212375) | marine metagenome | biome: Westerlies Biome; feature: [SRF] surface water layer (ENVO:00010504) within the epipelagic zone...; material: water... | reverse complement strand
CTTCACTAATGCCTTTAGAAATAATAGATAGTATTTTGAGAACTGCTTCAAATTTATTTGGATTTGAAGAGAATATAGAAATTTCACTTGAAGCTAATCCAAGCTCCTACGAAAAAGAAAAATTCAATGATTTAGAAGAGTTAGGAATTAATAGAATATCTATTGGAGTTCAGTCATTAAATGATGAAAATTTAAAATTTCTAGGACGACGTCACAGTAGTTTGGATGCACAATTAGCTGTAGAACATGCTGTAAAAACATTTAATAATGTTTCTGTAGATTTAATATACGCCTTTTATGGTCAAAAGCTTTTGCATTGGACAAATGAATTAGAAATTTTTCTTAAACATAATGATTTACAACATCTGTCACTTTATCAACTTACTATTGAAAAGGGTACAAGATTTTATACAGACTATAAAAAAGGTTTGTTAAATGTAATTGATAATGATTACGCAGCTGATTTTTATGAAAAATCTAATGAAATATTGAAAGGTCACAATTTTTTAAAATATGAAGTTTCAAATTACGCAAAAAAAGGTTTTGATTGCAAGCACAATAAAAATTATTGGAAATCAGAAAACTGGATAGGTATAGGTCCTGGAGCATATGGAAGATTATGGTCTTCAAAGGAAAATATTAAACGTATCGAATATCAAAATTATAAGAACCCAAAAACTTGGTTGTTTAAGAATATTAACAGATCAGAATTTGAAAATATTAATTTTTTTAATGATACAACTTCAGATGTCGATACGTTAACAATGGGACTTAGATTATATGAAGGAATAGAGAGTTTCAAGTTGTTTGATCAATCTATAATAAAAAGTAATGCTTTTAGAGAATTACAAAATAAAAAAATACTAAAAGTTAAAAATGGTATGTTAAAAGTAGAAGAAAATTACATGATTAAATTAGATAGTATAATTGATTTTTTAATTAATTCTTAAAGTTACTACATTTTTTAATATTAGTTAACTTTCCTAAACTTTCTATTTGCATCACATTTATAGGTTTTTTTACATAGCCACCAGATTTTAAAGTTAGACCCGTAATTGGACCTGAAATGTTTTTAAGAAAACTTGACCCATCTTTTTGATTATTGACGTAGTTTATACCAATATTACCTGAGTCAAAACCTGCATTTGAAAAATAATTAACGTCATCTCCCCAAATTTTTTGCCAATACAGTTTAAATTTTTTTTCATTTTTGCTTACAATTGCAGGAAACCAAGCCTTTTCTAGTGAAGGTTCGTTTTTTATCTCTTTAGTATTAAATTTTTCGGTACCTAGAATTTTTACATACTTTGAATCCACATTGAAGAATGCCAACAGTGGAGCTATTTCTAAAATGAATTCTTTACTACCGCCAATAAGAATTGAGTCAAACCTAGTATGTAGAGTTTGGTTTTCGTTAAATTTTAAGAAACTTTTTAAGATTGAAAATAATTTTGATTTATTGTTTATTTGATTATTATTAAGTAAAATTTTGTCATATTTATTATTTTTATAATCACTAATTAGATCTATAGATGCATTTGTTAAAATTCTGCCATATAAATTATCAGGAGCAACTAACCCAAAATTTTTATATCCATAACTAAGAGCACATGAAATAACACTTTCCACTTGTTCTTCCGGCGAAAATCCCAAGGACCAAATATTATTTTCTCTTAATGATATATCATTTGAAAATGTTAGTATTGGTATAAATTTAGATTTAGCTATAGGCTTAATATCTAATAAAACTTCTCTCCTAAATGGTCCTATAATAAGACTAGGGTTTATGTTATCCAATAATTTACTTATGGTTATTTCATTAATGTTTTTGCCCGTATCAAAATAAATAATTTTTATTTTATTGTTGGCAGAATTTAAAACACTAAGATCCAATGCTTTCCTTGTTTTAACACCATAATTTGAATAAGGACCCGTTAGTGGAAGAAAAGCTAAGATATTCCTGTAAATAGTAACATCTTTTTTTATATCAAAATATCTATTGTCTAATGAAATTTCACCATTACTATTCAAATTCAAATTATCATTACTTAAACTTAAGTTTTGCTCTAACATTTTAAAAACTGCAGATAAGGCTTTTTTTGTTTTTGTTTTTTCTGTAAATTTAGGTTTGTCTCTTCCTTGAAGCAATCTCTCATTCTTAAATTCAAAAATGACATGATTATCTTTTTGTTTTATTTTATTTTCTTTTTTATTTAAATTAATTTTACTTTTAGATACTTTGTCTATTGAAAATTTTTTATTGTCTAAAACTGATTGGTTCTTTTGGGGAATTGTCGTTGAAATCTTATTTTCTAATATTAATTTCTCTGTATTATTTTGGCATCCGCTAATCATTAATAATATACAAAAACATATAATAAGATTATATTTCGAATTAGAATTAAACATTAATACACACTTAATATTTCGTTATCATAATTAGGGTAATCTATTGAAAAAGTTAAGTAAAGAACAACTAAAACATCAAAATGACTGCGAAATTGAAGATGTTGAAGGGTGTTTATATATCATAGCTACCCCAATTGGAAATTTAAGTGACATTAGCCTCAGAGCTATTCAACTTTTCAATTTTGTAGATATATTATTATGTGAAGATACTAGAAAAACTAAAAAACTATTATCCTATCTCAACTTAAATCATAAAAATATGATTTCTTATAATGATAATAATGCTCCCAAAAAAAGACCTTATATCTTAAAACAACTTCTTTTAAACAAAAATATAGGATTAGTTAGCGATGCTGGAACACCATTAATTTCTGACCCTGGTTATAAACTTGTTCAAGAGTGCTATTTGAATAAAGTCAAAGTAACACACGCACCTGGTCCTTCATCTGTAATAAACGGATTAATATTGTCTGGACTTCCTACAAATCAATTTTATTTTGGAGGTTTTGTTTCCGCAAAGAGAAATGCTAAAATAAAACAGTTTACCCTAACTAAATCATATCCGATGACAGGTATATGGTTTGATACTTGTTTAAGGTTAATTGATACTCTTAAGATAATGCTTAAGATCTATGGAAACAGGAAAATTTCTATAACAAGGGAACTTACTAAAATTTATGAAGATATTATTACTAGTGATTTAGAAAATATGGAAAGTTTGATTTATGAAAGGCAATTAAGAAATAAACCTTTAAAAGGAGAAATTGTAATTATAATTAATGGCCATACTGAAAGTAAAAATATTAGTATTGAAACTGTAAGGGTTAATATTAAAAAGAAGCTTCAAAAATTTTCTCTTCGTGATACTGTGAATTTAACTATTAATGAGACTAATTTTTCAAAAAAATTAATCTACGATGAAGCTATAAAAATTAAAAAATCTATGACTGAAAAATAAGACCATGAAATTAATTTATATTTATCTAAATTTAGACAATTAGGCAAAGGTATAAAAAATGAAAAATTTATTGTTTATTTCAATTATTACTCTTTTGTTGCAATCATGCGCACCATTAGCAACTATTGGCATGGTGTCTTTAGGGGCCGCTTCAAAAGAAAAGGGTATAGGCACTACATTAAATGACAATATTATTAAAACAAAAATATCAAATTTAATATTTAAACTAGATAAAGATTTAATAAAAGACACCAAAATATTTGTTAATAATGGATCGGTTTTGTTAACAGGTAAAGTAAAAAACCCAAGTGAAAAAGTCGAATTTACTAAAATTTCTTGGTCTATCCGAGGCGTTAATGAGGTGAACAATGAACTTCAGATAACAGACACTTCTTCCATAAAAAATGTAGCAAGAGACATAGCTTCAATGGGAGAAATAAGAGCTCGAATAATGTCAGATAAAGCTATTAACAGTATAAATTTTTCAATAGATGTTGTGAATGACAAAGCTTATATCAGTGGAGTTGCAAGCAGTAAAGAAGAGATGCTTCTTGTAAAAAACCATGCATCAAGCGCACGATTTGTAAAGGAAGTATATAACTATATAATTTTATTTGATGATAAAAGATGAAAAGAAATTTAAAAATTGCTTTTCTAATGGATCCATTTGAAAAGCTTGATCTTAAAGGTGACACTACTTTTGCTTTAGCTCTTGAGGCTCAGGCTAGAAAACATGAAATAAGTTTTTTTAAACCAGATGATCTTTTTTTAAAATCTGGGCAAGTTTTTGCCAATATTTGTAAGATAGAATTATCATCGCAGAATGAAACTCATGATTATAGATATCATGACGAAAAAACATCATCTTTAAACCATTATGATGTAGTATTAATGAGACAAGATCCACCTTTTAATATGTCTTATATTACTGCCACACACATTTTAGAAAAGCTTTCAAGTTCTGTATTAGTTGTTAATAATCCCTATGAAGTTAGGAATGCACCAGAGAAAATATTTGTTACAAATTTCTCACATTTAATGCCAAAAACTTTAATAAGCAGAAATCCAAAAATAATTAAAAGTTTTAGAGACGAATACAAGGACATAATAATTAAACCACTATATGGTAATGGTGGACAAGGAGTTTTTCATGTTTTACCTAAAGATGAGAACTTTAATTCAATTTTAGAAATGTTTTTCACCCAAAATAATGAACCTCTAATGATACAAGAATATCTAAGTGATGTTAGAAGTGGTGATAAACGAATTATTTTAGTTAATGGTGAAGTTGTGGGAGCTATTAATAGAATTCCTAAAAAAGGAGAAAGTAGATCAAATATGCATGTTGGTGGAAAACCAGAAAAAACAACTTTGACAAAGAGAGACAAATTTATTTGTAAAGAAATTTCACAGTCTTTAAAAGATAAAGAATTATATTTTGTAGGAATAGATATTATTGGTGATTATATAACTGAAATCAATGTTACTTCGCCAACAGGTATAAGAGAAATAAAATCTTATGACTCAGTTGCAATCGAAGAAATTTTTTGGAATTTTATAGAGAATAAACTAAGTTTTTAGTTCATCATTCTACCCAAATTCTTTCCACCCAACACATGTACATGAAAATGAGGTACATCTTGATTACCATCATCTCCAGAATTGGAAATAATCCTAAATCCTTTTTTGGAAATTTTGTTCAACTTTATTACATCATTTACTAATTTCCAAAGAAATTCTATTTCTTTGATTGATGCGTTTTCCATAAAATCATGGAAATTTAAATAAGCTTTTTTAGGGATAATTAAAATATGAATAGGTGACTGGGGATTAATATCGGAAAAAGCAAGAGCGTGATCATTTTCAAGTATTTTGTGACACGGAATCTCAGACCTTAATATTTTTGCAAAAATATTGTGTTTATCGTAATTTTTATTCATTTTTTAACTCCTGCCGTTTTTTTCTTCAAACCCAGATTTTAACTGCCTATTAGATAATTCCTCCCATACTTCTCTAGGATCTATTCCAGCTGAAACCCATATAACAATTAAGTGATAGATAAGGTCAGCTGATTCTTTAATAAGTCCGTCTTTATTTTTTTTTATAAAATCTATTATTAATTCCGTAGCTTCTTCGCCGATTTTTTTTCCTAATAATTCAGGATTTTTTATTAAGTATGCCGTATAGGACTTATTTTTGCTTATATTTTTTCTTTTCTTTAAGCTATTAAACATTTCTATAATAAATTGATCATTCATTTTAATTTCCACAATCTCTTACAAGAATTCCATTTTTTAACATTTCTTTTTTTACTGATAATATTGAATGAATCCCAAAATGAAAAATTGATGCGGCCAAGACTGCTGAAGCACCAGATTGAAGCACCACATCTACCATATCTTTAGGGTTGCCTGCTCCACCTGAGGCTATTACAGGGACAGAAACATTTTCGGATACTAGCTTTGTAAGATGAAGATTATAGCCAGTTTTCATTCCATCGGTAGTCATTGATGTTAACAAAATTTCACCTGCGCCATTTTTAACTCCCTGTACTGCCCAATTCAAAACATCTATGTTTGTTTTTTTTCTTCCTCCATGTGTAGTAACTTCATATCCACTAGGCATATTTTTACTCTCAATGGCGTCAATTGCCAATACAACACATTGGTTCCCAAATTTGTCAGAAGAATCTATAATTATTTTTGGATTAGATACAGCTGAGGAATTCACTGAAACTTTGTCTGCTCCACATTTTAACAATTCACGAAAATCATTCAAGTTATTAACTCCTCCTCCTACAGTTAGAGGAACAAAACACGTCTCAGCTGTTTTAGAAATTACATCAAACATTGTTTTTCTATTTTCATAAGTGGCAGAAATATCCAAAAAACAAATTTCATCAGCACCTGTTTTACTATAAAAATTAGCCTGTTCTACTGGGTCACCTGCATCCTTTAAGTCTACAAAATTAACACCTTTAACTGTTCTTCCATTGTGAACATCAAGGCACGCAATAACTCTTGTTGATAACATTAATTTTTTGCCTTATTAATTTTATTTATAGCCTCTGCGAAAGTAAACTTTTTATCGTATAATGCTCTTCCAATTATAACACCTTCAATACCATTTGAATATTCATCACTTAATCTAACAATATCATTTAATGATGAAACACCGCCAGAGGCTATAACAGGATGTGAGATAGATTTCGCAAATTTTAAAGTTTCCTTAAGACTAATGCCCTTCAAACTTCCATCCCTTGATATGTCAGTATATATTACAGAGCTAATTATGGAAGGATTGAATTTTTTGATTAAGTCATGGGCACTGATATTAGATTGCTTTTTCCAACCATGTGAAGCAATCATACCATCTCTAACATCTGCGCCAATTACAATTTTTTTATAATATTCATTTTCTAATTCTTTAACAAAATCTGGATTTTCTAAAGCTAAAGTTCCTAAAATCAATCTTTCAACTGAGTTTTGTAACCAGAAATCAATATTCTCTAGATTTCTAATTCCACCACCCAATTGGATATTTACTCTATTTTGAAAGGTTTTAGAAAGTTTTTGTATTATAGTTTTATTAACACTTTTTCCTTCAACTGCTCCGTCAAGATCTACAATATGTAACCATTTTGCACCTTGATCTATAAACCACATGGCTTGATCTATTGGGTTATTATTATAAACTGTTTCCCTTTTCATATCTCCAAACAAAAGCCTTACACACTTCCCATCTTTAATATCTATAGCTGGATATAAAATAAATTGTTCTTTTTTCATTTCATAATTCTTTATAATAATAATAACCAGCTATATATTTACCATCTATAAAAACTGATTTTGGATTAACCCCAGACTTTGTAAATCCTGCTTGTTCATATAATTGTATAGCCCTAAACTGCGTTTCCCTAACTTCAAGATTCATAACTTTAAATCCATCTTGTTTTGCTCTTAATTCAGCTTTCTGAAACACAGCTTTAGCTAAACCAAAACCTCTTGCCCAAGGGGCAAAGAAAAAGGTGCTTAAAGTACAAGAATGCGACTGTGCTTCATTATTTTTAGCTGGTTTTATTAATTGAACTGAACCAGCTATAACATTATCAAGCTTTCCTACAATAAGAATTCTCTCAGGTATCAACAAAACTCCTTTCCAATAATTTTGAAGCGTCTTAATTGATGGTGGTGATATCCAACCAAATCCACCTCCGCCAATAATAGCTTCTTCTGTTGCGTCGCAAAGTTCTTGTAAATCAACTTTGTCTAAATTTTTGCAAATTTCAGCTTTTACATTATATCTGTTTGTAGCTTTTTCCATTGCTTTTCTTTCACCTAGGGACTCCATTTGAGCCAATTTGAAATTAATTTCTGACCTGATAAACTACTTTTTTCAGGATGAAACTGAACTCCTAAATAATTTTCATTTCCAACAATTGCAGGAATTTGATGACAATAATTGGTGCTGGCTATTACTTGATTTGTTTGATTGCCTTCCAAGTAATATGAGTGAACAAAATAATATTGATCTTTTTCATTTATCTCTTTAAGTATTGGATGGTTAATATATTCTAGATGTAAACTATTCCATCCCATGTGTGGAACTTTAAATTTCCTTCCCAGATAATCTAAACCAACTGTTTTTATTTTATTAAAGTTACCACTCAACCAGCCAAAACCTGAAGTTCTTATTTTTTCTAAACTAAAATCAAACATCAACTGCATTCCAACACAAATACCAAGAAATTTTTTCTTTTTAAAAAGAACCTGTTCAGATAAGACATCTATTAGACCTTCTATATTTTGTAGACCTTTTCTACAATCAGGAAATGAGCCAACACCAGGTAAAACCAACAAATCGGCATTAGCTATAATGTGTATGTCACTCGTAACTCTAATTTTACATTTTAGGTTATTGTCAGTAATTGCATTACTAAAAGCGTTTTCAACAGACCTAAGATTTCCAGAACCATAATCTATTATTGTTAAGTACATATTAACTATTTCCTATTAGTGTGCCTTTAGTAGAAGGTATATTAGTTGAATTTCTTACGTCAATATTAATAGCATTTCTCATACTTATTGCTAAAGCTTTGAAGCAAGATTCAATAATATGATGAGTGTTTTTTCCATATAAATTTTCAATATGAATTGTGAACCCCGCAGCTTGGGAAAGTGATTGAAAAAACTCCCTAAATATTTCTGTTTCTATATCTTTAATTGATATATTTGGTAAAAAAACATTCCAAATTAACCATGGACGGCCTGATATGTCTAAACAACATCTGGTAAGACATTCGTCCATAGGTAAATAATTAAAACTGTAACGTCTTATACCTTTTTTATCTCCTAATGCTTCTTTGATTGCATTGCCTAGCGCCAATCCACAATCCTCCATGGTGTGATGGGCATCAACTTTTAAATCACCAATACAACTTAATTCAATATTAATTAGACTATGCTTAGATAACTGCTCAAGCATGTGGTCAAAAAAAGGTAGTCCAGTCGAAATGGAATTATTTCCTTTACCATCCAATTCAACTTTAACGTTTATCTTTGTTTCATTCGTGTTTCTAGTAAATATAGATACTCTTTTGTTATTTGATTTTTTCATAAATTATCCAAAGAATTATAATAATTAAGATTTGTTCTTGTTTTTAATTCTAACCAACAAAGCACCCTCACCACCAAATTTGTTAGGAGCTGTTTCATAATTAATTAATAAATTTATCAATGTTTTATCATTTAGCCATAATGGTACTTCTTTTTTCAAAACACCTGCATTATTGCGCCCTTTGCCAGTTATTATCAAAATATTTCTAATTTTTTTTTCATAAGCATTTACAATATAATTATGTAAAACTATTTTAGCCGTCTGCAATCTGTAACCATGAAGATCTATAATTCCTTCTGGGATGTTCTTTTTTTCTTTTTGGAAGGGGCTTAATCTACTCGTTGAAAATATTTTTTTTTTTACTAGATTTTTTTTACGATTTTTTAAATTAATACTAAAATTGTTAAAATTAGCAATATAATTATCCCAAGTCTGCTTGTCGCTCTTTGAAATAGGGGACATTATTTCAAAAGCTTTTTGTTTCGATCAAAGTCCAGTTAGGATTTTGATCTTTTATTTTCTTTTCAAAAATCCACTCATCTTTAACAAGAATTTCTTTGTCTGTGTCACCGTCAATAATTTTTTCGTTTTTATCCATTAATGCTGTTATTTGTAAAGTTTCAAAAACAACATTAATTTTAATCGAAGATTTGGTTATTACTGATGATACAATTTTGTTCTTTTCAACAGATATCAAGTCAAGTATTAATGTTTCATTTTCTTTATTTCTTTCATCTATAGCACCTTTGAAACTTTTTAAAACTGATGGCTTTATAAAATCTTTAACGTTATCTAGGTTACCACTAACAAAACTTTTAAGTACCATCTCAAAAAAAGTTTTTGATCCATTTAAAAAATTAGCCACATCAAAATCAGAGTCTACTTTAATAATTTTATCAATTTCTTCATTAGGATTGTTTTTATTAGTTTTTAGTGAAACTATATTTGAAAATTGCTTAGGTTGTTCTTTTTCTTTTAAACCATTATCTTCAAAATCTGTTTTAGTCCCTAATATATTTTTCAATCTGAAAATTAAAAAAATAGCTATAACCCCAAAAATTAATATATCTAAATATGGAAACCCATTTTGCATGTTTGTGACACCGTTTGTTATAATTAGTAAGAATGATTTAATTATATACAAAAAAAATAAAAATTATATTTATTATTATTCATTTTCTTTATATTAATTATAATTAACAATTTAGGTCTTTTGATGACTAATGTAAACGAAAATGAAAATTTTAGTATAGAAGTAATTAAACATTACATAAAAGATCTATCATTTGAAAATCCTCAGTCCATACAAGAAAATAATTTGGAAAATAATAAAAATTGTAATGTTTCTCAGAACATGAGTTTTGTTCATACGCCTTTTAAAAACAACTTTTTCAGTATAATTGTGAAATATTATTGCGAATGTTCTTCTAAAAAGACTGGAAATAAACTCTTAGTTTTAGAGTTAGATTATTTTGGTTTTTTTAAAATTTTAAATAGTTCATCAAATAAAGCTAATTTAACAAAAGAAGGAGCAAAATTAATTTTACCGTATGTAAAGTCGATAATTGAAGATATTACTAATAAAGGAGGTAGTATAAAAATTACTTTAGAAGATGTTGACCTTGATTTAATTATAGACTAGCTTTTTAATTTTTCCCAAATGCTATTAGGTATTTCTTTAATACTTTTTTTATGTAATTCGTTATCAGAAATATTTAAAAATGTATTCTTAAAGTCTCTTTTTTCCTTTTTTTTATATAAATCTTTAATGTTAGCATGTAAGATTTCATAATTAAAATCTGATGTAGTGGATTCCATGTTAAATTCTAATTTAGTCTGTTTACCACCTATTAATTCTAAATATACATGTGCTAATAATTTCGCATCTTTGAGCGCACCATGGATCTCACGATCAGAAATATCTATATCAAACTTTCTACATAAAGAGTCTAAGCTTACAGATTGGCCAAGGAAATGTTTTTTAGCTAACAATAATGAATCAATTATTGAATTTTCATTCAGTTCTTTTTTTTCACATTTCCTTAATTCTGCATTAATAAATCCTACATCAAATGGTGCATTGTGTATTATGATTTTACTATCTGATACAAAGTCGATGAATTGATCCGCTACATCAAAAAATTTAGGCTTGTCTTTTAAAAAATCTGTGGTTAACCCATGAATTTGTAACGCCTGTAAACTTGAATCTCTTTCTGGATTTAAATAATAGTGAAGACAAGCCCCTGTTTGTACATGATTTTCTAATTCGACTATACCAATTTCAACTATTCTGTCCCCATTGTTAACATCTAGTCCTGTTGTTTCTGTATCTAAAACAATTTCTCTCATAATCTTAAAATTTTCTTTTTAAAGAGTATAGTTATTAAATAACTAGTTATTATAATAAAACTGACAAATTTTCCATAAGAAGTAGTCACTAAATATGGACCTTTATCTTTTTTCTTCTGGTCATTCCATTGAGCTTTTTTTATAAGGTCTAATTTTTTTTGAGACATGTTGGATCTTGCTAAAACTCTCTTTTTCTGAGTTTCTTCATCTGTATAGACTAAAAATATATCATCACAAACCTTATCGGTCCCTGTCTCATATAACAAAGGAACGTCAAGTGCAATTATAAGTGATTTTTCTACGCTCTTGATAAAAATATTCCTTCTTTCCATAATTTGTGGGTGAATAATACTCTCCAAAATTTTTCTATATTTTTTGTTACTAAATATTTTTCTACCTAATAATTTTTTATCTATCTCTTTTTCGTTTCTTTCAGTTAAGATTACATCAGGCCATAAATTATATATCTGTTTTTTTACTGAATTATTATTTTCTAATATGTCTCTAACCTCTTTATCTGAGTCAAAAACAGGTATCTTAAATTGCTTTAACATGTTGGCAATAGTCGATTTACCCATCCCTATAGAGCCTGTAATACCTATGATTATCATTAATGATCTATTATACCTGTAAATAAGTTGTTAATAAATATACCTAACCTAACTGTAAATTGTTCTATAAAAATAAACTATGCATTTATACTTATTTTGACAACAACTGAATAAAACAAAAAAACAAAATTATAAATTGTTAATAAAGCTAAATATCATTATATATAAATCACTTATATATTAAAAACTTGTGTATAATTTATTGAACAAAAATTTGTCCACAAAAATTTTAAGACTACTACTACTAACTTAGAATTAATTCTTAAGATAAAGTAATTAACTGTGAATGACTCATTAAGTAAATTTTTTAGAAGTGAACATCTTGGCATACCAATTTGGTTTTTAAGACAAGCAGGTAGACATATTCCAGAATATTTTGAAATAAGAAAGAAATCAGATAACTTTATAAACTTTTGTTTGAATACGGAATTAATTATTGAAAGCACAAAGCTACCCTTAAAATATTATGATTTAAACGCTGCCATTGTTTTTTCAGACATACTAATGATACCTTGGGTAATGAATAGAGAATTGAACTTTATTAGAGGGATTGGGCCAACTTTAAAACCAATGGTTCCTAATGAAACAAAAATATTGAAAAATATCAATATTTCACAAAAACTTGAACCATTAAAGACGTCAATATCAATTTTAAGAAAAGAACTACCACAATCTACAAGTTTAATTGGTTTTGCTGGTGCTCCTTGGACACTAGCTTGTT
>ERZ802830.3715-NODE-3715-length-12680-cov-7.45806_pt1 | contig 12680 bp, 10 predicted proteins | sample MGYA00345654_ERZ802830 | MGnify/ENA primary metagenome ERZ802830 (study PRJEB30503, sample SAMEA104212375) | marine metagenome | biome: Westerlies Biome; feature: [SRF] surface water layer (ENVO:00010504) within the epipelagic zone...; material: water... | reverse complement strand
TCCCGCCAACTCTCTATCGTAATAAAAGGAAGTTACGCTGGTAGCCAGTTGACGCTTATAGACCAACTCTTGATAAAGTGCTGAATTTTTACCGCCTGTTAAAAGGGCAGAAATCAGTTCAAATTGCGGTTGTTCTTTGGAACCTATCTCTGGCGTATTCCATACTTTGTATATTCGTGCATTCGGCACTCGATCATACATGATCTCTCTCTTTTCACCTGTACGCTTGGCAATCCATTTCTTTTTCTTTATTGGAGAAGGTCCTGGAGGGATGTCTGCAAAATACTTATAGACTAATTCTTTTGCCTCTTGAAGGTTTATATCACCAGCGAGTGAGAGCACTGCATTATTTGGGCCATAGTAATTTTTGAACCAATTTTGGACGTCCTCCATTGATGCCGCATTAAGATCTTCCATGGATCCAATAGTGGTCCATGAGTATGGATGACCTTTTGGAAATGTTGCTTCTGAAGCTTGAGTAAATACCCTTCCATAAGGCTGGTTTTCTCCTTGTCTCTTTTCGTTTTGTACAACCCCTCTTTGTTCATCAAGCTTCGCCTCATCAACAACACCAAGAAGGTGCCCCATCCGATCAGATTCCATCCATAAAGCAAGATCCAGTGCTGTTGTTGGAACGTTTTGAAAATAATTGGTCCGATCATTGTTCGTGGTTCCATTCATGTCAGTCGCACCCACTTTCTGAAACGGAGCAAAATATTCATCATTGTAATTCTCAGTCCCATTGAACATGAGATGCTCAAACAAATGCGCAAATCCTGTTTTACCGGGTAATTCATCCTTGGAACCCACGTGATACCATACATTGACTGCAACCACAGGGATCTTTCTGTCCTCATGAACGATGACCCTTAGTCCATTTGGCAAAGTAAATTTCTCGTATTCAATTTCTGGCAATTCATTATTCGCTGATACTGAAAGGGTCAGTAAAAGTGTTAGTGGAAAAATTATTATCTTTTTTATATTCTTCATAATCTTATAGTTTTCTAATGCTTATTTTTTTTAGGACAATAATTGTAGAATAATTAATATGAAACAGCATCAAAAGAAGTCAATTCTTGTAACTCTATTTATTCTTAATGCATCATTTTCGATCAATGTAGATGCATCAGATTTATCTAAAAATATCGATTCTTTGTTTGGCGATCGAGCAGAGAAACCGGGTTGCGCGGTGGGACTTATAGAGGATGGATCATATATTCATTCGAAAGGATACGGCTTAGCAAACCTTGAACACGAGGTTGAAATTGATTTAGATACAATTTTTAGAATAGGTTCTGTGAGTAAGCAATTCACAACAATGGCTATCGCAATACTTGAAGAAAAAAACTTGCTCTCATTTGAGGATGAAATAAAAGATCACATTCCGGGCTTAATTGACTATGGTGAAACTGTAACAATCAACCACTTAATCCATCATTACAGCGGATTGGGTGATTATGAGTACATGGACTACCCGGGTCGGTTCAAAAATGCTGTTGGTGAGGAATTTAGATGGGGCAATGAGGACTATCTATCCAATGAAGAATTTCATGCACTAATTAAAACCCTCCCATTGATCAGAAAACCTGAAAAGAAATTTCACTACAGCAACAATGGGTATGTTTTGCTCGCACTTATTGCAGAAAATTCTTCTGGCATGAGTCTTAGAGAGTTTGCCGAAAGAGAAATCTTCCTACCGCTTGGAATGAATGACTCTTTTTTTAATGATGATGTGAATATACCCTTTAAAAATAGAGCGGACGCATACTCACCCACAGATAAGACATCCGATGACTATAAAATCAATGTAACAAACCTCAGTTGGGTGGGTGATGGCGGTGTTTATACTTCCTTAAACGACTTTATAAAATGGGATCAGAACTTCTATAACAACAATCTAGGTAAGGGAGATGAATCGCTTATCAAAACCATGGAAATGACGTTTGAAGAAACAAATGCAAACAAGAGAACGCAAAAGATGGATAAAGAAAAAGAGAATGAGAGCACCTATGCGTTTGCTCAAAATCTTGCTTATTACAAAGGTTATAAGCGTTGGTCTCATTCAGGATCATGGGTGGGATGGCTGGCACATTATGCTAGGTTCCCAGAACTGAAATTCTCAACAGTTGTATTTTGTAATACGGATGAAATCGATGCGACGGTGGTTGCAGATAAAGTGGTTGATCTGTATTTCGAAGACAGAAAAGAAGAATTATTCTAAAAGGCGCTCTTACCGGTAAGCGATCTTCCCACAGCCAACTGATGGATCGTCTCTGTTCCCTCATAAGTCACTACGCTTTCTAAATTGAGCATATGCCTAATCGGAACATACTCCGCACTAATGCCTGATCCGCCAAGCATGTCTCTGCAATCTCTTGCTACGTCCAGTGCCATCCTGACATTGTTCCATTTTGCGAGTGAAACCTGGGTAGGATTCATCTGCTCAAGATCTTTTAGTTGCCCGAGTCTGTATGAGAGAAGGCTGGAAGTAACAATCCTTCTTTGCATGTCAGCGAGTCTGATTTGAATTGCCTGATTTTCATCGAGTGATCGATCAAATAGTATCCTGGTTTGCGTATATTCTAGAAGTTCTTCAAGGCATGACTCTGCAGCTCCTATAACGCCCCATGATATTCCATATCTCGCCTGAGTAAGGCAGCTTAACGGCCCTTTTAAACCAATGACACCTGGGAGTACGCTGTCTTTGGATACTCTAATGTTGTCAAAAAATAGCTCAGAAGTGATTGAAGCCCTTAGAGAGAACTTATTTTCAATCTTGTTTGCGACAAACCCTTTTGTTTTTGTATCGACAATGAATCCCCTGATGCCTTCATCTGTATGAGCCCATATCACAGCAACGTCTGCGATTGAGCCATTTGTGATCCACATTTTCGACCCATTAATGATCCAATCATCGCCGTCCTTCTTGGCATGAGTTTTCATATTCGATGGATCAGACCCGCCTTGAGATTCGGTTAAGCCAAAACATCCAATGGCTTCTGCAGATGCCAACTTTGGTAACCATTCTTGTTTTTGTTCTTCGCTTCCAAATGCATATATTGGATACATGACAAGACTGCTCTGAACTGAGACAAAACTTCTCATTCCACTGTCGCCCTTCTCAAGTTCTTTGCATATCAGTCCATATATGATTGAATTCATTCCTGGGCAACCATAACCGTCTATGGAAGTTCCGAAAAGACCTAAGTCTGCAAGTGGTTTTATGAGCTCAGATGGAAACTCATGATTCTCAAAACACTCTTGTATGACGGGATCAACATTCTCCTTAACAAATCTGGAGACGGAATCTTGAACGGCCTTCTCCTCATCGTTCAAAAGTGAATTGATATCAAATAAATCAATGTTCATGGCATCTAATGATTAAATTATGGCGTGCTTGCCTTGGATGATCTCTTTATACATCCTCCAGTCTCCTCTCAAGCTATATAGAGGGAAATAAAAGGTTGCTGGCTTATTCTTCTCAATAAAAAAGTGCCCCACCCATGCCCAAGCATAACCAGACAAAAAACCATAAAAAACATACTTTGGATCCAGCGATGCAAGAAAAATGATCATGAAAATAAGTGAAATGGTTGTTCCAATAAAATGCAGCAACTTATTGTGCTTATTCTTATGCTCATCTATGTAATAAGGGTAAAACTCTTCAAAATCTTTAAATTCTTTATTCATAACAAATATTCTATCAAAATCATTTCGTAATAAGTGTCGATCTGAGATTCATTAGTAAATCCTTTGTGGTCTCCCAGTTGATGCAAGCATCGGTCAAAGAGACTCCGTATTTAAGCTCATCTAAGTTCTCTGTAATTTTCTGATTGCCTTCATTGATGTTGCTCTCAAGCATCAAACCCATGATTGACTCATTGCCTTTTTTCACCTGATTGACAATATTCTTAGCTACCCTGGGTTGCAATCTAAAATCTTTATTCGTATTGCCATGACTGCAGTCGATCATGATCTTGTTTGGAAGATCTCCATCCATGAGTTGTTTTTCGCATGATTTGATGCTTCGGCTGTCATAATTGGGCTTTGTCCCTCCTCTTAGAACCACATGAGAGTATTTATTCCCTTTTGTTTGGTAAACAGTAATTCTTCCGCCATCATCCAAACCTAAGAAATGGTGAGATTCTCTTGACGATTTAATTGCATTTACAGCAACCGAAAGCGATCCATCTGTACCGTTTTTAAAACCAACAGGTGTCGATAACCCGCTTGCCATCTCTCTGTGTGTTTGAGACTCTGCAGTTCTTGCTCCGATTGCCGTCCAACTTGTTAAATCCCCTAAATACTGTGGCATGATTGGGTCAAGTGCCTCAGTTGCAACTCCAAGCCCCATCTCATTAAGGTCAATGAGTAATGAGCGAGCAATATGAATGCCTTTATCAATTTGAAATGTATCGTCAATATTTGGGTCGTTGATCAAACCCTTCCAACCCGTTGTTGTCCTGGGTTTCTCAAAATACACTCTCATCAGAACCAAAAATTCATCTTCCACTGCTTTTGAAAGATCCTTCAGTCTCAAAGCATAATCTTTAGCAAGATTAGTATCGTGTATAGAGCAAGGGCCAACGACGACGACAAGCCTTGAATCCTTGCCGTCTAAAATATTCATCAATTCTTTTCGTTTAGACAAGACTGTCTTCCTGGCCTTATTGGTTAAAGGCAAGGTTTCCTTGAGTGCTTTTGGAGAAGGTAACTTCTCTTTTGCAACCACGTTAATGTTGTGTATTTTATTTTTCATTAACTTTCATCTACTTAACAGGGACAACAGTTTAATCAAAGAAAAGAGAGAAATATATCTAATTTAGGGTCTGTTTAATGGATTCCTTATGATTTGTTGGCTACACATATATCCTGGAGTGCCCGCAATTGAACCACATGGATAGGCGGCGGCACCGCAATAATAGATATTCTCATAATCTAAAAAACCATAGAAGTTTTCGCTTGGGTTGGATGAAAAAGTTCGATCAAAATACATCTGCTTATTGGTCAGCATGGTTTGGTCGATGTTGCCAGATGGAAAGTAAAACATTTCCTTAAGGTCTTTTGGTGTGGATAGCTTGCTCCAAAAACAATCCTCAGGATTCTCAATGTATCGAAACAATTGCTGCTTCAGTTCTTCTTCTATGTGCCCTAAGTCCTTTCCATTTGAATTGAGTGAAAGGTTTTTAAAGAAAACTGCAATCCGATCATGCTGTATAGATGGATCAATTCTTCGGTCAGCAGCGCCTTCGCAATAGATCTGCATAAAGCCCGGAGCATATTGAACTGCATCACTCAGAATTTGTTGAGAGGCACTTTCAAATGCATCAAGTGTGTCGACTGAAAAGATAAAGCGAAACGCAGAGTCTGAATCTGCATGATCTACCCCCTCCTTCCATTGAATTGGATTGGAAAAGAATAAATTCATCTTTCCACTACTGCCGGTAAGTTTATTTTCAGCAAAGAATTGATCTTTATCAAAATCGGCAATGATTGAATGTGCGGTAAACGGATCGGTTGCTAAAACTAAATCATCGAATGCAATCCATTCCTCGCTCTCATTGGTTTTCACCAATATCTTTTTATTATCCAAATCCTTATCGACCAAGCTTGATGACAGCCTGAGATCAATCCCGAGATCGATGTTGATGTTGGATAGCGTTTGAGTGAGGTTCCATATTCCCTGAAAAACAAAGCCGTAATATCCCTTAAAAATGGACCCAGAATCCATTATCGGGATAGTGAATGCAGAGTATTTCTCTGAAAGTGAAACAGGTCCACTCTCTGTCACGGTCATGGCCATATAAATCTTTGAAAAGTCACTCTCAAAATAATGATTCATTAAAGATCTCGCATCGCCCGTAATCCATAACTTTACCAAATCACTGCCCAATGATGACTTTGCCTCATCTATAGAGGGAGTTCTTGCTTTTTGATAACCGGATTGAATGAAGTTTATGATTTTAGCCTCATCGGCCCTAAACGCTCTGGCATCTCCAGATTCTCCCCATTTATTTTTCAATTCAGTATCCAGCTCAATCGGATCTCGATAGATATATGTGGGATCTTTCAGGCCAGGAAAGAAAGCAAGCTTTGGTGATTCAGGCACAAACGTTTTCAGTTTCTTTGATAAACCAGTCTCTTTAAACACAAAGTCTTGCATTAACCCAAGCACTGATGCACCAGATGGATACTGAAATTCTTTTTCGCCATGATGAAATGATTCCATGGCACAGGCACCCCCTATTGTTGCTTTTTTCTCAATTAGAGTGACATTATGACCAGCTCTTATTAAGTAATTGGCGGCGACTAACCCATTAATCCCTGCACCTACAATTACTATATTTCTAGACATGGAAAAAGAATAAGGTCGATGCAATGATTGTTATCCATATCGAGACTGCAAAAACAACTGGCTTAATTGATAAGCTTAAAATGGTACTCAACTGAAACTTATAACCAATCATAAAAAGACCAATCTGAAATAAAGCGATGCTAATTCTTTTCATGATGGATTTGATCTCTCCGTCAATACCTAAAGTATTCCCAAAAATAACAAAAGCGAGAAATACTAGAATAAAATACGGAAACTCGTAATCTTTATTATTGCTTTTACTGAAGATTGAAGCAGCTATTAACAATGGAACGATCCATAATGTTCTGCCCAACTTTATTACGCTTGCATATGTTACAGACTCATCAGAATAAAGACTTGCAGTTCCAACCACCGAGGCAGTGTCATGAATCGTCAAAGCAGAAAATATCCCAAATTCCTCATTGGTCATTTCGAAGTATTGACCAATGTATGGAAAAAGAATGATTGCTATTGCATTCAATAGAAACACCAAACTGATGGAGGCAACCAAGTCTTCGCTTCTTGCTTTAATGATGGGTGCGAGGGAGGCAATGGCTGTCCCTCCACAGATTGCTGTGCCTGATACGAGTAAAAGTGTCAGATTTTTTGGCAAGTTTATTAATTTACCAATCAGAATCCCAAAAAACATAATTGCAATCACATAAACGGACACGACTGGAATATAATCAGCACTGATATCACCGAGTGCTTTTAAGCTGATTGTGCCGCCCAAACAAATAATTCCGGCTTTTAAGAAATTTGAGCCATTCACACCAATTGGCTTCAAAGCAAACTTAGTATTCAGAAGTGATAAGAAAATCCCTAAAAATAAACTCAGCGCTGCCTGCTCAAAAAAGAGAGCCACTGCTAGAAAGATTAAAAAAAGTAATAAAACCATTTTAACCGCTAGCCCATCTGACAGAAGACCAGCTTATTGCCATCTAAATCCCTGACGTAACCACCATAAAAGGTTTCCATCTTTTGCTCGGGTGCGCCTTCACATGTCGCACCGGCTTCAATAGCTCTGTTGTAAATTTCATCCACCTCTTCTGGTGAATCAAATGTGATTCCTGTCATTGAGCCGTTCCCGACTGTCGCGGCATTTCCATCGTACGGAGAGAAAACAGCAAAATAGGTCTTTGTACTCATAAAATAATAGAAATAGGATCTGTCATTCCCTTTAAAACTTTTTTTATCAAGTTTGCCAAAGACATGGTCATAAAACTTCTTTGCTGACTCAAGATTATTTGTGCCCACTGAAATGTAACCACCCATATTCGCCGCCATATTTTTCTCCTTAGTATTTCTTGAAAGACATATACGTCACTGCAGAAAGTCCTGCAGTACTGAATATCATACACATAACCATGATCTGATATCTAGCTGCCATAAGAGGCTCGATGCCCGATAATATTTGACCCGTCATCATTCCAGGCAAAGAGACCAAACCGACAGCAAATAAAGCATTGATTTGGGGTATCAAAGCTGTTTCTAATGCTATTTTTCTAGAGTCCTCATAATCTTCGCCACGATCCTTCTCAATAAAAAATCGTTCACCTGCTAGGCTTACTGTGTTCATGCTGTTTGCGAATATCATTCCAGCAATTGGAACCACAAAACTTGGTTCAAACCATCTTGGTAAATCCACAATAAATTGACTGATCAGATAAAGAACTGCCAACCCAGATAATGCGAGCGATAGAAAAATAACCACAAAAGGATATATACCGTTTTCCTTCAGGGGTCTCATTGCTATCCAGGCCGACATGGAAATCATGAAAAAAACGACCAATCCAATAACCATTGGTTGATCTGTTTCAAATATATATGTAAGAACATAGCCTATTAGAAGCAGCTGAATGAGCATTCTAAAATTTGCATAAATCGAACCAGATACCTTTAAGCCCCATATATGCATGATACCTATGAGAAGAATCACAGGAATAAATCCAAGCATTAAGTTGGCTAAAGGAATAAAACTAATTTGTTCCATTTAGTGATCTTGGTTCACTGTCAAAGCTTCTAAAACTCTCGAAGAAAGATATTCAATAGATGGTCTTTCGGTATCAAAAATATTCCAACCATTGAATACCATGACTAGCTCATGTTCTGGAACCACCATAAGATACTGACCACCGTAACCACTTCCACTAAATATCCATTTTTCTTCATTGGTGCCATAAGGCACAAACCACCATTGAAACCCATACTCGCGATCACTTCCCTCAATTTCAATGGTTGGAGACATTGTCTGCTCAACCCAATCTTTTGTTAAGATTTGCTTTCCACCAGAAACACCCTCATTGAGATACAGGAGAGCAATCTTTGCAAAATCTTTGGTTGATAAATAAAGCCCGCCCTCTGCATCTGTTAATCCTGTTGGTGTTTTTTTCCAATAATATCTTTCTATCCCAATGGGTCTAAAAAGATGTTTCTCAGCGTACTCTTGCAAACTTTCTCCGGTTGCTTGTTGCAATATGTATGACAGCAAAACGGTAATGCCGCTGTTATAAACAAATTTACTGCCAGGTTCGTGCTCCATTGGCAATGAGAGAATATATTCAATCCAATCATAGCTATTCTCCATGCTTGCAGCATCGTTTAGGGGATTAGTATAGGGATAGCTGTCCTCATCCCACCGAATTCCTGAAGCCATGTTTAAGAGATCTCTGATGCTGATTGATCTTTTAAGCTTGCTATCAAATAGATGGTCATATTTTGAGAAGTAATTAACAATTTTAGTATCAATACTGTCTAAATGACCTTTTTCAATGGCAATGCCAACTATTGCAGAAGTCACGCTTTTGCTAACAGATTGAATCGTATGAAGATCAGTATCTTTATAGAATGGGTGCCACTCAGGATTGTAATAATTGTATTGTGGCGTTGCTAAACTTCCATAGTTTTTGTTCATGATGCGAGCTTGTTCACTTTTTTTATTTCTTGTCAGCTCTTGATAGTTGACTTGGTAATATTTTTCAAAAATTATTTTTTCATTTTGGATGAGTAAAAAGCTATCAATGTATCCATGATCTCCACTCTGAAATTCGTTATGAAGTTTATCTATGATTGCTAAATCTATTTGGCTGGAATCTCCAATGATTTCAATTTGATTGGTCATAGACATAATTGAGTGACTGAAAAATATTAAGATAAATATAAGGTGGTTTTTCTTTTTGTAGTTATGCATTGTGACTATTCTATAAGTAATCTTCAAAACGTTTGATGGTTTCATCACCCAATGCCTCTTTTAGAGGTTGAAGCTCCGTTTCAAAATTTCTCCACTGCTCAAGACTTCCTGTATAAATTGGTTTTCTAACCTGTTCAGAACTTGCTGTCCTTACAGCACGTTTATTCTTATAAAACTCCAAGCATGCAGACTCATATTTGACCCCGATATGATCCAGTAATTCGCGCGTCATGGTCTCTGTATTTTTGACATTATTCTCATATTGCATTGTGAAGATTTTCTCAGGAATCAGATGATTGAAATGATCCATAACATCTAAATAACAGTTATAAAAAAAACCGATGTTATCTAAGTCGTAACTATACTCATGGCCTCCAGCAAAATGTTGCTTATAGATTGAGAATCCACAAGCCATGGGGTGTCTTCTAGCATCAATGATAATCGCATTGGGTAAAATCTTATGGATTAAACCTACCCTTTCATAATTGGGTGGTAATTTGTCAATAAAATATGGCTTGTCAGTTCGATATATTGAGGTTTGATCTAAATATTGCTTACCAAAATCTGCAAGTTGCTCCTCATTAAAGTACTTAAATGATTCCGGATATTTTTTATCAAAATTTAGCCCTCCGTCAATGATAATTTTTCTTTCCAAGTTTGGAAGTGTCATCAATTCCATGGTGCCTTCAATCTCTGAGTGGCTGGATAAAATTTGTTCGATGAGAGTTGACCCAGATCTTGGCATTCCAATTATAAATATTGGTGTTGGCATGTCTTGTTCATTAGCCTGATTATTTAGAGTATCGGAATCAAATCCATCAATAATTTTTTTACAAAAATTCTCATGGTCCTTCTGAGTAAAATTTAGATTCGGCCGAAGATCATTTGCTTTCTTATACCAAGTGAATGATTCATTGTATTCGATATCAGACTCGTATGCTTTGGCAAGCGCAAAAGCTGCTTGGCACCTTTGAGCAGGATTGTGGCTCTTATTTTCAATGATCTTTTGCATGCTGAGTTTATCGTCTTGATTAAACTTATAATCCTTGAAGTCAGCCAAGCCCCACCAACCAGCTCCATTTCCAGGTGTACGAATTATGCAGTCACGATATGCTTGTTCACTCTCGGTTCGTCTGCCGAGAATTTTAAGTGCATGTCCTCGGAGAAGATCAACTTTACCCAGTTCTTCAGTATCATCTAGGATTTTTTTTGCGGCTTCTTCTGCTGCACTTAGTTGATTCTCATATGATCCAATATGCCCATAGACCTTACTGAGAAGTATCCAATTTCTATAGTCTGAATCGAGTTTTACAAGACCTTGAGCTTCATCGACAGCCAATATGAATTCTCCCAATCTCTCGAGGTTCTGAATCAATGTTTTTCTTAACATTGCGTTGGCTGGATGATGTTGTAATGCATATCTGAGAATCTTAGTACACTCTTCATGAGCGCCCGCTCTAGATGCCAAATGTGCAAGCATAAATGAGCCTCTGGGATGTCCTGGATGTCTTGCAATCATTGATCGTGCCATCTTTTCAGCATTTTCAAGATAACCATTTTGAAGTGCATTTTGCATTTCTTTATATTCCTCATCCATTGGATCGAGTGCTTCAGATTTTTTTACTGCATTTACTGCGGACAAGTAATCTCTCTTCTCAAAATACAATGCCTCAAGGAAACTCCAAGCCGGGTAAAAATCAGGATTGACCTCTATAGACTTTTCAAAATGAGTAATCGCTCGAGCAGACTGTCCGCATTTCATTGCAGCAAAGGCTAGATCACCATGCGCTGAAAATGAATCTGGAGATGCTTTCACTGCTGCTTCAAAATATTTAAATGCCTCAGTTTCATCGCCTGCTCTCATATAAGCAGAGCCGCTCATTGATAAAGCGACTAAATCATCCGGGTTAGATGAAAGAATCTCTTTGAGACTAATGATGGCATCATCAGTATTGCCTTTTTGTATCTGATCAGCAATTGTCTGATATCTTTGTTTGTTTTCTTCAGTCAATTTTCTCATCCAAACACTAAGGGGCCTATTTAAAGACCCCTCTCTCAAATACAAGAATGTGTTTTATATTTCCTAGAAACTATAGTCCATTCGTACTGCAACCGTCCTGTCTGGTGCATAATATGTATGGTAAATATTCCAGTAAGAGCCAATGTTTCTGGATCTGGCATATTTATATTGAACAATCCTATCATCGAGTAAATTATTTACGACCACATTGAGTCGAGTATTTTCACTCACTTGAAGGCTAGCTTGTAGATTCACTACTTCGTATCCATCAGCGATGTCCTGGTCTTTGACATTAAAGTGTGTCTTGAATTTGCCATAACCATTGACATCTAGTCTCAAGTTGCCATCTCTTCCTCTAAAGTTAATGGCCTTATCTATAGCGAGATAATAGTTGTACTTGGGAACCATTGTCATGTCATCGCCATCGGAAGCCCCAATGCTTGGGACATCAGAAGTCATTTCACTGTTTGTTCTCGAATAGTTAACTATAAGCTTTAGGTCATCAGCCAGTGCAGTTGTTGTCTCTAACTCAAAACCCTTAGATTCAGCTGTAGCTGCGTTTGCAGTGTAACTAAACCCACAAGTATCCATATAGACCCTCGCTTGTACGCCTGACCAGTCAATTTGATAAATAGCTCCGGAGTACTGAACTTTGCGGTCAAAAGCCAAACCCTTGAATCCAATTTCTATGTTTTCTGTTTGATCCGATGTATATCTATCGCTGTAGTTTCCTACTGCAGGATCATTTCTACAAGATACAGGTGGTGCTGATCCGTTGTTTCCTCCTGGTCTATATCCTTCCGAGTAAATACCAAAAACAGCAAAGTTTTCAGCAGGTCTGTAGTTGGCACTCAGTTTAATTCTATTGCCATCCTCTCCATCTTTGATGTCAGTAGTATCGTTATTCCAAAGACCTGAATCAACATAGTAATAATCATTTTCAATGTCATAAAAACGAATACCGCCAGTGAGCTCGAGAGTTTTGCCGTCCTCAAGATCCATTGTATAGCTGACCTCTCCAAAGTAAGCAGTCTCAGAGTCATCCCATCTGGTTTGGCTTCCGTTGTAATGAACATTTCCATTGCCATACATATCAATGCCTAGCTGAGTTGGAT
>ERZ802830.3714-NODE-3714-length-12683-cov-9.14785_pt1 | contig 12683 bp, 12 predicted proteins | sample MGYA00345654_ERZ802830 | MGnify/ENA primary metagenome ERZ802830 (study PRJEB30503, sample SAMEA104212375) | marine metagenome | biome: Westerlies Biome; feature: [SRF] surface water layer (ENVO:00010504) within the epipelagic zone...; material: water... | reverse complement strand
AGGTAGCGGTAGCTATCAAGTACGTATGGTGAGGGGTTGAGATGGCTGGTCAACTCGATAGTCTTTTCAAAAGTGTTGCTAGTTCTGTCGTCAAAGAGCTTGGCGCAGCACTAGATGCAACCATTACGTACATCCGTAAGACAAAGCCCACTTATGACGTTGCTACTGGCACGTTGACAACAACCGATGAGATTTATTCAAACTTAAAAGTACCGATTGAGTTTATTAATTCGCAAGGGCAAAACGGAAGAGAAGAGCGTCAAGCAAAGCTTTACCTGACTCCAGACATGATTGGTAACGTGCAGCCAACTCTTGAGGACACAATTGTCTTGGAGTATGGAGAAATTTCAACTCTTGCCGGGACGGATCGTCAGGTTCAGATTACCGATATTCGCACCTACAGAGGTGGCCAAGAGTACCTTTATATTATTCAGGTGGTATTCTAATGACGCTTGTTAGTGCCAGAGCTGCGTTTGAGACTGCGATCAACACCGCAGTTGCAGCAGCAGATACCACGGTCTCGGTAGTGTTTGACAACATGACGTTTACGACACCTGGTAAAAACAAAAAGTATGTGTTGGTGACGATTAATTTTGACCAGGCAACAATTCAAGCGCATGGTGCTGCTGTAGATCAGTACGCTGGAACGGTGCAATGCGGCATTTTTACGCCAAAGGATAAGGGAAGTGCTGTAGCTGCTGCAATCGCCGAATCAGTTATTGATGGCTTGACTTCTGTAAACGCTTCCGGCTACACAGATACATATTCTGTGGTGCCGCGTGTTGGACAGATTAGTGGTCCTACTGCGGTAACCGATGAAGGGACCAGTCATTTTGTCAGCGTGGTGCGCTGTACTTTTACTGCAATTTAATGGCTAAGCCAATCACGGAACTCACAAAAGACATCCGTAAGTTAATTGAGACAGGTCGTGAAACAGCTGGCCCAATTGTTATTCGTTCTTTGCAAAGCGAAGGACCGTGGTGGACTTCTAGTTTTGGTCGTAAATGGCAGCTAAGTCAGGTTGCAGTAATGCCTACGGATGATCGACCTGGATTTAACAGAGACCTGAAAGGGATTCCAGAACAGACTAAAGATCCAAAGCCCACGCAAGCCAGTCCTTTGACGGTATCGTCTTTGCGTTTTCCTATTCAAAATTCTATGTATATTGGCAACTCAACTTCATACGCAGGTTTTGCTGTAAACAGTCCAAACGCTACTGTTCCTCGAAAAGGCGGAGGAACAGCAACTTACAGAGAACATAAAACCCGTGACAAGTACAGATTGACGTCTGCGGGTGAAGATCCTGACTGGTACGAGGTTTACACGCAGTCAGGCGGATTACTAGGGGATTTAGATAAAGCGTTTAAGGCTACCCGTCTGGGATAGGCTATGCTGTGATAGTTGACTGAGTTTTATGGCTGAAACACGCGCAATTGACAAACTGTGTAAAGCGTTCAGTGTTGAGGAACGCAATAGCTACACCTTGAAAAAAGGTGGCGAAGTGATCCTTAAGCTCTACTGGAAGCCTTTGACGATTGCTGATCGAGATTCAATAAATAAAACCATGAAGGCGCTGAATTTAGGTCGTTCAGAGGACAACCTAGATTTTGCTATTCAAATGTTGATTCGCAAGGCCGAAGACGAAGCTGGTAATCGAGTCTTTTCAGATGGGGACCGTGCAAAGATTCAAAACCGACTTCCGTTAAACGTTGTGTTGGACATTATGTCCAAGATGCAAGGCACAGAGGAGGTGGAAGAACCAGAAGAATTAAAAAGCGACGCTTGATCAGGATAACTACCTGTTTTTGCAGTTTTTTATTGCTGAAAAGCTAGGAATGACGTTAGGTCAGCTGCGTTCCACGATGTCAGCTGAGGAGCTGCTTGGCTGGAGCGCGTATTGCACGCTGAAATCTGAACGAGAAGAAAAAGAAATTGAGAAATCTCGCCAACAAGCGCAGTTTCGCGGGGTGCGCTAACCTAGGGACAGTGTTCTCGCGTTAGTCGTGGCTGCTGAGTACGAAGTTAATATCAAGATCAATAGTCAGCAGGTCGAGCGCGAGCTTAAAAAAATTGACAAGGCTGTAAATAATATCGGCCAATCGAAAGGTGGTAAAAAACAACCTATTCTCGCCCTTCCCAGTACAGACAAACTGTTTGCTACAACCCGGGGAATTAAAGAACTTGACAAATACAACAGAAGGATACATTTAACACAGCGGCAAATAGCAACGCAGACAAGAGATCAAGCGTTAAATGTAAATACGCTTGTAAAAACGCAAGAGCATCGCGCTCGCTTGATGAATAAGATCAACGAGTTAGAGTCAAAAGGCATTAACGTTCAAAAATTAAGAAGGCAATTAGCTAAGGGGACGACTGAACAGTCTGCAAGGCGTTTTGCTAGTGCTGATAAAGAATTTCGTTTGCTCGGCAAAACGATTGAACTAGAGAAATCAAAACTACGGATTCTCAAGCAGCAACAGCAGGGCTTTGCGTCAAGTCCTGTTCGTGGAACGGCCACGACGATGGGCTCTCCTGCTCAAATTGCGGCGTCTGGCAGGCAATCGGCAAGTCCAATTAGAGGTAAAGCTAACCTAATTGGTTCACCTGCTTATTACGAAGCTCAACAAAAAGCAATTACTAGATTAGCAAGACAAGGTGGAGCTTCTTCTCCGGTTAAAGGAAACAAAAACCTAATTGGTTCACCTGCCTATCATGAAGCTCAACAAAAAGCAATTGCTAGATTAGCAAGACAAGGTGGAGCAACTAGTCCAATTAGAGGAGGACTAAACTTCCCTGGGTCACCACTCGCTCTTGCTGGCAAGCAAGTTTCTCGCACTCCTTTTGGTCCAAGTTTTCCAAGCGGTGGCGCTGCATCTCCCATCCGTGGAGGCATAAACTTCCCTGGATCGCCAATCGCAATACAAGCCGCTAAAAAGACGCAACTTAGGGCATTAAAGGTTCAATCTTCATGGGCTCAAGCTTTAGGTGAACTTCAAGAAACAGCTCAAATATTTAAGTCAAAAGATGCTCGAATAAAGCAAAGTTGGATTACAGCTTTATCTGCGTTAGAGGACACTGCCCAAATTATTAAGGTTCGTTCTCAAGCCGCAAGCTCAGGATTGACCGGTCAATCGTCACCTATCGGTGGAACGGCAAGCACGCCGGGGTCTCCTGCTTTCTTAAACAGGCAGCGTCGGAATAAAAAATTAGGACAGGTTGGTTTGGGTGTTGGCTTCCCAATGTTGTTTGGCGGTGGTGCGGGTTCAGTTATTGGCGGTGGCTTAGGCGGTTTAACAGGGTCTTTTGGAGCGCAGATTGCGTTTAGCGCCATTGGTCAGCAGATCGATCAGATGGTGGCAAGTGTTATGGAAGCAGGAAAAGCGTTTGGCTCTTTAAGTGAAACGCTAACTTTTATGCGTGAGCGATCATTATTTACAAGCGAAGAGTCGGAAGAGCTAGCACGGCAACTTGAAAGCCTTGGAGACGTTGAAGGTCTTGCCGAACTTGCAACCATAGAACTTGCTTCAAAAATTGGAAGTGAAGGCATTGGAGCTTTTCAAGATCTTCAGGTTGAAATTGATGAATTTGACCGTTTAATTGGAAATCTTACCTTAGCCCTTCAAGCGTTTTTTGCCGGTCCATTGGCTAAGTTTTTAGATGCAATCAATGTAACACTAGGGAAGCAGGTAACACAAGGCACTGTTGACCGATTGGCGGATAGCTTGACAGATCCCGCAGGCCGAAAAAAATTCTTAGCAAAGGCTGCAGAAGAAATTGGAACTGAAGTTGCTATTGCAAGATTTGGTGTAGCTGGCCTTAGTGCTTCCGGTCTTCCTAAAAGTGAAATTGCCCTTAAACCCGCTTCTATGGATCTTCTTTCTGATTTGCAAAAAAGAGTTGCTGGCGGAGAAGAATTTGGTCCTTCAACTTTGCTTAGTCGAAGGGTAAAGATTACCAAGCAAGATAGGGAAACATTAAAACTTAAGCCACCCACAAATCAAGCTGCTAAAGAAGAGGCACAACTGCAAAAACGTTTGGACAGGCTTGAAGCAGAACGCCAAAAAGTGCTTGACGTTTCCCGTTTTAGAGACAAGATTGCTGCTGCAAGTGCTGCCGAAAACGAACAACTTGTTGTTCGCTTAAATGGCGAACAAAAAATAGTTGAAATCGAGGCAAAACGCAAAAAAGATCTTGCTGGAATTACCTTCCAGCGTGAAAAAGATGCTATTAACATTGGAGCGGCAACTCAAAAACTAGCTGCTCAGCGCGATACAGAACGTGAATTAAATGAATTGCAGCGCAAGAAACAAGAAAAGTTTGAAGACACTATTGAAGGTCTCGATCATCAACTAGCTCTTGCTAGGGCAACAACGGAAGAAGAGCGAGAGCGTCTTCGTATTGAAGAAAAAATAAGAAAACTCAGAAAAGATGACAAGTTGTCTGATCCACAGTTGGCTGGCATAAAATTACGCATGGAAGCGTTGGCCGAAGAAAATAATCTTATAAATACGTTTATTAAGCAAACTAAGGAGCAAATTGAAAAGTTAAACAACCCTATGTTCCAGCTAATAGAGCTATCAAAAACCCTAGGCAATGCCTTTGCCGAATCGTTTAGAGGAATTATTGACGGCAGCATGACTGCTCAGCAAGCGTTGGCAAATCTGTTCCAACGCACAGCGGATCATTTCTTAGACATGGCTGCGCAAATGATTGCAGCTCAAATAAAAATGCAGATATTGAATATCGGGTTGAGTTTCTTTGGCGGAGGAAATCCCGGTAAGGCATTGAACTTGGCTGGGGTTTCTGAATACAGCAATGTCAACGCAAACACTCGTGTTATGGGGTTTGCTGACGGAGGCAGGCCACCAGTCGGTAGACCTTCAATCGTCGGAGAGCGCGGACCAGAACTCTTCGTACCAGGGGCTTCTGGAACGATCATTCCAAATCACGCAATGGGTGGCGCTAATGTGACCGTAAACGTTGATGCTTCTGGTTCTAATGTTGAAGGTGATGGCGATCAAGCCGCGCAACTTGGCAAGGCGATTGGCATTGCAGTACAACAAGAGCTAATCAAGCAAAAACGACCTGGAGGCTTGTTGACCCGCTAATGGCTAATTTTCCCAGCATTCAGCCTGATTACGGCGCACAAAAGAGCAGTGCACCTGTAGCGCGTAACGTTAAGTTTGGTGATGGCTACGAACAACGGCTTACCTTTGGCCTGAATCAAAACCCTAAGAATTGGTCCTTGTCTTTTACAAACATTACGGAAACAGACTCTGACACCATTGAAACGTTCTTAGATGCCCGCGCTGCTGACAACGCATCATTTGATTGGCAGCCACCTGGGTCGTCGGTAGCGTATAAGTGGGTCTGTGAAAGTTGGTCAAAGTCGATTCCTTACGCCAACCGAGCTACGATACAAGCAACATTCCGTCAAGTTTTTGAGCCGTAATGACTGTCACGACTAGATCAAGCAAGGGCAGCCCGCTTACTCACACCGAGGTTGACACTAACTTCACAGATCTGCGTGATAGCTGCGGCTACATAGCAACCGGGCAGGGTGGAACGGTTACTCAACAAACGTCTAAAAGCAATGGGGTAACGCTAAGCAAAAAGTGTGGTCAGGTCACAATGAACGCTGCGGCATTGGCTGCAAACACAACTGTTTCATTTACTCTGACAAACACAACAATTGCAGTGACTGACGTAATTGTTTTAAATCACGTTAGTGGTGGAACGGCTGGTTCTTATTTGCTCAACGCTCAACCTGCCGCTGGTTCTGCAAGTATTAACGTCCGAAACATTACGAGTGGATCGTTAAGCCAAGCAATTGTGATTGGGTTCGCCGTGGTGAAAGCCACTACTAGCTGAACATGTCTTACGTTGTAACTGGATACTGGAACTCCGGTTACACCGATACGGAGTCCAGCGATGGCATCACAAGCGATCTGCAAGGCATTTCGCCAACAGCAGTTATCGAGCTGTTTCAGCTTGAGCTAGATGCAGCGCAGCATGGAGTCAATACAACTTATTATTTCAGCGGGTTGAATCAAGGTGGGCTTCAGGCCATAACGTTTGGCGGGCAGCTTTACACAGCAATCCCGCTTGAAGCCGAAGGTTTTAGTTACTCAGGGCAAGGCAGTTTGCCGCGTCCAACTTTACGACTAAGCAATCTGTTCAGCACCATCACAGGTCTGATTGCTACGTTGCCAAATGGGTTAGAAGGCGCAAAAGTTACGCGCATTCGTACGTTAGCCCGCTACATAGATAGCATAAATTTCCCAGTTACTCCGGCTTATTTGCTAACAGAGGACGGCAGTTTTATCTTGGCAGAAGACGATAGTTTCATCGAAACAGACTCTAATGGAGTAAATCCGTTCGGTACTCCAGATAGTACAGCTATTTTTCCAAAAGAAATTTACTACGTTGATCGTAAATCAGCAGAAAATCGAACTTTAATTGAGTTTGAGCTTGCATCTGCTTTTGATCTTGTTGGTGTACGCGCTCCAAAGCGTCAGTGCATCAGCCGTTGTCAATGGGTCTACAAGTCAGTTGAATGCGGCTACGACCCAGCAGTTGGCCCTGGCAAGGTTGTTGATGGTGTGACGTTTACGCGATTCACTGCCAATGATGTTGGTACGACTGTGGATAGCGCAGATGTTTGCGGCAAACGGCAAAGCAGTTGCGAGTGTAGGTTTGGTGAGAATAACGAGTTACCCTTTGGAGGGTATCCAGGCATTGGGACGTTCTTCGCATGACATGGCGTGACACTGCATTACAGGATGCAAAAGACCGTTATCCATGGGAAGCTGTTGGCCTTGTTGTAGTTGTTAAAGGACGCAGGAAGTATTGGATGTGCCGAAACATGGCACACAACTTAGAAGACATGTTTGTGCTCAATCCTGAGGATTATGCAGCCGCCGACGACAAAGGAGAAATTGTCGGCATTGTCCATAGCCATCCAAAAACTCCAGCAGCAGCAAGTGAAGCGGATAGGGTTTCTGCGGAAAAGCACGGCCTGCCTTGGTACATCGTCAATCCACAAACCGAAACCTGGGGGGAATACGTCCCATGCGGCTATAAAGCCCCGCTGATTGGCCGTAAGTGGACGTGGGCGGTCAATGATTGCTGGACATTGGCGCGTGATTGGTACGCCGAACAAGGCATAAGCCTGCGCGATTGGGATAGACCAGCGACACCAAAGCAATTTATGGAAGCACCAATGTTCAACGATGCGTGGGCTGCAACTGGATTCCGTGAGTTGACCGAGGAGGAGTCATTAACGAAGGGTGACCTGTTGTTGATGCAGATCAATGGCAATGGTCTGAATCATTGCGCGGTTTACATTGGCGATGGAATGGTGCTGCATCACTTGTCAGAACGGCTGTCCTCTAGAGATATGTACGGAGGATGGCTACAATCATGTACAGGGAAGCGGTTGCGTCATGTTGCGTAAGGTCCGGTTGTATGGGGAGCTTTCCAAGGTTGTCGGGCGTCGTGTTTTAGAGGCTGATTTGTCGTCAGCAGCAGAAGCAGTGCGAATGCTGATTGCTAATTTTCCGCAGCTAGAACGGCACATGGCTGATCGCCATTACAAGGTATTAGTAGGTGATGGTGCGTTGACGCTAGATGACTTGCATTATCCAGTGGGTCAAGAAGAAATCAAGATCATTCCAGTTGTTGTTGGCGCGGGTGGAAATATTGGAACCATCCTTGCTGGTGTGGCGTTGATCGGGGCTGCAATTGCTTTGGGCCCTTTAGGTGGTGGTTTTTTAGGTCTTGGTGCAGGTATTGGTGGCGGTGGTGCAGTTGGAGTCGGTTTTTTAACAGCGGGAGCTTCTACCGCGCTTGGTGCCATTGGTGCCAGCTTGGTTTTGAGCGGAGTCGCAGGAATAATTTCGCCTGTACCTAAAGTCCCTCAAGGCCCAGACACTCAGCAAGACCCGCGCAAATCATTTTCATTCTCAGGCATACAAAACACCAGTCGAGGTGGAACGCCTGTTCCAATTGTTTACGGTAAAACGTTGACCGGCAGTGTCGTTGTTTCAGCTGGTATCGACACTGAGCAGGTGCAGGCATGACCACGATCATTGGTTCAGGTGGCGGTGGTGGTAAGGGTGGTGGCGGCAGCAGGACGCCAAAAACAACACCTGACAGCCTTGATTCGCGCCAGTATGCAACAGTCGTTGATTTAATTTCTGAAGGTGAGATTGGGGGTTTAGTTGATGGTAATAAATCAATTTTCTTAAATGACACGGCTCTAGAAAGTGCTACGGGTGACTTTAATTTTGAAGACGTTACGATTTACACGCGCAACGGGACGCAAGCCCAAACCTACGTTCCAGTCACTAGCGGAACAGAAAACACCCGCAGTGTAGGAAGAGAAGTAACAAAAGCTGTGCCGATCACTGAATCGATAACTGATGACGATGTTGATGCGGCGCGTATCACAATTTCAATCCCTTCATTGCAAAAAATTAATAACAAAAATGGCGATACTTTAGGGACAAAAGTAGAGCTAAAAATCTTTGCTCGATACGCGGGAGCGGCTTACGGTGACGCAATTATTAATGACACGATTTCAGGTCGCACCGCTGACTTATACCAAAAAGATTATCTGATCACGCTTAACCGTCCGAACCCTACAGATAACGTAGACATAAAAATTGAACGGGTTACTGAAGACAGTGAAGACTCCTTGCTGACTAACGCATTCAGCTGGTCAAGCTTGGTTGAAATTAAATATGCAAAGCTCAGCTATCCCAACAGTGCTTTAGTCGCTTTACGGGTTGATTCTGAACAATTTAACAGTATTCCAAGTCGAAAGTATCTAATCAAAGGCGTTAAAGTTGCTATACCAGCAGGGGTGACAGTTGACTCAAACACTGGCAGGATTATTTACCCTGATGATTTTATCTGGAACGGCACGTTTGCGGCTGCCACTTGGTGTAGCTGTCCTTCTTTTATCTTGTGGGATTTACTGACGAATACTCGCTACGGATTCGGCAATCATATTGATGTTGCACAGTTAGATAAGTATGCGTTTTTTGCCGCATCGAAGTACAGCAACGCTTTGGTTGATGACGGGTTTGGCGGTCAAGAGGCCCGATTTAGCTGCAACACGACGATCCAAACAGCAGAAGAATCGTTCAAGCTGGTCAATGACCTGTTGTCTGTTATGCGTTGCCAGGGATTCTGGAGCGCAGGCAGCCTAACGATTGAACAGGATGCACCAAAGGATGCTGCCTACCTATTTACGATTGCAAATGTCACTCAAGAAGGATTTGGCTATAGCGGTAGCAGCTTGAAGACTAGACCAACTGTCGTTGTAGTGAGTTATCTCGACCTTGATTTACAGGATACGGCTTACGAGGTAGTTGAAGATCACGACGGTATTGCCAAATATGGTGTGGTCCGTAAGGAATTTAGTGCATTTGCCTGCACCAGTCGGGGGCAAGCCGCAAGAATTGGCAAGTGGATTCTGTATTCAGAGAAGTACGAAAAAGAAGTTGTCACCTTTGTTAGTGGGTTAGAAGCAGGCCAAGTCGTGCGCCCTGGAACCATTATTCAGATTGCTGACCCTGTAATTTCAGGTGCTAGAAAAGGAGGCCGTATACAGGCTGCAACTAGCAACACGATCACAGTTGACAACACAAGTGCAACTGATCTGACTTATGGTTTTGGGTCGTTTTTGTATGTGATTTTGCCTGATGGCACGGTTGATGGTGAGGTTGCTGATGAAAAGCTGCGGGTCACTGACATTACAAATGGGGTAATAACAGTAGACAGAAACTTTGCTGCGACCCCAAACGTCAACAGTGTGTGGGTACTAGAAAGCCTCGGGCTAGGTGCAAACAACATCCAACCAACAATTTGGCGCGTCCTTTCTGTTGAAGAGCAGGAAAGCATGTTGTATGCAATCAGTGCGATTGCATATAACGCAAGCAAGTATGGGTTTGTTGAGGATGGAGAAGCACTGCAAACTCGTGACACAACAAACTTAGACATTATTCCTGAGCCCCCAGAAGATTTAGAAGTGTTGGCTACTTTGCCGCTAGGAGGTACAGTCCCAACAAAAGAGGTGCAATTTGTTCTAAATGGTCGCGTTGCAATTAAAATCACTTGGCATTGGCGCGTTCCTGCAAGTCAGGTCACTAAAAAATTCCGAGTACGATATAGGCACGACGATGACAACTTTACAGAAGTCATTTCTCAAGGCACAACGTTTGATATTTTAGATGCCAAGGTTGGCAACTATCAGATTCAAGTCTCCAGTATTAGCAGCACAGGCATTCTGTTTAGCAAGCCAACTTTGGCCAATTATACGGTTGAAGGGTTAGGGGCTGCCCCTAGCAATATCCGTGACTTGAGCCTTGTGCCAACAACTGACACTCTGGCTATTTTGTCTTGGAGAAAGCTCCAGGAACTAGACGTTCAACTTGGTGGCCGAATTATTATCCGGCATGATCCACGAGCTTTGGCGTCAGCTGAATGGAAAGCCAGCAACCAAATCGTTGATGGTGTTTCTGGCGCGTCAACACAAAAACAAGTTCCGCTGCTTGCTGGGACGTACTTTGTAAAAGCAGAAGATTTTTTGGGCAATCGTTCCACAGTTGAAACAGCGTTTGAAGCATTATTGCCTGCTGCAGACGGTCGATACTTAGCTAAGACCTACGCAGAGCACCCTACTTTCCCTGGCACGAAAACTAATTGCAGCGTTGTCTCTGGCAATTTAGATCTTGTCCCTGATCCTTATGTGGCTTTAGATTATGTCGAAGATTTTTACGCAATAGGTGATGGCCAGGCTGAATACATATTCCAAGATACATTTGACTTTGGCGTTAATCTTGATTTTATTGCTAGACGCAGCATTGTCAGCTCCCCCTTGGCTATTGCAGGGGTTTTGTTTGACAGCCGCTCTGGACTATTTGACAGTGCTACAGGTTTGTTTGATGGTGATATTTCTGATGTTGCAAACGTAGCAACTTATATCAGGACCGCTACAACTGCTTCGCCTGCTGAGGCAGACTATACACCTTGGGCAGAGTTTATTTCTGCAGTAATTCAAGGTCGTCATGTGCAGGTAAAAGCAATATTAAATACAACTGATGAACTAACAAGCGTGTCTGCTGATCAATTAGGTGCAACGCTTGAATTAATGCGTAGAACAGAGACAGGATCTGGGACGTCCGGCAGTGCGGTGACTTTTGCAAATGCATTCCACCAAGTGCCTGAAATCATGCTGACCCCTACAGACCTAGGTCAAAATGGACATGTAACAATCACAAAAAGCACTACAGGGTTTACGGCAACTCTGTCAGATGCTGATAACACTGGATTCAGCTACACTGCAACAGGATTCGGTCGCGCTCTTTAATGGCTCAGTCAGACCAGACTATACAGAATGCCACGTTTCCAACCGTAAGGGCGGATATTAACGATAATTTGGCGGCTATTTACAGCCAAAACAGCGGAGCGTCTGCGCCTTCAACAACTGTTGCGTTCCAGCCATGGGTTGATACCAGCAGCAGTCCGCCTGTCTGGAAAATCAGGAATGCAGCCAATTCTGCATGGATCACGGTTGGTGTTCTTGATCCAACTAATTTTCAAGTCGGTGGCGTCGCACCGATTGCCAATGGTGGAACGGGTCAAACGACTGCCATCGCAGCATTAAATGCTTTGTTGCCTAGCCAGTCGGGACATTCTGGGGACTTCCTCAAGTCTGATGGCACCAACGTTGATTTTGCAGGTGCTGCTACAGGCGTTGCATTGCAGGTGTTTACAAGCAACACGACGTACACGCCAACATCTGGAAAAGTCGGGTTTTTAGTCCTTTGCCAAGGTGGTGGTGGCGGGGCTGGCGGCAGTGAAGACGTTGGAAGTGGTTATTATGGTTCTTCTGGTGGTGGTGCTGGTGGATGTTCTATTCGTGTTTACAACACAACTGAAATAGGAGCGAGTGCTGCTGTGACTGTTGGCGGTGGAGGCGCTGGTGGTACTCTCGCGAACAACGGTTCGAGTGGCAGTAATTCAACGTTTAACCCGGCTGGAACGGGCACTACGCTGACGGGTGGCGGTGGAGGCGGGAGCACCAGATTCGACACAGACCAGCATTATTCAGCGGCTGGCACAGGAGGTGGAGCTAGCGGCGGACAGCTAGACATGAGTGGACAAATGGGAAGCAACACGCAATCAAACCCGCCACGTTGGGTGAAAGAAGAGACAAGCGAAACCCAAGATGACGGCTACGCTGAAAGCAATAGTGGCATGAAGGCCGCAGGTGGGGCGTCGTTTTTTGCTGGTGGAGCAGGTTCTGGCGGAAATGGTAGCTGGAGTTCATCCAATGGAACTGGAGGCGCTGGTAATGCTGGCGTCGTAATGGTTTTGGAGTTTTAAACCAGCTCGGCTAATATGATGGCTGCAATAGCTGTCCTGTTTTAAGCCATGTCAAACAGAAAGATTACTGACATGGCGGCAATGGCCGCAGGCGGTCAGGCAACGGGCGATGTATTGCCAATTATTGACATAAGTGAAACTGCTGCGGTCGATAAAAACAAGAAGATTACGGTTGAAAGTCTGTTCAAGGGTATTCCATCAAACGTTGGGATTGGGACGCCTAGCGCTCAGGCAAATGTCGATATTGCACCTGCATCTTCTTCCGCCTCTTCGCGTGTCCATGCGAG
>ERZ802830.3713-NODE-3713-length-12687-cov-10.9314_pt1 | contig 12687 bp, 15 predicted proteins | sample MGYA00345654_ERZ802830 | MGnify/ENA primary metagenome ERZ802830 (study PRJEB30503, sample SAMEA104212375) | marine metagenome | biome: Westerlies Biome; feature: [SRF] surface water layer (ENVO:00010504) within the epipelagic zone...; material: water... | reverse complement strand
TAATAAATAATAAATAAATAATAAATAAATATAATAAATAATAAATAAATGTAATAAATAAATAATTATATTTATTTATTATTTAATAGTATGTATGTATGGGGGTGGTGGAGTATAATGATATGCAATTCGATAATTAATATTTATATTTGGACCAATAAACGTAATAAATTGGCATTTTTCTATGTTTTTACAAACGCATATAGGTCAACGTTTCCGGTTATGCACCGTACGAATACTTGCTTATTTACTGGTTGTTCTCCGTTTCTTGAAAGAAGTTTTTCGAATATTGCGGAACTGGCTTTTATTATCCAGTTAAATAATTGGTTCAAAATATCTAACTATTACAAAAAAAGAATTTTTATAGTAATGAATTTAGCAGAAATATGTTGTTGGACTGGTATAATTACAGGAAATCCTAAATGGAATGTAATAGAAGAAAGTTTATGGTGTTGTTACGGAACATTTATATTATTGTGGGCAATAATCAGTCCAAAATATAAAATACAGTTATACAAGAAATTTGTTTCTTGTAGTGTTATATTTTGTTATATTATATTTATGTTAACGTATGATATTCCATTATATATAAACAAAAACCCAATACAAAAAAATACTATCTTAATATGTGAAAATATATCTACTGACATATCTTTGTGGTATCAATCATTAATATGGATGACTGGTTATTTTTGTTTTGGTTCTTGGGTATCTTTAATTATATCATAATAAAAACATAATTACTTCTTATATTTTTTTATTTTATACCTATCGTTTAAAAATATATTAGAAGTATTTAAATTATAATCATTATTATCTTCAAATATTTCTGGAAATATTCGTGTCAATGGTTTATTTGCTACCATTATAAGATTATCGCCAGTTAATAGATTCCTATATTCTTCTATTGATAAATTACCATAAAATTTATCCAACGTATAATATGGATTAGGTGCAGGTTTTATATTTTTAGTATAATCATAAATTTTACCATAAATATTATTTATTAAATAGTATCTTTCATATTTTGATGATGTATCTATATTTTCATCCATTAAAAATGCTACAGCACACTGTGGACTGCAAAAACAACCATATGCATATACTTTATTTTGAACAATATTTTTAGGTATATAAATAATTGTATTTGTGAAATCACATGTGCACCAAAAACACGCTGATTTTTTATCTATATTGTTATTGTGTAAATTTCTTGATAATAATTCTAATTTATTATTTATCGTTTTATTATAATCTTTTTCTTTAGAAATCTTTATCCCTAGATTATTAAAATTATTTTCCACATTATTTACAATTTGAGTGCTAGCGTCGTTTATATTACTGGAAGCAGTTGTATTACTTATATTACTTATATTACTTATAGTACATGAATTATCTATATTATTATTATTATTATTATTATTATTATTATTATTATTATTATTATTATTGTGTGATTCAGTTACATAATTTATTTCGGCATAATTAGAAGAAAATAATTCTGTTTCTTCTTGATTATAATTTTCTATATTATTAATATTTGGAGAATAATTTAAGTCACAATTAAAAAATTTATTAACATCAGAAATATTACATTTTAAATGTAATATTATATTTGGCAATACTGTAACGCCTTTATTTATATTTGCGAATTGGGTTACTATTTTTCCTCCTTTGGGTTTTCTTCCTCGTTTCTTAGGAACATGTACATTACTAGATATATCAACTGTTACATTATTTGATATATCATTGCTTGGGTCGATTAATATATCTTTATTTTTTGGTTTTCTTCCTCGTTTTGATTTAATCATATAAATTACTTTTATTAATGAATTTAAATAGTTTTCAAATATTATTTAAAATTTAGGAAATTATAATATATATGTAATATATAATATGGCTGTTTCTAAACGATTTGGTATAAAACGTCGAAGAACTAAGGGTAAAGGAAAATGTGGCGGAATGAATAAGATCGTCTCCGCACCACACCACTCCCCCACCGGAGCCCACGGCACCCACGGCAAACACTCCCCCACCGGAGCCCACGGCACCCACGGCAAACAACACCACTCCACCGGAGCACCCGGCAAACAACACCACTCCACCGGAGCATCCGGCACTCCGCACGCGGGTGGAAAAAAATCCAAAAGAAGAAAAAGAAGACGCCTTAAGAACAAATCACAAAAAAGCAAACTAAATAAGAGAAAACAAAGACGTAGTCATAGACGCAGACATCGTTCGAGAAAAACACATTAAAAACTAAATATAATAAATTATAGATTATAAATTATTATTTTTATTAAATATAAAACTAATAATTTTGTAAAAGATTATATTATGAATTGACAGTTGAACTAACAGTTGAACTAACAGTTGAACTAACAGTTGAACTAACAGTTGAACTAACCGTTGAACTAACCGTTGAACTAAGCCTTGAACTAACCATTGAATTAAAATTTATATAACACTTTCTACATAGCGGAACATAATTTTTAGAGCCTATAACTTTCTGAGCTGTTTCTTCCGATAATCGATGACTGAATAATGCCCGTCCATTGCATCCATTACAAATTGCATGTAATTTTTCAAGACTATTAGAATATGGAATTAAATCAAGAATACTGCCAAATTTCTCACGTTGAAAATCACCATCTAATCCATATAAATATACAATTTTATTATCTATTTCTACAGCGTTCAAAACAAATTCTTTCAAATCTGTAAAGAATTGAGCTTCATTGATTAAAATATATTTACTATTTGAATATCTATCAGTATATAAAGGATTATCATATAAATTTGCAAGATTTAATAAATTTATACTGGCTATCTTCTCATCATCATGTGAAGATAATAAAGTATCATCATATCTTTTATCTTCTATATAATTAATAGCACATACATTATTATCATGGTTTCGCAAATTTGTATATAATTTAATTAATGATGATGTTTTTCCAGAATACATAGAGCCCAATACGACATGTAGTTCTCCCATTATATAGCTAATATAAGAAAGGTATATTTATTATAATTTATTACAATTTTTTTATAAAATTTAATTTTATTTTAAGGGTTTTATTTTAAGGGTTTTATTTTAAGGGTTTTATTTTTTGTTTATTTTATTGGAATTGTATGAAAATAATATAAAAATTAATCCTTTAATTATGTATAATACCAATGCCCGAAGTTATACATAATATCTCTCTTAATGAATTTAAAATAGCATTAAGTAATCTCTCAACCGATTCCATGATTATTTTAAGATTTACTGCTGATTGGTGTGCTCCTTGCCAAAAAATTAATGACGACTGTAATAATTATTTCAGTACATGCAATGAAAAAATCACTCCTTTTGTTATCGATGTTGAAGAATCTCTAGATTTATATGCAACACTAAAAAAATATAAGATGATTAATGGTATTCCAGCACTATTGGCGTATCATGGAAATGCTAAACAAAATCCTTGGTTTGTGCCGAATGATTCTATAGTTGGTGGTAGCAAAGAAAATTTACTTGCGTTTTTTATGAGATGTAATAATCATATAAAGTAATATCCCCAGGAATTAGTATTGTTAGCATATATTAAAAAGTGTAAAAATATCTTTTTTTAGAAGACCTAATTTTTTTGAAAAATGGACAAAGAAAAGTATGTCCAATTCTTATTTTTTGAGTCTATTATAGAAAGTCAATTTTGCACAATTTCGTTTTTACAGCTTAATGGTTTATATTTTATTTTTAGGAAAAAAGTTTGTTATGATAACTTTTTTTTGAAAATTTAGAAAATCTTAAAAAAAATTGATTTAGGCATTTTTTTATAAGTATATAATACTGATGGACGGGTATACAAATACTGATAAATTAATGCCAAAAAATGCCATGAAATATTTTTGTGAAAAATGTGACTTCAAATGCAGTAAACTATCAAATTATAATAATCATTTGTCAACCCAAAAACACAATAGACTTATAAATACTGATGAAGGCACTGCCGATTTTCTATTTTATTGTAAATGTGGTAAAAAATATAAACATTCCCAAAGTTTATATAATCATAAAAAAAAATGTAGATTTGTGGAAGGATCAACTGAGAAAATTGTCGAGAACAATGGTGCGAATAACTCCATTATAATAAATACAAATGATGCCCCCAATGACAATGATATATCATATAAAAAAATGTTTATTGAATTAATGAATGAAAATAAAGAGATGCGTTTAATGATGCAAGAACAACAAAAGCAAATGAGTGAAATATTACCGAAAATTGGTAATAATAATACTACAAATAATAAATTTAACATTATGGTATTTTTAAATGAAAAATGTAAGAATGCGATTTCAATGACCCAGTTTATTGAAAAGATTGAAATATCTATGAAAAATCTATTAACAACAAAGGATAAGGGACTTAGTGAGGGCATATCAAATATTATAATTGATAATATGAATCAATTATCATTATATGAAAGACCATTACATTGCACAGATAAAAAGAGAGAAACTCTCTATATAAAAAATGATGAATGGCAAAAGGATGAGCGAAAAGAATTAATGAATGATCTATTAAAAAAAGTAGAACATAAACAAATGAAAAATATAAAACAATGGACAGATGAACACCCCAATTATATGGATGATGAAAAATTACAGGATGAATATATTAATCTTGTAAGAAAATGCACCAGTTCTGTTGAGGAATGCAAGAACAAAGTAATAAAAAAAGTATGTGATAATGTATATTTGACCGATAAAGAATAATGATTTCTCCGAATTTGTTTATGGTAATATTTATGGTTACAAATATATTATAATCTATTTATAATATATTTGCATAATTCGTATATAAAACATTTATATATTTGTGTTTTTGTTACCATATATTAAAAAGTGTAAATATTTCTTTTTTTAAAAGACCAAATTTTTTTGAAAATGGACAAAAATAAATGTCCAATTTTAACTTTGAGAATATAATATAGAAAATTCTTTGAAAATTCACATTTTTTCATTTTTTATCAATTACCATATCATTATGGTATGGTAAATATGTATTTTGTATTTTGTTTGTCCTTACCATCAAAAAATTTTATATAAAAATACCGATTTAGACAAATTTCTATATATAATATAATACAATGAATTACAACAATTTGTTGCTAAAAGTTTCAAAAGAATATAAATGTGTTGATTGTAACTATATTTCACGTAATAAAACTAATTTTGCAAAACATTTATTAACACGCAAACATAAAAATACAATTATTTACAACGAAAAGTTGCAAAAAGTACCTACTACCGAAAAATATATATGTCACTGTGGTAAATGTTATCCATATAGAGCATCTTTATATAATCATAAGAAGCGATGTCAGTTTAATAAATGTCAAGAAATGGAAGATATTTCTTCTAATTCGTTAATAAATTCAGATGAACAAATAGATTATAAATCGATGATAATGAAATTATTAGATGAGAATGCAGAATTTAAAAATTTGTTAATAAAACAGCAAAATCATATAGGAGAATTAATCCCAAAGGTAGGTAATAATAATACTAGTATTAAACAAAAATTCAATATAAATATATTTTTAAATGAACAATGTCAAGGTGCGATTAATATGAAAGATTTTATTAATCAGATCGAAATATCTTTGGATAATTTATTAACAACTCGAGACAAGGGGTTAACCGAAGGTCTATCAAATGTTTTTATAGAAAATATGAATAAATTAAGTATTTATGAACGACCATTGCACTGTACAGATGTAAAGAGAGAGACATTATATATAAAAGAAAATAATGTCTGGGAAAAAGATATAGATAAAACATTGATCAAATCGGCAATTAAGGAAGCGTCGTGTGAACAATTTAAAAGCGTAAAAAAATGGATGGATGATAATCCGGGATATGAAGACGATGAGAAAAAACAGGAAGAATTTATAAATTTGATAAGAAATTGCAGCCAAAGTATAGATGGCGTAGATACTAAGATAATAAAAAAATTATGTAATAGTAGCTATTTGAAAGATAAATTAGATGAATAATTTAGATATTATATTTTATAAATAAATATAATATCTATATATTTTATATGAAGTTAACCAGAAATAAAAGGCATAATAAAAAAGGTGGATTTTTTACTAGGAAAAAAAAGAATAATTCTGTCACTGAAAAGAATAATTCTGTCACTGAAAAGTATTTAAAAAAAGCAAGAACTGTTTATAGAAAAATAAAAAATGATGTAAAAGATAAAAAAGGAGTTAGTGATTTAACACCGGAAGAACTTGTTAATTCTATAGGAAATAATTTTAAATTATTGGAAAAATATAAATTAATAGAAGCAGAAAAAACATCTTTAAAAATACAGCGAGAAAATCTAATACAATTTTTAAAAGCATCGTTAGAAAATAATTTTGTACCAACATATACAAGTTGGTATAGATCAATAGAAAATGATCAAATAAATAAAGAAACATATAAAATAAAGGATATACGGTGTTGGAATATTAAAGATTTTATCAGTAAATCTCCTGGATTTTTATATATATGGCAACAAATGACAGGAAATATAGAAGATATAATAGATTATAAATTGGAAGATTTAAATATTATAGCTATGTATGAAATATTAAATAATACAGAAAAACATAAAATAAAACAAAAATTACATGAAATAATGAATTATTATTTACCAAAGCCGTCGTATATAAATAAACTATATATCAATAATAAAATCGATAAAATAATAAAAAATTTAAATAATATGGATGCTAGTAAATATATGAGCAAATTTTATAAAACAAATATAACAACAATATCTCGGCTATTAAAACTCGCAAATGAACGTATAAAGTCCAATATACCAGAACGAGATAAAATGTATATATCACAGGATATAACATTAATGGAAAATTTAAAAAATGAATTTATTGAAGAATTTAAAAAATTTGAAAAGTTATATATAGAAAATATATATAAAAAACAATATACGGATAATGTGGGTTTATCGAAATTAATAACTCCCAATAGAATATTATCACAATCTAGATCTCAAACAAGATCACGATCACGATCGAGGGAACCATCTAGATTATCTCAAAGATCACAAACTAGATCACAAACTAGATCACGATCTAGAGAGCAATCTAGAGAGCAGGCTAGATAGCAATCTAGATAGCAATCTAGATAGCAATATAGATTAAATTCTAGAAACGTTATATTACCAACCAATTTATCAGTTCCATTATTAGACAATTATTAGACAATTAAAAAATCTAAAAAACAAAGAAAATCTATAAATAAAAAGAATAAAATGAGAAAACGTAAAACAATAAAATAGTTATATTTATAATTAAATAATATTTATTAATCTTAATTATAAATATGAGCGAATCGAACCCGGAATTGGATTTGAATATAGATAATTATAATTTAGAAGATATATTAGGGTTATTTCGAGTAAATCATAATTTAACAAAAGAAAATATGAAACGCGCAAAATCGGTTACATTAAAAATGCATCCAGATAAGTCTGGATTAGACAAAAAATATTTCTTATTTTTTGCTCAAGCATATAAATTATTATATCAATTATATGTTTTTCAAGATAAATCTCGAGAGAATAGTACTCGACACAATACGGATTATAGTAATTATTCTATTGATTTAGAGCAAGGAGATCGGGAATTATTAAATAAATTAAATAATAATAAGTCCTTTAAAGAAAATTTCCATAAATGGTTTAACGATGAATTTGATAAACTTAAAATTAAGGATGACTATTCAGATACTGGATATGGTGATTGGTTAAAATCTAATGAAAATATAAGCAACGATACATGTACATCGCAAAGTATGTTACATGAAAAGATTCTCGAAAAAAAAAAAGAAATAAGATCTCTCACAAATTATACTGGAGTCCAAGAATTTAACAATAATAGCAATAATACTGGAGATTTGACAAATTCTTGTCCTGATAATTATTCCAGTGATATGTTCAGTAAACTACCATACCAGGATTTAAAACAGGCCCACACCGAAACAGTTGTACCGGTTACAGATCAAGATTTAAAACAAGAATATAATAATTTAGAAGAAATCAAAAATTTAAGAAGTGAATCAATTAATCCATTATCAGAAAAAGAAGCAAAAGATAAAATCAATCTTCAGAAAAATAAAGAAAATGAATTAAGTATGCAACGCGCATTTAAATTGGCTCGGCAACAACAAGAAATTGAATCAAAAAGTAATTTATGGTGGAGTAATATACGACAAATAGGATATAAAAAATAACCATCTTAAGATTAATAAAATTAAGCTAATAAAAATAAAATAATATACATACATATATTATATGGATTGGACTAATCTAATAATTTCAATAGTAGTATTATTGGGAGTTGGATATTTATATGATAAATTCAAAGTTCATGTAGAGAAGCAAGAAAAAAATAAGGATTTAGATTTAATAAAAAAATATTTATTAGGAGATTCTGATGATAGTGAAATACATGATTTAGGCAGTATTAAAAAACCAATATTATGGTTACACATAGAATATAATATAAATTCCAGAAATTGGTGTAATTTCGGGAGCAGAAGCAATATGGAATTAAACATGCCATATATATATTTAACCATACAAAGTATTATAAACCATTGTGGTGACGATTTTCATGTATGTATTATAGATGATTTATCATTTAAAAAAATCTTACCGGATTATGATGTTAATTTGACTCATGTAGCTGATCCAATAAGATCTCATCTGCGTAACTTAGCATTAATGAAAGTTTTATACACATACGGCGGTGTGTTAATGGAAAATAGTTTTATATGTTTAAAAAATATTAAACCTTTATATGAAAATGTTTTATTAACAAATCAACCAATAATTGGTGAATTTGAAAATGAAGCAAATAGCAATGCTTTAGTAGAATTTATGCCGTCAACTAAATTTATCGGGTGTGTTAAAGAATGTCCAGTTATAAATGATCTAATAAATTATTTGGAAAAATTAAATAATAACGATTTTACATCACAACAAGCTTTTAATGGAAATATAAATCTACAATTATATAATTATGTGAAAAACAATAAAATTAAATTAGTTTTAGGAGAAATTATTGGAACAAAAATAAATAATAAATCAATACCTTTAGATAAATTATTAACAAATGATACATTGAATTTACCAGCCGAAACGTTTATGTTATATATACCAAGAGATGTTATATTAAAAAGAACAAATTATAATTGGGTAGTTAGGATGTCACCAGAACAAATTTTAACTAGCAATACAAATTTAGGGAAATATTTATTATTATCAAATAATTTCAAATAATTAATATCAAATAATTTCAAATAATTAATATCAAATAATTTCAAATAATTAATATCAAATAATTTCAAATAATTAATATCAAATAATTTCAAATAATTAATATCAAATAATTTCAAATAATTAATATCAAATAATTTCAAATAATTAATATCAAATAATTTCAAATAATTAATTTTTATTATTTTCTATAAAAAAATAATATTTACATATAGTATAAACCAATGGCTCGTCGACACAGAAGAACTAAATCTAAAGCGAGGGGTAAAACCCACCACCGCAGACACGCGGGAAAATCCGCTCATCGTACCAGACGCGTGCGTCATCGCCGCAGATAAATTATCTGTAAAATAAAACCAAAAAATCAAGAAAACAGAAAAAATCAATAAATATAAAGCATAATATTTATATTTTATATAAATAAAATATAAATGGCCAAAACTGAAAAGGCAAGAAAAGGACCTACAGAAAGCGCAACTAAATTTAGCGTAGGCGTAAAAAAAAAAGGTAACGATGGAAATGATTGGATAATTATTAAAACATCATCAGGAACCCATAGATGGAAAAAATTTGGTAATAAAACTAAATCTAAAAGCAAAAGAAAAATATCTAAACGTTGGCGAAAAGTCGAGAAAGATTCCGAAAGTGCATGGGGAAAAAATAGAAAATTAGAAGAATTTTGGAGAAAATTAGCATCTGGTAAAGAAGTTGTATTAGTATATGAAAATGATAAGAAACAAATATATACTATGCCCAAAACACATACAGCAAAAAGCAATAAATATAAAGAGTTAGAAAATGATAATAATATAAAAGCTATTATTACATCAGCACAATCAAGTGATGTTTATGAAGCATTATATAAAAAAGTAAAAAACAAAACACCACAAGGCATTCTAAAAAATTATAGAAAATATTTAATAAATTATGGTAATGGCGATAAAAGTTGGTATTTATAAAATATCATTTAATTTTTGTATAATACTTTCATCTAATTTATCTGGATAAATTATCTCATATTTAATAATTAAATCGCCACACGTATCTTCACGCATGAATCCTAATTTTGGTATAACATTATTAGTTTCAGAATGTACTATAATACCCGATTCATTATTAATTGTATAGTATTTATTATTTAGATGTTTTAAATTAAATGAGAATCCACAAATAGATTCTTTAAATGTTATATTTTTAGTAAATATTAAATTTAAACCATCTCGTTTAAATATATTATGTTCGATTAATTGAATCTTTATTTTGATATGACTTTGTATAGCATTAACGATATTTCCTTTATTTTTGATAATAAGTATTTCATCATGATCGGTTCCTTTGGGTATATTAATATAAATTGTTTCTGATTCATCGTAAGTAATTTGATTTTCTATTATTTTTCGAATAATTTTAATTGGTATATGAACTCCAGCATACGCATCTGTTAAAGAAATTGATAGAATTTTATGTATGGATTTAGGTTTATTATTTTTATACCTTTTATAAAAGTCTTGATTAGAATCTTTGGCAAATTCCTGATTAAATTCTGGGTTCCTATGTTTATTGAAAATATCAAATAAATTGTTATATATATTTAAATCATTTAATTCATTAACAGAATTTAATTGATTAGTTGTATTATATAAAATATCATATGCTTCATTAATTTTTTTAAATTGTTCACCTTTTTCTGGATCATTACAATGTTTATCTGGATGTAATTTTAATGATAATTGTCTATATTTTTTTTTTATTTCTTCTTTTGATAAATTATAATTTAACCCTAAAATATCAAAATATTGTTGAGTCATAATATATATTTATATAAACTTATATAAACTTAAATGATTATTATTACAAATTATATATTTATATAATTATGCAAGGTTTATTATTAAATAAATATGAACCAAAAAATATTTATGAATTAAATCTCGATAAAAATTTATTGACTTTATTTGAGACACTTATAACTATAAATAATTTAAATTTATTATTAGTGGGAAATTCAGGGACATGTAAAAGCACATTAATAAATACAATTTTATATAAATACTATAACGTTACTTCTCTTAGTAAATTAGAAGACAATATTTTATATATTAATAATTTAAAAGAACAGGGTATATCGTACTATAAAAATGAAGTAAAAATTTTTTGTCAGTCATTATCAGACATAAATAATAAAAAAAAAACAATAGTTTTAGACGATATTGATTTATTAAATGATCAAAGTCAGCAAATTTTTAAAATACATATGGATAATTTTCATAATAATATTAATTTCATCGCATCTTGTAGTAATATTAATAAGATTACAGAAAGTGTTCAATCACATTTGTTACAAGTGAAATTAACAAATATAAATTATGATTATTTAGAAAATATTTATGAAAAAATATGTAAAAATGAAAATTTACTTATAAATAATTCTTTTAAAGAAACAATTATTAAATCTTCAAATAATTCTATTAAATGTCTAATAAATAATTTAGAAAAAATTAGAATTATTGGAACCAAAGATTTAGAAACAAATGTTAATATAATAAATAATAATTTTTTATATAATGATATAGATAAATATTTTAATAAATGTTTGAATAAAGAATTAATAGAAGGATTAAATATATTACTGAAAATATATGAAGAAGGATATTCTGTCGTAGATATAATAGATTATTTATATTTGTATATTAAATATAAAAATTCTATTGATGACAATATTAAATATAGATTTATAAAAGTTATATCTAATTATATTTTAATGATTCACAATCTTTATGAGGAATCATTGATATTATTTTTTGTAACTTATGATATAATAAATGATATATCAAATAGTGTTACTAATTGTTATTCAAATGATACCCAAAATATGAATAATATAGTAAATATACAAATATAAATAATATAATAATATAATAATACTATATTATTATAATGAAAACCCAAATTTTTAAGAAACATGTTCCATTTGAATTATTACAGACTCTTTTTAATAATGTTACCCAATTAAAAGCTAATAATTCAAATATTAATACTCTAGATATTTCGAATAATAGCCCAATAGATATATCGAATAATTCTAATTTTCATTATAAAATTAATAAAATAGTTTTTAAAAAATTACAGTATAATAATTTATTAAAACAATTTTTAAAATCAATAGAAGAATTTTATTATGATTCCAAAAAGTTTTATGTTACAAGAGAAATAGATTATACAAAATTTCTTACACTTATTAGGCAAATTTGTAAAATAAACAATATAAAATATGATAAAAAAATCTTATACTTAAAAAATTATTATGATATAGTATATTATATTTATATCTAAAAATATTTGGTAA
>ERZ802830.3712-NODE-3712-length-12693-cov-5.40307_pt1 | contig 12693 bp, 8 predicted proteins | sample MGYA00345654_ERZ802830 | MGnify/ENA primary metagenome ERZ802830 (study PRJEB30503, sample SAMEA104212375) | marine metagenome | biome: Westerlies Biome; feature: [SRF] surface water layer (ENVO:00010504) within the epipelagic zone...; material: water... | reverse complement strand
GCTTTTCGTCCATGGGGTCAGATTCGCCGCATTGCTAGGGATAGGAGGGGGTTCAAAATTCTAGACCAGTCGGAAGGCTCCAGATTCCAGAAGGGGAAACCAAATTTTCCCGAGCCTGCTCCCACTGAAAAAACAACATGATCTATTCCTCCAAAGCGATTGGCGGCATCTTTCAGGCCCATTTTAACGGCTTCATAATCGACGACGTTGGATCGAATACTCAGGACATTTTCATGCATGTTCTTTGAGATTTCATCAGTGGAAGGATGTGCATCAAAAATCAAAACCTGACATCCTTCCTCGATGAAGCGTTTGACAACTGCCTGTCCGATGGTGCCGGCGCCTCCAAAGACAGCGGCGGATTGGTTTTTAAGTTCAAGGTCCATTCAGTCTTTTAATGCAGGTAAGTGTTTCATGTGCTTTCAGTATTGCCAGAGGTGGCTTTTCCCATCTCATTTTACCTCGAATCGAAATATCTACGGTTTGCCTTTTCTGATCACTTTCAATTCCACCCTTTTTCCCGGTGTTCGCTCTCTCAGGATATGAGCGAACACCTCAGTTTCTCGCATTGACTCTGTCTTGCCGTCAAAAGAAATAACGATATCGTCTTCCAAGAAAACGGCGTGTTTGGCCGTTGCATGGCTCCGGTAATGCATTCTTTGTTGATGGTGCTCAGAATGGCATGCGACGTCCTCTGAGGAATCGTCTCATTTACGAGTTTATTCCCTTCATGGATGAGCATGGTCGACATCTTTTTCATAATCGAGATCATCTATCTTATTACGGAACAAGCATGCTGAAAGAAAGTTTGTCAGATGCAATTCTAAGACCTCCTACAATAGTGGCACGATGATGAAAGAGGGGATAGATGAAGGATTCAGTATTTGGGATGATTTAATTTCGTATGGGTCTCTGACTCTTTCTTTGGGGATTGGCGTGACAGTTTTTTGCTTACCCTGTTGATGATTCTCTTTGCAAGTGAAGGCTTTTCCCTGCGTGGTCGTGCGCCTGCACGTCCACGGACAAGATGATCCTGCCAGACAGGTTCAATATCCACCTCAACCTTGTTCAACCAGAGATTTCCATACAGCTGGGTTCGTTGTATCTCCAGATGATCGTAGTCGGCATGAACGGCATGCATGGTGGATGGCCCTGGGGCGAAGACGACAATACTGTTGTTGGCGGTTTGCCGCTTGACCGTTTCACACCAATCCCAAGGAACCCAGCATCGGTTAGAACGCGGGTTTCCTTTCCAGTATTCCGTGATGTAGGCCCATTCTGGCTTCATTTTCAGAAAGTGGGTGTGTATTGTTCTGGACTCTGAATGCTGGCCATTATTGATATTAACCATGTAGGTAAGTGCCTTTCGGGTCACATCCGGGTGAGGGCTGATTTCGTATCCATCCAAATACTTTTGTAGACCGCAGTCGCGCGTGCAGGATTCCAGGTTCAAATCAAATTTTTCAGCAAGACAGGCGTTCCACGCATCGCCTTTCAGGAATTCATTCAACGACACAAGAATGTTGGTTTTGGGCTCAATAAGCCTTAAAACCATTCCGAAGCCTTCGCAAGTATCGTGTCGATTTGCTGTTGCATCTGAGTGTTTTGATGCGTGCCACTGGATGTAGCGGTCAGTCTCTGTGACACAACCCGGAAAGTTGATGATACGATAGCCAGTCTCAAGCAAAACTTCGATCAAAGCAGGGTCATTGGATGCAGATGTAGAGATTTCATTAGCCGTGGTGATTTCTTGAAAGTCCTCTTCGGAGAAGAAGTTCTTTATCTCGACATGCCTGAATGGATGGAGTGAGAAATCGCTTCTTCGTATCTTTTTCAAGAGGTAATCGAATCGGTGACTAATTCTATTTGACATATCCATACTTTATCCATCCGCTAGGTGATTCGAAATAATCACCCTATTTAAGGGTTATGCTGTTTTTCAAGTTCATTCCTGATCCGCTGGGAAATATATTTCCGATAACCTGCCGGCAATATAATGATCCTTCTGCTTATACTTGCAAGCAATGAAGTGGTCTTAATGATAGATCGGGAGGTGGGTTCTGAATTGTGCAACGCTGATTTGGGACCCACATTTACGTTTGTTTCTTTTGCTTGAAAATTTACATCAAGGTCACGAAAACTCCTTTTTTTCAATGATCAATAGAGTGCGATTGCAGCACTTGTGTTGCTACGGAATTAGAGAGTAACCCCCTTGCTGGTGTTTTTATCTCCAGCAAGGGGTTTTTAATCTTCTGGAAGTTGATTTAGTTTTAACTATGGAAAACATGATGAACGACGAACTCCACAACTACGAGCCAACATGCGAGGAACTCTACCCCCCCGATTTCAACCGTTCTGTTGATTCGATTGGTGGTGCCACCAGTGAAGAGGCATTCTCTTTTTTGTCCCATAAGATACCAGTGCAAATGGGGTGACCAGACGCACAAGACTTAAAGTGTTGCGAAGGTAGTGGCAGCATACAACCACCAAATCCTCCTCCGCAAACACCACTTCCGCAGCCGCCTCTGTCATGCCTGTCAAGGTAACCAAGCATAGCAAAATCGCGATGAGCGATGCCCATATGTATGGGCCTTTCGCGAAGTTTTGGAGGATTCCATTTGCTCAATCAAAGATAAGAACCATCCAGCCACCACCTAAGAATATTGCGACTAGTATGAGATTGCCTCATCGGTTTATTAAATTGCGAATCCCCATCGCTTAAGTTTGCCTGAAGGATCAGAAGCTTCCATTACAAACCGTAAGAGGTTTTTTAGGAGGCTTTTCTATGTTTGTGACAGAGGCGATGAACAGGCAGATTTGTTCCGCATTTCACCGGTTCATAAAAGCAACCAAACAGTGGTGTTAATCAGAATCAGTGAGGCATAATTTTAATCGAAGCTATTTGGTAAATCGTCTCTGAGTAGTTACTATTCTGTCTATAACAATGTGTAACGGCTACCTGCCATTTAACTTTTATCGCAATTAAAGGTGAGGGGGCGTTCTTCTTTCTTATGACATCACTCTTTTTCAAAATCACCATAAAATTTTGTGTAGATTTGCGATAAACCGAGCCGCGCTAAAGGTTAAATTGTGTCAGACAGCTTACAAGACAGTTTCGATCAAACTGCGAGAGCGTAACATTTGCCAATTTAGAAGATTCGTAATTGCTCCTTTGCTTGTAACTGTGTGTATTTTCTCTGAACTGTTGTCACTTGCAACTATCCAATCGTAATCTTTAAAAAAAAATTGCACAAATGAATCGATCCAAATTCTGGTTTCTATCAACAATGATAGCTGGTTCACTGGCCATTCAGCCTGAGGTTTCAGCTCAATTGACCATATCGCCCGAAGCGGAAAAAAGCGCAGTGGTGGATGTTATCTGCCCTGATTGTGTGACGGCCGACTTGTTTCCAAGTCCCTATGTTGAACAAACCCTGCCTGGTATCCGTGAAGCCCTCTCCTACATTGGCTTTGATCTGAAAGCTATCTTGCCTCAAGGATCTTCCATTTCCGGCGCAGTTTTGGATGTCTTCGACCTCAACACGGAAGTCGACGATCAATTTGTCAATGTTGTCCTCTTGGATGTTTCATCCGATTGGGACCCAGAGACATTAGATTTCAACCTTGCCAAATCCACTTACGGTGCGACTTCTGAGGAATCGCCTTCCGCCACCGTTGGAGTTGATCCTGCTAAGGTTCTTTGGCGGGGAAGCGCTGCCATGAATCTCGAATTCCAGCCAGGACGAGCTACCACTGGATCACGTGCCATTTTTGAAAGTCAACTTCCTTCTGCCGACTCCGAACTCGTCGCTGCCTTGAATGCTGCGCTGTCAGAAGGAGACGGATACGTCACGTTTGTATTATACGGAGAAACGCTCGATGACAATAACATGGTGGGCATCGATTACGGGGATGGCGAACCTGGCCCCACACTTACCCTTCAGATTGAAAGCGGAGCCACTTCGGGCGAAACAGTTGTGTTCGATTTTGACGGCAATGATTCGGCCGCCTGGACTTCCGCTCAATCCTCGGCAAAGGAAAATGGCCCTACGGATCTAGGGATTATCAGCACCGAAGACCCTACAGTTGGCAACTCCGTTCCTCCCTCACCATTGACTGGAACCGGATTCATCGGTCCTGTTCCATTCGAGGCTGAAGATGGAACCAACACCCGTGACAATGCGCATGAAACGCTTGTCTACCGTTCTCCTGAATTCGAAATTACTCCAAACGGAGAAATCTCATTCGCCTTGATCGGTGGCGCCAAACCTGGTTTTGACCTGGATGCGATCAATCAGGACGGATTGCCTGCCGAATCGGATGGAAACGGTTCGATCGGTGTGGCGTTGAGAAATGCCACCACGGGGCAATACCTGACCTTCAACGCGCGTTTAGAAAACGGTGGTCAAGCCTGGGAAACAATCATTCTCGACGAAGAGATCCTCGGTGATGTGATTGAACTTGGCGAGTCCTACACGCTTGATTTCATCGATTACCATAGCGGTGGCTGGGGCTGGGCAGGGCTCGACAATGTCATCATCAAGCAAGGCACTCCTATCACCAATTACGACTTTGACGATGAAACGCTTCAAGGCTGGACCATAGTTCATGATTCCAGCGTTGAGAATGGCCCAACACAATTGGGTGTGATCAGCGAGAACGAGCCGGCCGTCGGTAATTCGGTTCCTCCGACACCATTAAATTCACCTGCGTTCATCGGTCCTGTTCCATTCGAGGCAGAAGACGGTACCAACACGCGTGACAACGCTCACAGCACACTCGTTGTGAGGTCTCCGGAATTCAAGATCTATCAGGACGGGTTGATCTCCTTTGCCCTGATCGGCGGTTCCAAGCCCGGATTCGATATTGATGAAATCAACGCCAGCGGCTTGCCAGAATCCTCCGACGGGAACGGCTCAATCGGCGTAGCGCTTCGCAAAGCCAGCACGGGTGAATACCTGAACTTTTACACCCGCGCCGAAAACGGCGGCCAAGCCTGGGAAACCATCATTCTGGGTGAAAACGAACTCCGCGGAATGATTGAGTTTGATGAATCCTATACACTTGATTTCATCGATTACCACAGCGGTGGCTGGGGCTGGGCAGGCCTCGATGACGTCACCATTCAAGAAGGCACTCCCGTCATTCGTTACGATTTCGATGACGAAACACTTCAAGGTTGGACCGTTGTTGGCGACTCGAGCGTTGAGAATGGTCCAACTCAATTGGGAGTGATCAGCGAGAACGACCCGAATGTTGGGGATTCAGTTCCGCCCACACCTTTGAACACTCCAGCGTTTATCGGTCCTGTTCCGTTTGAAGCTGAAAATGGAAGCAATACCCGCGACAGTTCCCACAGCACCCTGGTGCTGCGTTCACCCGAATTCCCGCTTCACACCGACAGTGAAATCTCGTTTGCACTGATCGGAGGCGCCAAGCCCGGATTCGACATTGACGAAGTCAATGCCAACGGGCTCCCAACCGAGTCTGCCGGAGATGGCTCGATCGGTGTGGCACTCCGCAAGGCCAGCACGGGTGAATACCTGACATTCAACACACGCTCCGAAAATGGCGGCCAAGCCTGGGAAACCATCATCCTCAACGGAGATGATTTCGGTGACATGATTGAGGAAGGCGAGCAATACACTCTCGACTTCATCGACTATCACAGTGGTGGTTGGGGCTGGGCCGGAATGGATGACGTGATCATTCGCCCCGGAACACCCGCGCCCCCTCAGGCTGTGGGCATTACCGACGTATCCATTCAGGACAGATCCATCGTCATTGAATACTCCGGTCAATTGGAAGCTTCTCAATCCGTAACAGGTGAGTGGGCACCCGTAAATGGCGCGACCAGCCCATACTCCGAGGCCATTACGGAAGATTCAAAATACTTCCGGATTATCGAATAAATCTTTTCCATATCAGTTGTCAAACCGGCCTCCGGTGAGGTTGATCACATCGGAGGCCGGTCTTTTAGATTGCGTCCATATTTCAGATCGTTTGAACAATCGAGTTGAAATGCGATTTTCTGCAGAAATACTTCATACCAGATTACGAAAAGCCCTTCTCCTATCGCTGTGGTTGGGTGCATTGGTTGTGGCTTGCTCAGACGAAAATGCTGACGGCAGTGAGGCGAACACCATTCAACTAGGAATCGCCACTGCGCCCGGGTTGAAAGAAGCAAGCGGTCGTTATGTAGCGCCGCTTGCCGATGCCATGAATCGCGTTGATCCGGAGCAAGACGGATGGGAGTCGGAAGTCTTCAGCGAAAACGCAAGTGAAAAACTCAAGAAATGGGCCAAAACGCTGACACACCCTCCAAAAACGTCCTCCGATCCCAAGAAAAACCTTTTTGCTGCGCCGGTAACTTTTGGATTGAAACCAAAGGATCTTGGTCTGGTATTTGAGAACGCATCATTTGTAGTGAAACGCGCTCATGATTTTCAAACGCTTGGGCAAGGACATCCAAACGAATTAATAGAATCGTTCATGGAAAGTCTGTTCGATGGGCTTCCCAAACATGTCGAACTGAAACCGTTCAAAGTCTCATTTGGCAAAGCGAGTGTATTCACACGCGTCTATTTCCATGCCAATGGAGTTCAATCCGGCGCACGAAAGCAGGTGAACGCGGAATGGAAGTTGGAATGGAATCGGAATACTCAAGATCCATGGTTAAGGTCGATTGAAGCCATTTCGCATGAAGAAATATTAGCTATCGCGAAAGGTGAGGCCCCTCTTTATGACGATTGCACCGAGGCGGTGCTTGGTCAGAACGCAAGTTATCGCGATCAATTACTTCATGGTACGGACCATTGGAGAACCCGTCTAAGTCGTGATATGGGGCTTGATGTGATCGCTCATCATGGAATGGCTTTGGGGGATTTGAACGGAGATGATCTGGAAGACATTTACCTTTGCCAGCAGGGAGGACTCCCCAATCGTCTCTTCCTGCGGAACGCCGATGGAACACTTAAGGACGTAACTCAGGACAGCCAGACCGGTTGGTTGGATTACTCCACCAGCGCCCTTCTTGTTGATTTTGATAATGATGGCTATCGAGATCTCGTGGTCTGTCTCGCAGATCAAATTGTTTTCATGAGCAATGACGGGGCCGCGCGGTTTACGGTAAGGAATCAAATGAGCACGGCTGCGCAGACGTTTTCCATGACGGCTGCAGACTATGATTTGGACGGAGATCTTGATTTGTTTGTTTGCGGCTACAATCCCTCCCATGATTTCGAGCAAGCCTCGGTCATGGGAGAACCTGTTCCCTATCATGATGCGGAAAATGGCGGACACAATCTATTGTTTCGCAATGAAGGTAATTGGAGGTTTTCCGACCTTACGAATGCAACCGGTTTGAATGTTCAAAACAATCGGTTCAGTTTTGCGGCGACCTGGATGGATTTTGATCGAGATGGAGATCCCGATCTGTATGTGGCCAATGATTATGGGCGAAACAATTTCTATCGAAACAACGGCGGCATGTTCACCGAAATTTCTGCTGTTTGGAGGGTGGAAGATATGTCCGCCGGTATGTCAGCGACCTGGGCAGATGTAAACAGGGATGGGAATTTGGACCTCTATGTGAGCAATATGTTTTCCGCAGCAGGAAACCGCATTGCTTTTCATAAACAATTCAAGCCCGGAATCGATCCATCGACATTGCAAGGATTCCGTCGCCATGCCCGTGGCAACACCTTGTATTTGGGTTCGCACAAAGCAGGGCCCTTTCAGGATGCGAGTGAAGACATGGGAGTGTTCATGGGACGTTGGGCTTGGGGATCAAGATTTGTCGACTTCGATCAGGATGGCTGGGAGGATCTGGTGGTTGCGAACGGATTCATCACCACCGAGGATACTGGCGATTTGTGAAGTGTCTATTGGCGGCAGGTCGTGTCGCAGTCCCCGGTTGAACCGGCAAGCAACAATCAGGCTTCCAGCTATCGCCAGGGTTGGGCTGCTCTGAATCAAATGCTGCACGAAGGGAAATCCTTCAGTGGTCATGAAAGAAACTGTGCTTTTCTGAATTTGGGAGGCCATTCTTTTGCGGACGTCTCAGGTCTTGTCGGATTGAACTTTGACGAGGACGGACGAACAGTTGTATCGACGGATTGGGACTTCGATGGAGACCTGGATTTGTGGACGACCGCACGTACCGCGCCGCGATTGAGGTTCTTAAAAAACAACAGCAGCGAGGAGAAAAAGAACTTCTTGAGTGTCCGATTGGTTGGCAACGGCGTGGAGAGCAATCGTGATGCGGTCGGAGCCATCGTGGAACTTTATTTGGAGAATGTAAAACCCCCGCTCATTCGCACGGTGACTGCTGGGGATGCTTTCATCTCTCAGAATTCCCAATGGCTCACCTTTCACTTCAGTCCAGAACAGAAGATTCGAAACCTTACCGTTTATTGGCCTGCAGGACAAAAGCAAGTGGTGGATGAACTGATCACAAAATCGTTTTACAAGATTCATCAAGGGAAGGCGGCGGAAATGTGGATCCCACCTATCCGACGCATCGATATGAAAAGCGGGTTAAGCAAGCCGAGTGCGTCCTCTGAACATTCAAGAACCGTCCTCATTGGTCGGCTGCCCATGGTTCCGATCCAAACCAAGGGTGAAAATTCAGAATCCGAGTTACCAAAACAATCGTTAAAGGGCCCCTTGTTATTGAATGTGTGGGCACCCTGGTGCAAGCCTTGTGTCAAAGAACTTTCGTTGTGGACCCAATCAGAAGAGATCTTGCGGAGTGCAGGTTTACGTATACTGGCCTTGAATGCAGATACCTCTGCGATCGATTCGGCTCAACGGTTGCTCCGGCGATTGCGGTTTCCATTTCAATCTGCTCACGCCTTGCAGCGGACGGTTCGCAGTCTGGATTGGTTCCAGCGTTCATTTTTGGACCATTGGGCACCGCTCCCCATTCCGTCCAGTTTTCTGATCGACCGGCAAGGTGATGTGGCCGTCATATACAAGGGACCTGTTTCTCCTGAGCAGGTTTTGAAGGATATGAAGCTTCTTGATATGAGCATGAGTGAACGTCGGGAAGCAGCGATTCCTTTCGCTGGCAAATGGCTTAAGCCGCCGAGGTTGCCTAATCCCCTCTTGGTTAATGGTCAGTTCGTGGCCCATGACGCCATCAGCGAAGGAATCACATATCTGCGGCGTTACCTGGAATCGTCGGAAGACAGGGGCGAAAAATCTTCGGATCATCTTTCGAAAATTGCGCATACGATTGGAACCTTGTTGTCAAAGTCCGACAATCCCTCACTAGCCAAGTCATACCTTGTCAAGGCACTGCATTTCACGCCTGACCAGATCGATTTACGAATTGAACTTGCAAACCTGCTTCTAAGTTATCCTTCTCTCAACCATATCGAAGAAGCCATTGCCGTTTTGAAACCTGATCCAAAAGTTCAAGTGACCGATCCTGCATCTCGTCGCTTATTAAGTTGGGCGTTTTTCTTATGGGGAGAGTCATTCCAAAGCAGCCATCAATATCAAAAAGCTGAACAGGCCTTTCGCCAATCGATCCAACTCCATCCATCTCAGCTGAAGGCAGCTGAAAAATTGGCATGGTTGTTTGTCACTCAAAATCCAGAACAAGACCAACGGAAATCAAACGCCCTTGCCATTGCCGAGCGACTATGCGCGATTACCCAGCATAAAAATGGTGATTATCTGGATTTGCTGGCTTTCATTCAAGCCTCACATGGCCAATTCGAACAAGCTATCCGCAGTATTGAAGAAGCTCAAGTGCTTCGAGCGGATGCGCCGGACTCCAAGGCATTCAAAGAGGGCAAAAATTGGATGGATCACTTCAAGAAGCATCTCATTCCAGATCTGCGATTCGAATCTGATTAAGTTACAATCCAATCAAAATTCGACTTTTCGTCGTAGGTTACGAGAACTGGTCCACTTGAAACGTCAGTCTGGGTCAACAGAAAGGACTCAGACCATGAAAACAATATGATACTCAACCGAACAGAAAGTCCACATCCTGTCTTAAACTGAGGATAGGTGGGAAACAGTCCAAAATGTTTGTCGTGGTCATCAGATCAGTGAACCTACTTTCTGTTCTTGGAAGCGCGAGTTTGGAAACCTATCACAGGACCAACGAGCTTGGATGTTGGATAGTGTCGAACTGAACTTCATTTAATTTATTAAACTCAATCCCATTGGCCGAGAATGATTTCAAATGTTCGTCTGCATCTGAGTATACGATTGTTGCAATAAAATCTTTGCCAGGATTTGTTGGATGATTGAGTTTTTTTGAAAGCAGCTTTAAAAATGGCTTTTTTGATTGTTTGTGGAGAGTAGAACGAGGTCTAGGGGAATCATCTAATTTCAAAATCTGGAAACCAAATCATCTCAAGGCTTCGACTGTCCAGAGATTTTAGGCTGTTTCTTTGGTTCCACCTGAATAAAACTTCATATTAGCGACCTTCATTTTATGGCAGCTGCTCTGGCCATGCTTTGAGCGATTTGGCGTCCCCTTGAATTATGGGTGCAAATATAAGTCAAGGATGCCTGCTGGTTTTGGTCAAAGATCCTGCCGATTTATTTTGAAAGTCCCCTGACCGCCGCTGTTCTATCTTTATTTATCAGAGTTACATTTGTAGCGCCTTTTTCAAGAAAGTGATAATAGGCCCTCAATTTTCTTGTAGCATTTTCTCAACTGCCGAAGGTAAAGAAATAGAGCAAATCAATAGTTTGGAAAATGCGGGTCTGATTTTGGCCGATAGAGGCAATTGTCAATGCCTTGTGGTTTGAATGATCGAAAAGTCCATGTGAATATTTCGAAATAAGGGGACCTTAAAAGGCTTTTACGTTTTCGTCATTCGAGCAATTGGATTGGTTTAAAATAATAATCGAAATAATTTCGTAATTAGAAACCTGCGTTACGAAGAGCATTAATGGGAAAGTTAATAACAGTTCTATCGTTCACGTGCTATCTGTTTCTAGGATTCCTTGATTAGACACGAATCTTACAAATAGGGCACTCCGTCAAGTTGGAGTTCCAAAGACAGGCAGGGTATGACCACACGGTGTATTCAACAAGCGCCCCAAATCATCAATAGGGTTGAAAACTTTTGGAACTGATCTTACCTGTAACCGGATAAAAGGCGTCGCTCTTCTTCGAGACAAACCTGCACCAACCCTATCATCGGTTGTTCTTTCAATTAATAAATTGTCCACAAGACAGACACTGGGGGGCTACGATCTCGCAGTGACTCGGAAGCCTAGATGCTGTACGAGTCCGATCGCAATTTTATAACGCAGAATTAAGCCCACCAGCCTACCTAACAATTTAGGAACATTTTTGGCCCATTTTGCTCGGAGGGTTCGTATACATAGATGTGGTCATATGGATCATCCGATAGGTGAATAACAGGTGTAAGTGTTCTTTTTTCAACATAAAGTTCAAACTTATTCCTTTTGTTCTTGATTTGTAACAATTCTGTCTAAAACTCTCCATATCACTGCATTTTTTGATTGGTAATTTAAATGATTATCGCCATCTGAATACCCACACACATACAATAAGATTAACCAAACGAATTATTATGAAGAGATTCCTTATATTTCTAACATTAACATTTGTATTAGTCACAAATGCGGACCATCACGAGAAAAGTGGAGGGGAAGAAGCCACCGCTGGCCAAAAATCTGCGCGTAAGCCCTTTAATTATGTGATCGTTGATTACATGGACGTAGTTGAAGGAAAAGAAAAAGATTATCTCAAAGCTGAAGGAATATGGCAGAAGGTTCACGAATTCTGGGCCCAGGAGGGGAGAATTCTAGGTTGGGGGGCAGCAAAAGCTCGTGAGAACACTCTTGATATAGAATATATCACGTGGAAAATCGTACACTCCAGGGAAGATGTCGTAGGACTCTACGATATGGAGGTAATAGAGAAAATAATAGGGGAGGTTGACTTCAAAATCCTTTCGGATTTAACCGGACCTTCGAGATCAATTGTTGGCAGCGAGGTGCTTAAGCTTTCTGATTTCACCTTGAGCGTGGCAGGCTCCAGTTTTGCTGAGCTAAGCGCCGAAAATATAGCTTTTGATTGGGATTTTATGACGCCAAGTGAAGGAAGATTTGCTGATTACCTGGAGATGGAGCACAAGTATGCTCAACCGTGGGCACAAGCAAGGGTTCAGAACGATCCCCGTTTCATTGGATGGGATCTACACGAGGTAGTTTCAAGCAATGGCAAGACTCACTCCTCAAAGGTGCGGACTCTTAATTCATTCCGCAAGGACGTTGCTCTTTCTCAGACTGAACTGGACGCGATTAACAAAACAATAAGCGATCTAGAAATCTGGCCCAAAGATCTGGACGTTTCTGCGATGCGAAAAATGGAACGAGTTACTTTTGATGTCGTTTATAAAACCGACGAAACGAAGAATGGTGTAGCTAAATTGTGGAAGGGGCTGGAAGGTACTTGGACAGCACAAAACCCAGGTGGAAATGGTTACAGAACAAAAACCATCACACCATATAACGAAAAAATCCAATACTTTAATCGACAAGGTGAACTACAAGGTACTGGTAATAAGCCAATTTCTGTTGAATTCGCAAACCAGATACCTACTTTCACGGTTTACCGCAATGATGGACAAAAAGCTTTTTCAATACCATTCGAACTCAAAAACGGAAAATGGATTGAGTATGCTGGTTTTG
>ERZ802830.3710-NODE-3710-length-12694-cov-5.79753_pt1 | contig 12694 bp, 12 predicted proteins | sample MGYA00345654_ERZ802830 | MGnify/ENA primary metagenome ERZ802830 (study PRJEB30503, sample SAMEA104212375) | marine metagenome | biome: Westerlies Biome; feature: [SRF] surface water layer (ENVO:00010504) within the epipelagic zone...; material: water... | reverse complement strand
CATTTAATTTCTTTCCTATTTCACTATTTCGAATTCGATCGGTTAGTTTATCAAACTCCTCTTTAGCTTCAGGTATTGTCATCATTTTTACGTTAACGAACCTATCAATTAAAATTAGACTTAAAAATGAATCATAATTATTCTTTTGGAATTCCATTTCCAAAGCATAAATCTGATCCTGAACACTTTTGTAATCCTCTTGAAGGTCATTTATAAGATTGTTGTTGCCGTTTTGGGCAGCAATTTGTATGTCATTTCTGATTTCATTTACAGCATCCACGAATTCTTTTGTTTCTAATTTATACTTGTTAAAATGCTCATTAGACACAGTTCCAGAAACTCTTGATAGATTAGTGTTGTCTTTATCAATTTTAATTTTAATATTTCCTTCCTCTAAAATAAAAGGTATATTAAAATTATATCCATCAATTTGGATAAAACTCACAAGAGGAAATTGAGTATTTCCATTCATTTTGAAAGCAGAGTCGATTACAAATGTTGAATCAATTCTAATAGGTTGATTATTTTGATCTGCTATTACCCTATAAACTTTTGTATCGTCATCTACACCAATAGTCCCATATATGTTAAACAATCCAGGTTCTGAGGAACACGAGAGTGAAATTACAATTAAAAAAAAGGAGATTAAATATTCGTAAGATTTTTTCATATTATAAAATTAAACAATTGATTTATCATCTAAGACCTATATAAAGATATTTTTATTGAACTATATTTGTACTGAATCTAAGAATATGGCTGGGAATACATTTGGATCTTTATTTAAACTTACAACTTTTGGTGAATCTCATGGAAAAGCGATAGGAGGCATAATTGATGGTTGTCCCTCAGGACTTAGAATAGATATTGAAAAAGTTCAAAATGACCTAGATAGGCGTAAACCTGGTCAATCAAAAATTGTAACTCAGCGAAAAGAACCTGACCAAGTAGAGATTTTATCTGGTGTTTTCAATGGGATAACTACTGGTACTCCTTTAGCTTTTATAATTTTTAATAAAGATCAAAAGCCTAAAGATTACTCTCACATAAAAGACAATTACAGACCTTCTCATGCTGATTTTGTCTATGATAAAAAATATGGTCATAGAGATTACAGAGGGGGCGGAAGAAGTTCTGCCAGAGAGACTGCATCCAGAGTAGTTGCGGGATCTATTGCAAAACAGTTTTTAAGTGAAATAAAAATCAACGCATATGTCCAATCAGTTGGTAAAATCAAACTTAACAAACCATATCAAGAACTAGATTTTGAAAAAATTGAATCTAATATTGTAAGATGTCCAGATATGAAAATTGCAAAAGAAATGGAATCTTACATTAAAAATATAAGAAAACAAGGTGATACAGTTGGTGGGATTATTCGTTGTGTAATTCAAAAGGTTCCTATTGGATTGGGAGAACCTGTTTTTGAAAAACTTCATGCACAGTTGGGAAAAGCAATGTTATCTATTAATGCAGTTAAAGGTTTTCAATACGGGAGTGGATTTTCAGGAACAAAACTAATGGGGAGTGAGCACAATGATATATATAATAGCGACGGAACTACCAAATCAAACCTTTCTGGTGGAATACAGGGAGGAATTTCTAATGGAATGGATATATATTGTGATGTTGCATTTAAACCAGTCGCAACCATAATGAAAATTCAAGAGACAATTAATAAAGATGGGGATAAGGTAAAAATGCAAGGTAAAGGTCGGCACGATCCCTGTGTTCTGCCCAGAGCAGTTCCTATAGTTGAAGCTATGGCTGCATTAACAATTGCAGATTTTGTTTTGTTAAACAGAACAATTAATCTTTAATTTAGTAAATACAACATGAAAAGATTGGCTTTACATTGGAAAATTATTATAGGAATGGTATCAGGAGTTTTATTTGGGGTAATTTTCTCCCAAATAACATGGGGTAGTATTTTTATTTCAAACTGGATAAAACCTTTTGGAACTATTTTTATAAATCTTCTAAAATTGATAGCTATGCCACTAATCTTGGGATCATTGATCAAAGGAGTGTCTGATTTAAAAGATATTTCAAAACTATCAAAGATTGGTGGTAGAACAATAATTATTTATCTATGCACTACTGTTTTAGCTGTTGTAATTGGTTTATTCCTTGTGAATACAATATCTCCAGGAAAAAGCATAAGTGAAAAAACTAGAAACGAATTAATGTCTAGTTACAAATCAGATGCAGCAGAGAAGCAATCGGCTGCTGCTAAACAAATTCAGACTGGACCGCTTCAACCCCTAATAGATGTATTTCCAAGTAATATTTTTAATGCGACTACTAATAACAGAAATATGCTTCAGGTAATCTTTTTTGCTCTCTTTTTTGGGATAGGTATGATACTGATACCTGAAGAAAATTCAAGACCAGTAAAGAATTTTTTTGATTCATTTAACAGTGTAATCTTAAAGCTAATTGATTTAATAATGATTATTTCACCATATGGAGTTTTTGCTTTGTTAGCAGCACTTGTGGTTGAATCTCCCAGTGCTGATTTGTTTGTTGCACTTGGTGCATACTCTCTAACTCTACTTCTTGGATTAATCATGATGATTTTTATTTACATAATGATAGTTAAAGTTTTTACTGGAGTTAACCCTTTGAATTTTATAAAAGGAATATCTCCAGCTCAATTACTCGCCTTTTCTACAAGCTCCAGCGCAGCTACACTCCCAGTTACAATGGATAGAGTAGAAAATCAATTAGGTGTTGACAAAGAAGTTTCAAGTTTTGTTTTACCGATAGGAGCAACTATAAATATGGACGGAACAAGCGTTTATCAAGCAGTTGCAGCTGTATTTATTGCACAAGCATTCGGAATGGATTTATCATTTACTACACAATTAGGAATTGTAGTTACTGCATCTCTTGCATCTATTGGTGCAGCTGCAGTACCCAGTGCTGGAATGATTATGTTAATTATAGTCTTAGGCCAGGCAGGAATTCCTGAGGCAGGTCTTGCACTTATATTTGCAGTTGATAGACCTCTAGACATGTGTCGAACAATTGTAAATGTCACTGGAGATGCCACAGTCTCTATGCTAGTAGCAAAATCTGTTGGCAAACTTAAAAAGTAATTATAAAATAATTCTAGATCTTATTTCTTTATCGGGGATTTCGCATTCATCATATTTCCCAAAGACTAAATATCTTATTTTTGCAACAAGCTTATAAAAGAAGTCTGAAACTATAGGTGGTGTAAATTTCAATAAATAAAAAAGTAGATTATTTAATTTAAGATACTTAAGAAGTTCATAAACAGCGTTTGAGTGAAGAAAAGGTTTGTGTGTGGGTTGGTGAAAGATTACAGAGTCATATGATGATAAATTATTATCTAATATAAATTTTTGTCCAAATTCTCCCTGAATAGGGGAAAAGTATAATTTATTTTCATAATCTTTTTTAATTGCATATCTGACCCAATAATGACACAAAGGACAATGTCCGTCATAGAATATAATTGATTTATCTAAAAAATTATTGGACATATTCTAACTTTTCTAGATCGACTTGAGTTGTAAATTTACCATAATTTACAATTGCCTTATTCTTTTTTATTGAATCAATTGTTCCAACAGATTTACTTTCATAAAGTCTTACATTATCACCAATTTTAAGTTCAACTAGAGATTTATTATTAATGATTTTCTTTTCCTTCTTTTTATTTTTTCTAATTTTTTTTATTTTTTTCTCAGCATCTATCCTAGTTAACTTTTTATTCTTTTGATCTAAACTAATTTGACTTGCTGATTTTTTCTTTCGTTTTGAATTTTCAGATTCAATTAATTGAATTACATCAGATATCATTATTCTTTTTTTATTATTTAAAAAATATTTTTCAGCAATATTATCAAGTTTATTTCCAATATTTATCATCTTTTTACTATGATCATATAATTCTTGGTACCTAATCAATTTTTCCTTTGTTTTATTATTCAAAACTACAAGCTTAGATGATTCTTCTTCAGCTTGTAATTCTTTTTCTTTCAAAGATCTACCTGTTTTAGCCATTGATGATCTTTCCTTCTGAAGCTTGGCTATTGTTGAATCAAATCTTATTTTTTGGTTTTCAATCTTTTTTTTAGCCCTATTAATAAGGCTAAAAGGAAAACCATTCTTTTGAGCAACTTCAAAAGTAAATGAACTTCCTGCATCACCTGATATTAAATTAAATGTTGGCTCAAGAGTCTTATTGTCAAACTGCATATTTGCATTAGACATACAGGACAATTCATTTGCTAATAATTTTAGATTTGAATAATGAGTTGTGATGAGTCCAAAACTATTTCTATTGTAAAATTCTTCTAATATTACTTCTGCTAATGCTCCTCCAAGTTCAGGATCAGAACCTGTTCCAAATTCATCAATCAAAAAAAGGGTCTCTTCATCACATTTTTTTAAAAATATCTTCATATTTTTTAATCTATAAGAATAAGTGCTTAAGTGATTTTCTATAGATTGATTATCACCTATATCGGTTAGAATTCTTTTAAAAAAACAAATTTTACTTTTTTCATCTACAGGAATAAGTATACCAGTTTGAGACATTATTTGAAGTAAACCAATTGTCTTAAGAGTAATACTTTTTCCACCTGCATTGGGTCCTGATATAACAATAATTCTATTTTTATTATTTAGTATAATGTTTTGAGGATACGTTTTTTTTTCTTGAACTTTATTTGATCTATAAAGTAAAGGATGATATGCTTTAATTAGTTCCATTTCATTACTATTCGATATTTTTGGCATTATTCCGTTGATTTCGATTGAATATTTTGCTTTAGAGTAGTATATGTCAAGATTAATTAAGTATTCTTCATAATTTATGATTAGATCTGAATATGGTCTAAAATAATCGGTCAACTGACTTAATATTTTTTTTATTTCTTCATCTTCTTCAAAGATTAAATTTTGTAATTCACGAGATAAAATATATGTGGTCTCAGGTTCAATAAAAACAATACTTCCTGTTTTTGAGCTACCCATTATAGTTCCATTAATTTTTCTTCTGTACATAGCTTTAACAGCAAGTACTCTTTTATTGTCAATTACAGATTCTCTAATTTCATCCAGATAATCTAATTTGTTAAAATGGGAAAGAGATTTATTAAATGATTTTGAGATCTTTGATTTAATTTCTTGGGACTTTTTTCTGATCGAAAATAGATTCTCAGATGCATTATCAGTTATTTCTCCGAAACGGTTAATTACATTATCAATATTTCTTTTAAAGTCCTTATTTAATTCAATATTTGATCCAATTGAAAACAGATTTGGATAATATGTCTTAAATTTTTTAAAAAAGGATAATAATTTATTAACAGTTTCGGATGCATGTGAAATATTTCTAAATGACTCAACATCGAGTACACTATTTTCAATTTTTAACAATTGAATTGGTTTTTTTAGTGTTTCAAATCCATGGTTTGGGATTTTATTAGCATTTTCAAATGAGGATTTAAATTCTGATGTAATCAATAATGAAAGCTCTATATTTTCCTTATTTTCAATTGGTTTAAGATCCAAAATAATCTCTTTTGCCATGGGTGTTATTGAAAAACTAGATATTTGATTTAATACCTTATCAAATTCGAGATCTTCATAAGTTTTATTCGGGATAAAGGTCATCAGATTTATTAAATTTGGATTACAAAAATAATAAAATCATGGAGGTCATTATTCATAACAGTTGGAAAAAAATTATTCAATCTGAAATGAAAAAAAATTATTTCAAAGATTTAGACAAGTTTATCGATAAATCTTATGAATCAAATACTTGTTTTCCTCCTAAAAAATTAATTTTTAATGCATTCAAGTTGACTTCTTATAATTCACTTAAAGTTGTTATAATTGGCCAAGATCCTTATCATCAAATCAATCAAGCTGAAGGCTTGTGTTTTTCTGTTTTAAATACTTCATCTATCCCTCCCTCACTAAGAAATATATTTAAAGAAATTAAAAATGATTTAGATATAGAAATTCCTATTATTGGTAGCTTAAGGCGATGGGCTTCACAGGGAGTACTACTTTTAAATTCGGTATTGACTGTAAGTGAAAACACCCCTGAAAGCCATAAAAATATGGGATGGGAGGTATTTACTGATACAATTGTAAAATATATTTCAGAAAATAAAAATAAAGTTGTTTTCTTACTTTGGGGTAACTATTCAATTAAAAAAGAAAAAATAATTGATGCTTCAAAACACTTGATTTTGAAATCAGGGCACCCATCTCCATTATCAGCAAACAAGGGAAAATGGTTTGGAAATAAACATTTTAGCAAAACAAATATTTATTTGAAAGAACATAATATAGAACCAATTAATTGGAAAGTATCATAAACAAATTAAGGATTTGTGGAAATTATAAATAAGATTATTGAAAGATATTTTAATTCTAAACTAGAAAAAGTCGATAGACTATCTGGTGGTAGTATAAATGAAGTTTATTTATGTCATTTAAGCAATAATAAAATTGTTTTAAAAATAAATGATAAAAAATTATATCCAAAAATCTTTGAGAAGGAAAAAAAAGGGCTTAACCTTATTAGAAAATGTGGTTTTAAAACACCAGAAGTAATAGGGGAGGGATGTTATGATTCATATAGTTATCTGGCAATTGAATATATTGAAAGTGGAAATTCATTGAATTGGAAATTATTTGGAAGGGAATTGGCTTTACTTCATCTAAATCAAAATAATAAATTCGGTTTAGATCATGATAATTATATCGGTTCGTTATGTCAATTAAATACCCACCAGGAAAGTTGGCAACAATTCTATACTCAATATAGAATTATACCATTAGTTAAAATTGCAAGAGATAAACATTTAATTGAAAAAAAAAATATTCAAAAAATTGAATATTTGTGTTCTCAATTAGATACTCTCTTGCCCGAATGTAAACCTTCGCTCATCCATGGAGATTTGTGGTCTGGCAATTTAATTTACGACCAACAAAATAGTCCAGTTTTGATTGATCCTGCAGTTTATTATGGACACCCTGAGATGGATTGGGCTATGCTCTCTCTTTTTGGTAATTATCCTGAGATAGCATTTAGGTCATATTGTGAGTTAAATTATTTAGAGAATGGATTCAAGGATAGAAAAGAAATACACCAATTATATCCACTACTAGTTCACTTGATTCTCTTTGGAAAAAGCTATTATAGTCATGTAAAAACAATTATAAGTAAGTTTTATTAAAAATTGTTTAAGATGAGTTTTTTTATTCAACTATTTACAACTTATTTAGATTTGAAACTTTAGATTAGTTCTCTAAATATCATATATTTAATTATGTCAAAGCAAATAATCTTTATTGGATTTCTTTTGATTTTTATTGGGGTTATTTTTTTAATTATTGAAAAAAGTGGATTCAATTATAATAACCCCCTAGATTTTAAAAAAAAAAAAGGTAATACTAAAGTTTTCTTACCAATTGGATCATCGATATTGATAAGTATTATTTTATCAATAGTTTTTTACTTAATAAAAAAAATGTTCTAAATCTTAACCACCGACTCTTTTTACATTATGTCCCAGGGACTCGAGGAAAATAATTATTTTATCTCTAAAATTACCTTGAATAATAACCTCTTTATTTTTTATAGTACCTCCAGTGCCGATATTAGTTTTGATGAGTTTACCAAATTTCTTAATACTCTTTTGGTCTCCATCAAAACCCTTGATAATCGTAACAACTTTACCAGCCCTTCCTTTGTTTGAAAAATGAGCCTCTAAATTTTGGATTTTTGTTGGATTATCTGATTTTAATACAGAAGGGGGAGTAGAAGTGTCCTTTCTTAAGTTTTTGAAATTTATATTTCCAAGAGATTCTAAGCTATTTAATGTTTTAGACATGTTATTAAATTAATTATCTCTGTTTTCAAAATCTTCGCTTTTTTTTTCCTCAATTCTTTTGAAGATTAATATCAAAACAACAATTGCTAAAATGGGGTATATAATATAAGTAAACATAATTATTATTCAATTGTAACAGCTGTTCCATATGCTAATATCTCTGATGCACCTTGCATAACCATTGAAGTGGTAATACGAACATTAATAACAGCATTAGCACCCATTTTTTCTGCATCTTCCTTCATTCTTTTTAAGGCTTGTTCCCTTGAATCAGCTTGGAGTTTGGTATATTCAGAAATCTCTCCACCAACTAGATTTTTTAGACCAGCAAAGATATCTGATCCAACATTTCTGGCTCTAACTGTGCTTCCCCTTGCAATTCCATGGACTACAGAAATCTTTTTGTTTGGAATATCCGGTGTATTAACTAGTATCATTTTATTATATTTTTATCAATTTTTGGAAAAAGTTTTAGAGCATTCTTGTAATATATAGATTTTAAAACTGAGTCTGGAAGTGAAAGACCATACATTTTCCAATGAGCATGTCTTTTTCTGTAATAATCAAAATATTCATCTTCTGTTTCTAAAACCCTAAAATAAGTATAATATTCAGAAAATTCTTGTGACGGGTTATAATCCTTACCAAAAAGAACTCTGTCTTTGTAATTAATTAAAAATTCTCTTGCTCTTTTTGGTTGTCTACCTAGTTCAGCAAGTACAGCTCCTAATTCAGTCATTACATTTGGATATTTTTCTAAATGTTCAGATAAAGCATCTAAATCGTTGCCCATCCATCCCAAATGAGCATTTATAAATGTTGTTTTGGGGTTGTCTTCAAAGATATCATGTTGTTCAGAAATGACTTCTTTGTATGTTGGGTATTTATTTGAATCCCCCATGTATCTGCCTGGTTTTTGTCTAAGCTCTAACCATCTTTCATTATATTTATCTTTATCAAACCAAAAAGACTCTGGCTCACCAGAATGAATAAGAATAGGTATTTTCAATATACCGCAGAGCTCCCAAATGGGTTTTAATCTTGGATCATTAATTTTTATTCTATCGCCTTTGGAGTCTTTATCAGTAAGGCCCAAGGATTTATATATCTTTAGACCCATAACTCCTTGATTATAAGCGTCATTAATTATTTTTAAAGTATTAGACTCAAAATCTTTTTCATCTATTCTTTCAAAATCAAGATTTAGAAACAGACCAAATCGAGTAGGGGCATTCTTTTTTATATTTTCGAGTGATTTTGTTAAATATAATCCTCTAAAACCACTGAGATTTACCATAAAGGCCATGTTTAAGCTATCCATCTCAGAAACTAATTCAGATAAATCGGAAATTACAGTTGGAAATGGGTGTCCATGAACATCGATAAAAGGATATTTTGATTTTATTAAAAGTGTTTCCTTGACCTTTAAAGTGGATTTTGGAGAATATTCCTCAATATCCATGGTGTTATTCTTGGTTTTAATATAATCTACACAGAAGTATGTAATTCCAAAAATTGCAATTATAAATGAAACTGTCTTTAAAAAATTTTTAAAAGTAAAAACCAAAATTTATATATTATTTTAAAGGTACAATTACCATGGTTGAATCCCATCGAATTCTCATTGCTTTTCCAAGACTATCCTCTATAAAATCAATTGTTAACTGCTCTAATATATCTGTCATTTGAGTGGAAGGTAGGTTAACTGAGAGAATATCTTTACTGTAATCAGGCTCAGAATAACCAAAAGATCCAGGCTCGCTGTTTAGGGATATTTTCCAAGTATTCTCGAATGGAACTGCATACATTCTATATTTTCCCTTATGAACTATTCGACTAGCAAATGATATTTCTTTATTTATTTCAAATGTTGTAGCAAAATTTGCACCAAGTCTCCAATACTTGTTATAGGGTACAAGAGCACCACTTGCTGAATCTCCAAAAATCAATCTTTCCTTTTTATATGGACGACTATAATCTACTGACATAGTTAAATCATCTTTTATAAATTCTGAAAAACCTCGGGGAGATGCAGGATTAATAAATAGTATATAAACTAATACCGAAATAAATATTAAAGTTAAAACACCTATTATTTTTAATATTTTAGAAATTTTCATATTTAATTTTTTTTTAAAGTTAACAATATTGTTGAGTGGATTTTATATATGATTAGATAAATTCTATGAGTAATTCTAAATTCTCTAACAATAATTATTTTTTTACTTTTACTTAACAATTAAAACAAATTTATAATAAAATGAAAAAAGTTTATTGTCTCTTAACTTTTATTTCTTTTATCTGTTGTACTTCAGATAGTCCTCAAGAAGTGATTCCTCCAACACTAAATTACACACTTACTATTAAATCAGAAGAAGGGGGATCGGTTAGCTCTACTGGAGGATCCTATGAGTCTGGAAAAGTTGTTACTATTACTGCTACTGCTAATCCAGAGTATATTTTTTCAGGATGGTCTAATGGATCTACTGACAACCCATTGTCAGTTACTATGAACTCAAATCAAACTATTACCGCTTCCTTTGATAAAGTGACTTATACTTTATCAACCTCCATTGAAGGAGAAGGAACAATTAAAGAGGCATTGATTTCCTCAGGTAGGTCTACAGATTATAATTCAGGAAGCGTAGTAAGATTAACTGCGGTTCCATCAAATGGATGGATTTTTATTGGTTGGACTGGTGACTATGTTGGAGAGGATAATCCAATTGATGTAGATGTATCAGAATCTAAAAGTTTTAATGCATCTTTTGTTATTTCATATCAACTATCCGCAGAGTCATCAGAAGGTGGTTCAGTAAGTACATCAGGTGGCTCTTATGCTGAAGGAACCAAAGTATCAATCACAGCAACTCCCGACGATGGTTATGAATTTATTGGATGGACCGGCAGTGAGGAAACTTCATTGGAAATAAATATCCTTTTAAATTCGAACATTAAACTAATTGCTAACTTTCAACCAATTCCCTTAGAAAAATGTCTAATAGGAAATAACTATGATTTCGATTGTGATGGTAGAGTTAATTCAGAGGATTACAGACCTAAGGATCCATCCCAAACAGATGATGTGTGGGGAAAAATAGTTGAAACAAAGCCAGAAATATTTTTTGCTTCGGATATATCTCAAAAAATAAGAGATAGTTTTATGTTAGATTTAAATTTAATAACGTCAGAACTTGGTAATTACGGCCCCCTTGAATGGTGGATCATAGGCAGAGATATTAATGCAGCAAATGAATTAGCAGAAATTTATTGCAGGAGAAGGGTAGATAGGGAACAACAAACATTTAATCCAAATTTTTATTACGAGTCATGTATAGCCGATATGATGTATCCAAATCATAATGTTGGTGATCAGCACGTTCCATCCTGGTGGGGAAGTGATTATGTTGGCAGGTTTGAAAATTATAGAGCTATTGAACCACCCTCTGGAAACGCTGGCTTAAATGGGATGAGAGATTGGGGAATACATTTACTCTCGAGCTCCTTACCTTATCATTACGATGATAATGAGTGGGGAAACCCAAAAGAAGATTATTCTGCTACACTTTTTCATGAGTATATCCATGTTGTTCAATCCGCAAACCTATACACAACACAATCTTTTGTAGATGAGGTAAATAATACAAGGAGAGTTGGCTGGGGTCCAACATCTATGGCAGAGGGAGCAGCAAGCTATATAAATGAATTTTTATTACTTACATATATAAAAGATGGGAAATATGATGAATCTCCATCCTCTAACAGAGAACTAAGAAATGTAATGAGGTGGAAGATGTTTAATGTACAGGAAATGTTAAAAAAGTGTCCAAAATTTAAACTTCAAGATCTAAACTATGGTAATATCTGCAGCCCTTATGATTTTGGTGCCTGGGCAGTTGCTTATTTATTAAATAAAATCGATAATCAGTATGCGATGCAAGAATTATTTTGGCCTAGCATTAACACCCTTGGCTATTATCCAGCATTTGAAAGCATATTTGGTTTAACATTTGATGAATTTAATAACGAGTATCATGAATTTTTAAAATTACCAATTGAAGAACAGTTATTAATTATTCCGGATCTTTAATTTTATTGAAATAGGGGATTTAAATAAATGATCTATAGTGGAAATAACAATGTATATTCTATTTTACATAATATAAATTATAGTAAAATTGTTATTATCGTGTCTATATCATCAATTCTATCATTATTTAGATCAATACTTAATATATTATTATTGTAACTGTAATCTACATCCAAGTTTGTGTTAAAATATTTTATTGACTTAATTGTACTCTTATCTATTCCATCAAATTCATAATTGCTTTTTTTGGAATTCAAAAAATGTACATAAACAATATTATTCTTTTGTGTTGACACATAACTTATATTTGGTTTTAAGGGGCCTTGTTTAGTTTCATATATGGTTTCTCCATACAATTCCAACCAATTTCCTATTTCCTTTAGAGATTTTTTATGTGTAGGTTGTATTTTTCCATTAGGCATTGGACCTACATTAAGTAATAAATTACTTCCATAACCAGCAGCTTTTATTAAATAATGAATCAATTCTTTGCTACTCTTATGCTTTCTATCTCTGAGATTAAAGCCCCATGAACCATTTATAGTTTCGCAAATTTCTTTTGGTAAATCACCTATATCTTCCTCTGAACTACCCCATCCAGTAGTGTTTTTCCCTGGTAAATCTCTTTCAAACATCTGAAAATCTTCACCAGGTATGGGCGCTAGATGATGGTTGTTGCCTATTAAACAGGCTGGTTGAATAGAGTGAATTAATTTAT
>ERZ802830.3708-NODE-3708-length-12696-cov-6.11257_pt1 | contig 12696 bp, 7 predicted proteins | sample MGYA00345654_ERZ802830 | MGnify/ENA primary metagenome ERZ802830 (study PRJEB30503, sample SAMEA104212375) | marine metagenome | biome: Westerlies Biome; feature: [SRF] surface water layer (ENVO:00010504) within the epipelagic zone...; material: water... | reverse complement strand
TTGGCAGCCAACCATCGGTCGAATGGTTCGCTATATACGATTGGAAAGTGAAGCCTTAAGTCTCGGCTGGTTGAGCGATGGCGAGCACATTGTGGCTGCTTGTTCCGACGGTAAACTACGGATCATAGATACAGTCGAAGTCCAGGTTTTGAAGGAGCTGGGAGGCATTGAAGGATGGGCGTATTCCATCGATGTGAATCCTTTTGATGGGGCATTTGTAATCGGTGGAACAAATGGGCAACTGAAGCGTTTCACGAGTGAAGGATTACCCGAATCCGACTGAATACCGAATCATCGGAAACGTTCTGCAGTAAACCCAAAAAATCAATGGGGGCTTACTATTTTCCTGCGCTTTTTCGTTTAATAAATGTTCAACCTCCTCTAATGGAGCACTCACCCGGACCAACGGTCCAGCGGGATCCATGCTACCCGCAACAGGAGCTCGTTCATAGCGTCACCAACTAAACGATCTCCCAGTTTGGACATACTCGAAGCGAGGATAGCTGTCAGAAATAATGCAAAAGTTCAAATTCATAGCCAGGATTACGAACGATCGGGAGTGAATAAGTATATCTACATGGCAAACGAGCAGCGAATCCATCACGAATCTCAAGATGAGTTCATCCGACTACTGGCGAAGCATGAACAGCGCAATGCATCATCCTTGAGTTTAACTTCTTCTCGGATGATTTCTTTTCCAGTGAAGGATGGTTCATCCATGATGTCTCCCTCTTGGCAGTGTAGGCGGTAAAAAGTTTGCCAAGAGTTTACCACAGATGCGATACTTTGCGGCTTGATACACATGATACGCCAATTTCTGATCCTGATTGCCCTGTCGCTGGTCATCGGCCTTCAAATAGAGGTCGCCGGCAAAACTCCCCTTGCGGTCCACGTCCCCGCCAGCACTTATGACGTGGTTGTCATCGGTGGAACACCGGCGGGAGTCGCTGCAGCCATCGCAGCGGGTCGTGCGGGGAAGTCCGTGATCCTGATTGAGCAGTCGCCTGTTCTCGGGGGCGTTCATTCCTCAGGGGTGATTCGATTGGATGATCTCTATGTGGAATCGAATAGTGGCGTGATGGAAGAATTCCGGCAACGGGTGAAAGCGTATCATCGCTCGGAGTTGGCGGACGATCCGCTCGTGAAAGCCCATCTAACGCGAGATCCTCGTTCCCCTTGGAATGTGGCGGAAGGCAGAGCCTGGGAACCGCACACAGCAGCCAGAATTTATGCCGAGATGGTTACTGAGATAGGCACCATCACGACACGTTTCAACGAAGTGGCGGTCGATGTGGAAATGAAGGGGAATCGGGTGACAGGTGTGATCACGCAGGATCGTGATCATCAAGGGAGTTTGGGGGAAAGGCAGGCTTACACTGGCAAAGTGATCATTGACGCGACCTACGAGGCCGACCTGGCGGCTTTCGCCAATGTACCATTTCGCATTGGGCGAGAAGCTCGGTCCGAGGAGGAACCGCACGCAGGCCGCATCTACACGAATTTCTTTCGCGGAGTCTCGGGAACGTTGAAGGCGACCATTCTTCCGGAAAGCACAGGAGAGGCGGACGATCGGTCGCAAGCGTTCACTTACCGTCTCACTGGAAAGGATTATGGCCGGGCCGATCATCCTTACCGCATCAAGGAACCGCCGCCGAACTATGACCCGGCCAAGTATCGATGGAGTTCAAACACCAAGCCGATCATTCCCAATAGAAAGTTCGACATGCTGGGAATCAATTGGGGTGGTGATCTGACTGGTTATGGAACGCGCTGGGTGCTGGCCGACTGGGAAGAACGTGTGGCGATCGAAAAAATTTTTCGCAACTACGACCTTGGTTGGCTCTACTATATTCAAACGGAAGGAGGCTCGCCCAATATTGGGCTTCCGGACGATGAATTCACGGACAACAACAATGTCCCTTATCGACTTTACGTGCGTCAGGGGCGCAGGATTCATGGACGCTACACGCTCAATGAAAGCGATATTCACAAAGACCTTCGTGGTAATGGGCTCCGAGGACCTCTCCTTCCGGAATCCGTGGCCATTGGGGTCTATGGGATGGACGCCCATAATGTTCAAGCGCCGACATCTCGAAAGGAACCGCGATCAGGAGAAGGAGCAGCTGAGGGAACCCTTCATCTGTTTGATGTAACCGGCCCCTATCAGATTCCTTATGGCGTCATGGTTCCCGAACAACATCGAGGGATCCTTTTCCCTGTGGGCATTTCGAGCACGCACGTCGCGATGTGCACGGTCCGAATGGAACCCGTCTGGTGTTCGCTTGGGCAGGCGGCTGGAGTCGCCGCCGCGCTGGCGATCGACCATGATCTCGAGCTTGCCGACCTGCCGATCAAGCAGATCCAGAATGAGTTGTTGAATCAGGGGTGCGTCCTGTTTTTCTACACCGACCTTCCGGGGGATGCGCCTGCTTTTGAGGCCGCTCAGAAATTGAGTCTGTTGGGCGCCATCGCCAATGATGATCCGGATCGCTTCCACGTGGACGGGCCCGCGGCCAGCCTGAGCGATTTGAACAAGAAGGTCTATCGCTTTCGCCCGAATGATTTCGTGACGATGGGGGAGTTTGCCCGAATGGCAGTGAAGGGTTTGCAGATCCCGCTCAGCATTACCGCCGCACACTTCAGCGATGTGCCCCGTGGACATCCCGCTTTCAAATACATCGAGACTCTCTACGACTATTCAACCCAATCTCACGAGCCATTCTTTCATTACGAAATCCACAAAGAGCCAGGGAAAAGCCCGAGGGTTCTTGCTCACTCGGATCGGGAGGTGACGGGCGCCAGTGCAATCGAGATTGTTTCAGGCTTGATGCGGAAAAAGGCCAAGGGATGGCATGACCCGGATGCCAACCTTACCCGCGGTGAAGCGGTGCAACTGATTTATCAACACATTGCCCCAGGGAAGTAAAGTCAGGCGATCTGACAGGAGACGACTGTTTTTCACTGCCTTATGCCGCATGGTAGCGAGGCTCAAGAGATTTGGTTCGCTTTTCGATTTTAATTCCACTTGCCACATCCAAATAATTGTGAAAAGAAAGGTTAATACCTGTCGGAATGAAAGTTTCCGGTTGCCTTGCCCCGGATTCAATCACGGTGCGAAAATCAGGTTTGAAGTGATCTGCCGAAGCTGAAATGGCATGTGGCGATTTTTAATTGGGGATTGTTTTCTTTGGTCTCAGCTTCGGATAGGGGAATGATCCCAAACATACTGAAGAACCATGTTGCCACCCCATAATTCGTGTCCTTCTATTTCCGTTTTTCTGATAGTCGAGAATATAGATCAATTTTCCTCGTCGGATTTTGTTTCAGAAAAATATGCCAATGCCTGTTCAACCGATCTGTTGCCGATGTTGATTTTATGTGCTGCTGGGTTGAATACCACATATTCGGTTTCCTCTTCATCAAACTCCAGTTTGAGAATGCTTGCATTGGCATCGTCACGAATGACTTCTATACCGCTGGCATAAGCGGTGTTTTGTAATGTCGGCTTCTCTGCTTCCTGGTCACCTGGATTATTGTTGTAAGTTCGGTTCCGGTAAGGCATGTGCGGGTAGTAAACTTGCGTGAAGATTTTCTGCTCGCCTTTCTTTGGGTTGCCTTCCCATGCATAACGCAGTTGAGCCGGACAGTCGGTAGTACGCGCATCGAAGGTCATGCGGTCCACCACTTGCAAGCGGCAGTCCTCCTGAGGCGCAAACCACACGAGCAAGTCCACGGGGGGTGTTTTCATGCTCGAACGCCCATTGTTTGCTACAGGTGCACTCATAAAGGTATTGGCCCAGTGATTCCCCAGTTGAGGTCCGATGTTCTGCGTATTCCACAATGGGCTTACGCGTGCATGAAATGATTCTTCAAAGGTCACGATTTCTCGCGTGGCAAGAAAACGGTTCTTCGCAAAGATAAACTCGCGCTCGTATACCACAGGAAGCCCATCGGGGTTTTGCACTTTTACTTTGGCATAGGTAGCCTCTGGGGTATCCTCGAAATGGGTCACTTCTGAGCGAATGTCGGGCATGTTGCCCATCGCCCAGTTTTCGTCAATACGACCTTTTTCAGGATGCAATCGTCGTTTAGAGATTCCATCGATATCCTGAATCAACAGACGGTTTTCTTCGGAGCTACCCTTACTGGTCACGATTTGTGTAAAAGGCGCACCATAGCGATTCATCCCCATAATGCCACCGGGGTTGGCGGGGAAAGAGGTTGGATGTAATTCAACCAGGCAGAAAAAGTCGCCCGGATTCCAGCCACTTCGGAAGATGAATTTGTCAGGCCATTGTTGCTCATTCATGACCCAGCTGCAGCAAATGTATCCACGATTTTCACGCGGATCCGCATTGCCAAGTAATTTCTCAGTGAGGGCCTTGTCTTTGTGCGCGACCCGCATCGCCTCATGACGAAGAGTGTAAATCGAACCGGGTTCAGGTTCGACGGGGGCAATGGAGTCGTCTGTGAAAAGGTATGCAAGCGACGCATGCAACGAGGACAAGTAGTCATCATTCCTGGCTTGGTATCGTAGGTAATTGACAAGCTTATGGGCAACATAACGGTATCGACCATCGCCGGTCTTCGCTGCAATACGCTCCAATACGGAAACTCTGAAATGAGCAGTGCTGTTGTAACCACCATTCGGACCATAGGGATTCATGGCGCCATCGCTGGACACTTCCATCATGATGCGTGTGAACACTTGCTGCATTTCTGGATCCGTATAAACACGGTCATCACCCAAAAGGCGGTCTCCGTGAAAGAGAGGCATCAGCAAAGGGCCCATCATGTAGCCTGTGTCGTTCTGGGGTACATCTTTCACTTTCCAGAAATCGCTGAACACGAGTTGACCGTAGCGTGCCCAGTGTTTGGCTTCGGGGATGTCGGGATACCACGTCGAGGCAAGCCATTTGACGGTGCCTTCCGGCATGGATCGGTGGCATCCGCCCCGCCACTCGATCGGCTCCTCGGCCCACACATGCAGATTACGACAATAATACAGCACCAAATCCTTGAACCAGGGTGTATTTGCTTCAATGATATTGCCTTCCATCAAATACTGACGATAGAGCGGAAACAAAACGGCGGGCCATTCAAAATCCCAAATCCATGTGTCTTCTTCGACACGTTTTTTGAGGGCCGTATGATATTGCTTGAGCATTTCTACACAGGCGTCGGCCCAACGTTTTTCACCAGATTCGACATACTTAACCAACACAGGCATGAAGGCCACGAGGCTGCTTTCGCCGCGGTCTGGATCGGAGGCCAAGGCTTTCAGATCCATGCTTTCCAGATATTGCATGTAAGTGTCGCGGGTGATGGTCTCGTTGGGTACCGGATAGAAGGCAGGGTTACTCATATCCGCATTCGCGAAACGATAGCGTTCGCTATCGACAAAGAATTGAGTGGGCGCCCCGATACGTTCGGGTTCCTGAGCCACAGTCAGAGTTATAGCAACTTCAAGCAAACCCAAAATACAGGCGGTGATGGAGTGTGCAATTCTCATTGTAAATCTTAATTGATTGGTATTTGGAATATTAAGCCAACGATGAAGTGTATAAAACAGGTGCCTGCGTCATCAACTGTGAACTTGGGTGTGGTTGCCCAGAATTCCCAGTCTACTTTTAGAATTTTTTTCCAATTGCCCAATACCTTTTGAACCTTCTTTTGTTCCAGTCAACGAAGGTTCTGGGACTGGCGATTTCCAAGAAATCCTGCCTCCCTTGACCAGCTTCGAGTTATGCTATCCGCAACAGGAGCTCGTTCACAGCGTCACCGACTATTAATGACAGAGTGCCATTCCGATCGGAATTCGAACAAGTTTCATTGCTCGTCGGATCCCTAATAGATGCCCCCTAAGTGAATGAACTCCACAAGGCAAAGCTTCATGAAAGCTCAGACATATGGGAAGTGACGCTTCGAGGGGAGCCTTAATTGAATTTCTGTAATGATACCCATCATGGACCTCGCGAATTGTTAATCAGGCAACCTTGGGAGTCAGGGCGAGTCCGTTGTAGGGTGTCTCTCAGGAGTCATTTCCAAGGTTAGCAATCTTGTTCTCGATATCATCTGGCCGCAACTCTGGGTGATTGGCGATTCGCGTTCCCCTCGCTACTGCGAACGATCAGGCTGACAAGTATCAACAGCTAATTGAATAATCACCTGCGATAGACAGCTTTCTCGATGTCAGTATCAGTTTTTTTTGCCGGGCGACGTATTTTTGGAGCACAATATACTTGCTTCTGAATGGTTATTAGAGGGAAGCTGAGTACTATGAACCGACCCCGAACGATATTCACTGCCCTACTGTTTTATACGGTTACTACGATTCTTGCGGAAGACTATGAGGCAAACTTCAAGGAAATGCTCGATGTGGGGTGGAGTTTTGTCCGTGAGGACAAAAAGGAATGGCGCTTGGCAGAGGGGCAAGTCGAGCTGCTCGCACAACCGGCAAACATCTGGGGGAAGGCAAATAACGGTACCAAAAATCTCCTGCTGCGTGCTCTGCCTAGTGCGAACTCGTCGGTCGAAGTTGTTGTCGATTTTAATCCGCGGAAGAAATATGAGCAAGCGGGGCTGATGCTTTACGTGGATGACGATAACTACATTAAGCTCAACCGCGAGTTGATTAATGGTCAGTTCTGCGTGATGATATTGGAGGATGGGGCAAGCCCCAAATTGGTCAAGAGAATCCCCTTCCGAGAGGGGCCGATTCACCTTCGGCTTGATATTGTCGGTGGTAAAGTCAATGCTTGGGTCAAAGCCCCCGATGAAGACGCCTGGATCGAGCACGGTGAAACGACCTTGCCGGGCAAGCCAGACGCCGTTAAGGTCGGAATCTTCGCACTTAATGGAGACACCAATGCGCCGCGTTGGGCAAAGTTCAGCCGGTTCAAGCTGAGCGCTAAGGAGTAGGATGGACTCGTTTTTCAACCCCTCAATCTGGAGAATCCGTTCAACCCCAATGGAGTCTGCAATTTACGTTGTCCCGTAGCTTGTGCGAGATGACGCAGTGAAATTCTGTGGAATCTGTGTTCTTGAATGAAAGCTATCATTTTTAGCCGTGAGAAACTGAAAAATGCATTGATGTGGGACTTGTTTTGCAAAATTCTGATACGAGAGAATCCCGAGAGTCCTCTTCGTTTTCCATCCCGAGCGTGATGCAGATATGAGGTCTAGCAGACGCAAATTTCTCCAAACCACCTTGATTGGTATGCCGAGCGCGGGTTTATCTTTCAAGAATACAGCTCAAGCGTTCAATTCGTCGAGGCGGCCTCGAGTTCTACTCCGAGGATCATGGCATAGCATCAACATCGGAGACATCACTCATACCGTTGGTAAGATCAATTTGATCAATACCTGAAGAATCTGTTGTTTTCCAATAACCTACGGAGAATCCGCGGTTCTTCAGTTCCTGACTACTCGTTCACTACTCAGAACCTTTTCGGACTGGCCTGGATCTTCACCCTCAGTGCTCGATTGCTCGCAATTCTCGATGAGCGCTATGCTCGTCATTGTGAGCACTTGGAACCCGGAAGATCTTGGCCTGAAGTGAAAGAGCGACTGCTTAGCGAGATCGGAGATTGATGGAAGTGGTTCTCAGACCAGAGGCAGCACTCGATTTGGCAGAGGCGACTCGGTAGTGCTTGCCTGGTGGGGGGGCTGCGCGGCGTTTTGTTGGTCGTGTTGATGAAAGAATTCGATTCTTATCGAAGAATCCAGAGTGCGCTCCGGTTGTTTACTCGCGATTTCGTCGATTATTGCTCCACCCATGTCCGTTTGGATTGTTCTATCATTTTACTATCAATCGGCTGTTCGTCATTACCGTGTTGGGCCTGTGCCAGGACCCAAACAAGATTAAGTCTCGGCTTCTACCACTGGAGAGCTAGCCTGTTTCTAGCCGGTGGCATAGAGCTTATTGCCTTGAATGAACTGGTCTCAATCTGTGCCGATGCTACCTCTAAAACTCACTCGATGAATCGTTCCCCAGGGTACGGTTTGTGACCACCGAAAGATTGGTGGAATCCCATCGGGAATCGGTCAGAGTGAGTTTGTTGGAGATCTGTAAATCGGCGATGGAAATCGGCGATGGAAATCGAGAGCAAGAAACTGGCCAGGATTGACTACCCTCCGGCTACCTGATTACTACCCTGCAAGTAACGCCTCACTACCCGCAAACAAATGGTACCGGTGGTCGGACTCGAACCGACATGAGGTTTAACCCTCGCAAGATTTTAAGTCTTGTGCGTCTGCCAATTTCGCCACACCGGCAAGTGTGAAGTGAGGGCGAATGACCCTCGGCAACTGCTTCTGAAACGTATCAGGACTTTGTAAAGTGTTGCAAGTCTTTGATGCAATTAGACCTCAAAAGATTTGCCACAGCCGCATGAGTGCTTCGCATTTGGGTTGGTCAGCTTGAAACCTCCCTGATTCAGGCTGTCTGAAAAATCAATCACCGATCCTTTCAGGTAGTCTGCACTAATGGCGTCAATGACCAGGTCGACGTCATGTATCTTCAATGGAGTGTCACCTTCTCTGATTTCGTCAAATAGTAATCCATACTGCATTCCCGAACATCCGCCTTTCTCGATGTAAACGCGCAGCGGTTTGCCTTCATTTTCAGGCTGATTGCTCATCATGGAGCGCACTTCGTCTGCGGCTGCTTCGGTGATGCTGATGACTGGAGTGTCGTTGACAATGGTATCACTCATATTCAATAGGCAAACTATCTTGAGTCGTTGAATGTGTCAATTGCCCTCCGTTGTTTTCTGTCCGCATGACGCAGGTCAACCTTCACTTTGAGGAACGGGGAGCTTCCATGGATCTCAAAGCAGCGATCTATGATTGAACGTTTTCGTAATCAGAGAGGGTTGGCATGCATTGAATGCCAAATGGCGATGCATTGATGGATCGCATGGAGACAGAGCCTTGATCCATCGCCAGCGATGGCCATCCTTTTTTTGTAGGCGCATACACGTCTGGATGATGTTTCAGCATTTCATGCTGCACTGAAACTGGATGAGCGGACAATCCGGCACAGTAGTGATGTCCATTGCGCTCCACAGATTGAATCCCCAGAGAAGCTGCAACGCATAGATCCTGCATGATGGACACAGGACCTTGGTTGCATAAATCTTCACCACTCTGAATGAGGAGGCGTGAAGGGGAATCCTGATTGAGTTTTTGAATCATCAGAAAATTTGAGATGCTCTTGAAAACCCCTTTGCAGTTTTTATGGCTTGTGCCGTCGTATCCCAGTTGGATCGCTTTACGGGCGCTGTCCAGATCACCGTCCGATTCATCGATGATGATGGAGGGACGATCAGTCCATGCATGCAAGACGTCTCCGATATCCTCGTTCAGTGCCACATCTCTGTGCAGGGGTTGCTCGACAAACAGCAGTCTTTTTAACAATGATTTCAAATTGCTGTGACTGTTTAATTCCTCCCAGAAAGCTTTAAAAGCAGTTGGATCAACAAATTGCTCATTTCCATCCAGACTGAACGCGAAATCCGAGGGGGCATTTGTATCGAGAACCTTCGATATGTTGGCAAGTCGTTCCGAATCGGTTTTTATATCCCCGCAGATCTTTACTTTGAAATGCTTCAGTCCATATGTGTTTGTGCATTCTTCAAGGGACTGGGGCAGTCCGTCACTCAAGCGTTCTTCATCAGGGATGTCCGCATGCGTCAAGGGGTCCGACAACCCAATCGTGTGTCTTGCGATCACTTTGTCCAGGGGGCTTTGCGGTATGCATGTTGTGGTAGTTTCCAGTTTGAGATCAGGGTTGAGATCCTCGAAGCGTATGCCGAATCGGTTGTTTTTCAATGCCTCGTGAAAAGGAATGTGCAGGTGTCGGCACAGCGCGTCGATCAGGGCGCGTTCGATCAGAGAGGACCCAAAATGGATCAGCAGGGGGGGGAGGCCCTGTGCGTTCCCCCATGCTGCCTGTTCGTCATAGACCTGTTTCCAGCACGCATAGATCGAGAGAGCTTCGCGATTCAGGCTCAGGGCGCAGGCATGATGAATGACTGAACGCAGCTCATGGAGCTCTGATGCAGGTTCCTGCTGGGGATCTTTCTTAAACCACTTTGGAGGGAGGAGGTCTGAAGCAATGCCCGGGGCACTCCTGCCGTCTATTTCACAATCGATCTCCACAAAACACAGGGGAAAAGCTGTCATGGTGGCAATGCCGTATTTGAAAGGCATGCGTGTTTTCAGATCGACCGTGTGGCATCGGGCTGAATGGACTTTAATTTTACTCAAACGTATCCTCCTTTGCCTTGCGCATGTTTTATGGCTTTCATAGTGTAGCTCATCTTATGAGCATGACTAGCGAACAGATTTCATCAAGTCGAGCCCAGCTTCATGGAAAAGTGCAGCAAATAGTGCAATCCACTCCAGCCTTGGATATGCACACGCATTTGTATGACCCAGTATTTGGTGACCTTTTGCTTTATGGTATTGATGAACAACTCATTTATCACTATCTCGTTGCCGAAGCGTTTCGCAGCACTGACATGCCCTATGAAAAATTCTGGCAATTAGACAAGCAGGAACAGGCTGATCACGTATGGAAAACCTTATTCATGGATCGCTCTCCATTGAGTGAGGCATGCCGAGGCGTTTTGACTTCACTCAACAAGCTTGGGCTCGAAACCGGGGCCAATCAGCTTCCAGCCATACGTCAATGGTTTCGAGAACAACCGCTAGAAAGCTTTGTTTCCCAGTGCATGGATCTGGCTAATCTGCGTGCCATATGCATGACTAATTCGCCTTTTGATCCTCAGGAAAAAAACGTTTGGGATCAAAATCCAACTCGCGACGAAAGGTTTCTCACTGGGCTTCGGCTCGATCCGCTCCTGCTTGACTGGAACAATGCGGGTAAGCATTTGAAGTCCTGGGGATATGAAGTTGACGAAAATTTAAGCGATTCTTCATGTCAGGAGATCATACGCTTCCTCAATGATTGGAAACAAAAAATAAACCCGCTTTATTTGATGGTTTCCTTGCCTCCAACCTTTTCCTATCCAGCCAATGACACGACCACCAAAATTTTGAAGGAAGCGGTGATTCCCTTCTGCCGTGATTCCGGGCTTCCATTGGCATTGATGATTGGGGTGAAGCGCGCAGTGAATCCAAGCTTGCAGTTGGCCGGTGACGGATTGGGAAGAGCTGACCTGGTGGCATTGGAAAGCCTTTGCGCCGAGAACCAGGATGTGAAATTTCTGTGCACGGTGCTTTCCAGAGAGAATCAGCAGGAACTCTGTGTGATCGGCAGGAAATTCAGGAACCTGCACATATTCGGGTGCTGGTGGTTTACGAATATTCCTTCGATCATTGAGGAAATGACTCGTCTCAGACTGGAACTTCTGGGAACGAGCTTTACCGCTCAGCACTCGGACGCACGTGTATTGGATCAAGTTATTTACAAATGGAATCACTCCCGTCAGATCATGATAGACGTATTGACGGACAAATATACTCACCTGAGTCAAACAGGTTGGCACCGGACAGATCAAGCCATCCAGCGCGATGTGAATAATCTTCTGGGGGCCGGCTTCGAAGAATTTTGCCGCTAGCTTTTAGTAGGTTTATTTACTTGAACCAAGATACAAATTTCTTAACCATACACGAGTCATTGATGTCAACTGGTAAACCCATTCCCGATTCCTGTTCCCAAGATCAAGAGGACAATGCTTCTCTGGATCAGGATCATGCTGTACTGAGTGACGAGACAGATATCACCTCAACATTCAAAGAGGATGCCGAAGAAGAATTTTCTGAGCTTGAGGTTGGCGACGACAATGATAATTTTCAAAAAGCTTCCGTTCCCAGAGACTCATCAGCCACTGAAGAATCATCGTCGCGTTCCAGAGAACGTTATGATGGTGATACCGCTTTTAAACTCTATTTGAGAGAAATCGGACAAGTCGCATTGCTCAAACCTCATGAGGAAATTGAACTTGCCCTGCGTATTCAAAAAGGAGATGCCGAAGCTCGGGATCAAATGATCAAGGCAAATCTCAGGTTAGTGGTTAAAATAGCTCATGACTACGAAGGTCTTGGCTTGCCTTTGTTGGATCTGATCAATGAAGGCAACATTGGCTTGATGAAGGCGGTTGAAAGATTTGATCCGACCAAAGGAAGCAAGTTGTCCACATACAGCGCTTGGTGGATCAAGCAATCCATCAAACGATCACTTGCCAATCAGGCGAAAACGATTCGCCTGCCAGTTCACTTGGTTGACAAGATATCAAAACTCAAGCGCACAGCATTGAAACTTCAGGAAGCGATCGGCAGAGAGCCTACTGATGAGGAGTTGGCTGAGGAGTTGGAAATGGATCCTGGTCGCGTTGCCAGGCTGCGTAGAGCGGCCATTCGGCCTGCTTCGCTGGATTCACCTATTGGTGATGATCACAGCACTTTTGCTGAAATCATCAGTGATGAAAAGGCGCAGAATCCCTACAAGCACCTCGAAGATAAAACGGTCACTGACATGTTGCACGATCTGGTCAAGACCCTGCCCCATCGCGAAGCCACTATTCTGGAATATCGGTTCGGACTGGATGGTGGATTAGAACGTACTCTTGAGGAAGTTGGGGAGCATTTTGGGGTGACTCGAGAACGCGTGAGGCAGATTCAAAATCTGGCACTTTCCAAAATGCGTAAGATGATTGAACACCTTGA